>Ga0315284_10008771_pt1 | contig 14434 bp, 8 predicted proteins | sample YL17G09_16_MG_FD_203696 | JGI IMG/M metagenome (GOLD analysis project Ga0315284, IMG submission 203696) | Sediment microbial communities from Yellowstone Lake, YNP, Wyoming, USA - YL17G09_16 | ecosystem: Environmental > Aquatic > Freshwater > Lake > Sediment | place: USA: Wyoming | collected... | reverse complement strand
CCTCTTGATAGGAAGGCTTACCATTAAAAGGCAGGCGCGGGACGCCTGCGATCCCAGGAGGTAAGATGACCCACAAAGCCTGGATCAAAACCACCGTCGCCCACCGGGAAACCGGGGCGGTGCCGTATAACTATTCCTTCTCGCCCCCGGCGGCAAAGCGGCTGCGGGAATACTACGGGGTGGAGAGCCTGCCCGACCGGTTGAACGTCCCCTTCCGCATGATCGGGCTCAACTCGCGGAAGCCGATGTATGCCGACCCGGATGAGTTCGGACCGACGGTGACCGATGAGTTCGGCGTGGTGTGGGCGACCACCCACATCGACCGCGGCGTGCCGCTGGTGCACCCGCTGGCCGAGCCCGACCTGTCCGACTTCACCTTCCCCGACCCGCGCGATCCCGCGCGCTACGCCGGGTTGGCCGAATATCTGGCGAAGTATCGGGAGTATTACACCGGCGTGCGCACCGGCGAGCTGTGGGAGCGTGCTACCTTCCTGCGCGGGATGGAGGACCTGCTCTTCGACCTGATCGAGAATCGCCCGTTCGTGGAGGAGCTGCTGGAACGGCTGACCGAGTATCTGCTGCAGGTGATGGAGGAATCGCTGGCGCTGGGCGAGTTCGATTGCTTCTACTTGAGCGATGACTACGGCGCACAGCGGTCGCTGCTGATGTCGCCGGCGGACTGGCGGACGCTGATCAAGCCGCGGCTGGCGCGCCTCTACGGGTTCGCGAAGGCGCACGGTCGGCAGACCTACCTGCACTCCTGCGGCTGCATCCGGGAGATCATCCCCGACCTGATCGAGATTGGCCTGGACATGCTGCACCCCATCCAGCCGGAGGCGATGGATATTTATTGGCTCAAGCGCGAGTATGGCCGGGACATCACCTTTTGCGGCGGCCTGCGCACGCAGGACCTGCTGCCCCTCGGCACCCCGGAGGAAGTTCGCGTGGAGGTGCGCAAGCTCAAGCGGGAGATGGGCGCCGGCGGCGGCTACGTGGTGGAGCCCGGCATCACCCTCCAGGACGACGTGCCGCTGGAAAACATGGTGGCGCTGGTGGAAGAGGCGATGGGCGGGGAGTGACAGGATAAATCATGCTCATACTCATGCTCATGCTCTTGCTCTAAAAACCTTCCGTGTCCCCGTGCTGACGGCACCAAGATGATATTAATAATATAATATATTTATATAATCTATTAGACTTGAATAGTCTCTCGAAAACAGGACATCTGGGGACATCTGCGGACATCTGGATTCCGGCTCCACTGGATTAGGGGCAAGAGCATGAGCGTGAGAAGGGACTTCCCCCCGCAAGGCGAATAACCCACCCTATCTCCCTGAAGGTGGTGGGTTATGCAACGATTCATCTGTGGCATCCTCCTGCTGGCGCTCGTGGCGGGCGCGCGGGCCGCGGGCAAGTTCACGCTGGCGAAGGACGGTAAGGCGGCATGCGGCATCGTCATCTCCGAGAACGCGAGCGACAATGCGAAGTTCGCCGCGACGGAGCTGCGGCAATACGTGGAGAAGATCAGCGGCGCGAAGCTGCCGATCTACTCCGACGCGGACAAGATCCTGCTGGACACTCCGCTGGTGCTGGTGGGGCGCAGCCGCCGCACCGACGCCATCCCCGGGCTGAATATCCCGAACGGCGTCACGTCGAGCCTGCGGGAAGAAGGCTACGTCATCAGGGCGACGGCCGACACGCTGGTGCTGGCCGGCAACGACACCTCGCCCTACTACGGCACCCGCTATGCCGTGGACGACCTGCTCGGGCGCCTGGGCGTGCGCTGGTTCCTGCCGGGCGATTACGGCGAGGTGGCGCCGAAGATGGCTACCATCGCCGTGGGCGAGATGAACGTCGCCGAGCGGCCCGATTTCCCCATGCGCTCGTTCTGGACGCACAGCCGGCCGAACACGAATATGGCGGAAGATCGCGAGCTGTGGATGATCCGCAACCGCCTTAACCCGCGCAGTCCCGACTGGTTCGGCGTGCCGGGCGACGGCTCGCTGGCCGGCTACCTGCCGCGCGACCAGGTGAAGGAGCATCCGGAATGGTTCGCTCTGCAGCCGGACGGCAGCCGCAACCCCAACCTGCCGTGCATGACCGACGAGCTGCGCCGGGACGATCCGAAATTCGCCGGGCAGCCTCGCATCCTCGACGAAGTGCTGAAGAAGATCGGCGAGGACGTGAAAAACGGTCTTCGGCGCTCGAATATGGCTCCCGACGACGGCATCCCCTCCTGCGATTGCGAGAACTGCCGCAAGCTGTCCATCCGCTACACCGACGGCTTCATGGCCGACCGCGACGCCGGCGGCCCCGCACCGGAATACCTGACCAGCCAGGAGTGGTTCTTCTTCATGGACAAACTGCTGGAGGCGGTGGCGGAGAAATACCCCGGCCATATCATCTCCACCAATGGCTACGCCAACCGCGTCTTCCCGCCGGAGATGCCGCCCACCTTCAACCGGCACAAGAACCTGACCGTCATGTTCGCCGACATCCTGGGCTGCACCATCCACCGCTACGACGATCCGAAGTGCTGGCAGGTGCGCGAGCAATACAACATGCTCAAGCAGTGGTGCAGGATCAGCGACAAGGTGTGGGTCTACGACTACAACTACACCATGCTGGTGTCGAAAGGCACCCTCACCCCGATGATCCGGCGCGTGATGCGCAACGTGCCCATGATCCATGAGGCGGGCTCCATCGGCTTCCTCGATCAGGAAGAGGCGGACATGTCGCTGCTCGGCATCCCCACCTACGTGGCGCGCAACACGCTGGAGTGGAACACCCACGCCGACGTGAACGCCATCCTCGCCGACTTCTACCGGAAGTGGTTCGGTCCCGCCGCCGCCCCGATGCGGGATTACTACACCACGCTGGAAAATGTGTTCGATACCGCGCTGTACCACGGCCACGAAGACGTGATCCTGTCGGTGATCTACACGCCGCGGGTGATGGCGCGGCTGGAGCGGGACATCCGGCAGGCGGAGAAGGCGGCGAGCAGCGACGCGGAGAAGCTGCACGTGCATGCCGAGGGACTGATCTTCGAACACCTGCAATGCTTCATGGACGCGGACAAGGCCAAGCGGGAGTATCATTTTTCTACCGCCGCCGCGCTGATGGAGCGGATGCTGGAGATCAAGCAGGAGCTGAACGCCATCACCCCGTATTTCGGCTACCGTCCCTACCCGGTTTACGATCAGGCGTGGGAAGCGAAGCGAATGAAGCGGCTGGCGGAGACGGCACAGGTGCTGATCCCGATACCGGAGACGGCCCGCTTCGCCACCGACAAATACGACGTGGGCCGTTCGCAGCGCTGGATGGAGCCGACGTATAACGACGTGAAGTGGCAAACCTGCCGCACCACCACCGGCTGGCAGAACCAGGGACTGAAGGACGACGACGGCCTGCCGCTGATGAGCAGGGATGGCCACGCCTACCGCGGGTACGCCTGGTACCGCTTCACCATCGCTGAACCGCCCAGAATGGGCAACGCCGTGCGGCTTTGCCTGCCCGCGGTGGTCAACCAGGCGTGGGTGTGGGTGAACGGCCAATACGTGGGCCGCTCGAATTACATGCAGGCCTGGTTCCGCCCGGCGGAAGTGGACCTGGACATCACCTCCTACCTCAAACCCGGCGACAACACGATCGCCTTGCGCGTCCTCTGCACCGAAGATTACTTCGGCGCCAACGGGCTGTATGAGCGGCCGTTCCTGTATCTGAAGAAACCGTGAGAGCCCGGGGGAAGGGGGAGGAGAATATGGACCTGGGCATCACCGCCGCACCGAGCTACAATTTTTACGCCCGCGACCAGCTATTCGACACTATGAAGGCGGAGGCGGAGGGGTATTTCGCCGCGGCGGAAGCGCGCAAGGCGGCGCTGAATACGGTGGAAGAGATCCGACGCTACCAGCGGGAGAAGCGCCGGCTCTTTTTTGACGCCCTGGGCGGGTTGCCGGAGGAGCCGGTGGATCTGCGACCGGCGGTCACCGGCGTGATCCGGCGCGGCGGCTACCGCATCGAAAAGGTGATCTTCCAGAGCTTGCCCGGATTTCACAATCCCGGCCTGCTCTACGTGCCTGCCCGACTGAACGAGGAGCGGAACGCCGCCGTGCTCTTCCTCTGCGGCCACTGGGGAGCCTCCAAGGCGTGCGAGGAATACCAGCGCGTGTGCCAGGAGCTGGTGAAGGCGGGCTTCGTAGTGCTGGCGGTGGACCCCATCGGCCAGGGCGAACGGCAGCAGTATTTCCAGCCGGACGGCGGCTACGGGCGGCTGGGGATCAGCGTGCCCGAGCACTCGCACGTGGGGCTGCAGTGCGTGCTGGCGGGCAGCAACCTGGCGCGCTATTACGTCCGGGACATGATGTGCGCCGTGGACTACCTGTCTTCCCTCCCGTATGTGGACCCGGCGCGCATCGGCGCCACCGGCAACTCCGGCGGCGGCACGCAGACGGCCTACCTGATGCTCGCTGACGAGCGCGTGGCCGCGGCGGCGCCCTGCACCTTCCTCAACGACCGCCGGCTGTTCCTCATCTCCGGCGAGGGGCATGACGCCGAGCAGAACCTGTTCCGCGCCATCAGCGGGGGCATCGACTTCGACGACGTGCTCATCACCTTCGCCCCCCGCCCGGCGCTGGTCGGCGCGGCGCGCTTCGACTACTTCCACCTGAAAGGCGTCACGAAGTGCGTGGAGTCCGCCCGCCGCATCTACCGGGCCTTTGGCCGGAAGGAGTTCCCCGCGCTGGCGGTGGCGGATACCGAGCACACCTACTCGCCCATCCTGCGCAAGGCGGTGACCAATTTCTTCCTGCGGCACCTCCGCGGGCAGGCGCCGGATCACCCGGGATTCAGCAATGAGGAACTGCCGCTCGAGCCGGCGGAAGAGCTGAACTGCTGCCGGACGGGCAACGTGGTGGCGGAGTTCACCGCCGAGCACACCGTGTTTCAGCTCAACCGCGAATACCTGAGGCAGCAGGCGCACAGGCATACGCCGGAGCCGGCGGAAGTCGCCGAAGTGCTGGGCATCGCCGGCAAATTACCCGCGCGGGCCGCCTCGACCTTCCGCATGGAGGTCACTTCACCCGGCGATCCGGATTTATACCAGTGGAACGGCATCATCCGCCGGCGGGTGGAGTTCTTCGTCGAGGACGAGATCCTGTTGAGCGGCTTTTACTTCCAGGAGCGCCGCACCGAGGGGACGCGCCCGCCGTTGTGGCTGATCGTCCCCGAGGAGGGGCTGGCCGACGCCGGGAAGGTGAACAACCACGTGCTGAACCTGGTGTGGAGCGGCTGCGCGGCCTTCGTGACCGACGTGCGCGGGGTGGGCGCCGGCGAGCAGCACGCCATCAACATGCACCCCCGCCTGTCCAGCTACGGCACGGAGGGGATGCTCTCCTTCGACTACCAGATGCTCGGTCGCAGCCTGCTCGGTCTGCGCGCGTATGACGTGCTGCGCGCCGTCGATTGCCTGGTGGAGATGGGCGGGGACGTGAACGTGGACGACCTGCGCGTGCACGGCTTCGGCCTGGGCGCCCTTTACGCCCTCTTCGCCGCCGCATTCGAGCCGCGGATTCAGGGCGGTATATTGGAGGGGATGATCCCCTCGTTCGGGGAGATCGTCGAGACCGAATACCACACGCTGACCTGCCCCGAGCGCCTGCTGGTGCACGGCATCCTGCAGCACTTCGACATCCCCGACCTGCTCCAGATGCTGGCGCCGCGGCAGTTCGAGGTGCGAAACCCGGTGAATGTGGGCATCAAAACCAGGCCAGCCTTAACGACAAAATAAGCAGGCGGTGGAAGCGCGATTCTCAGTCGGGAAGGGGGAATCCGCTCAGGGACTGTCCCGGCCCCGCGTAACCAGTAACCGGTCGCCTTCCTCCCACCTGCTCGAATAACCAACGGGACTGTCCCCCCTCGTGCGAGAGACAAGCCTATCCACGAGGGGGACAGTCCCTGAGCGGATTCCCATGCCTTCCAGCCGAAGGTTATTTGCGACCCGGCCGGACATACTCCCGAATCCCCTCCGCCAGTGTGATGCGCGGCAGGTCGAAGACCTGGACGGTGCTTTGATCGGCGCAGACGCTGCCGAGGAGGAGCATGGTGAGCTGGTCCTGGGTGATGGGCGAGGGAATGTGCATGAATTGCAGGAGGCGGATGCCGAAGCGCACCAGGCCGACGGAGAGATGCGCGCGAGCCTTGTTGATCCCCATATGCCCGGCCAGCAGACTGACGATCTGCGCGAAGGTGAGCGTCTCCGGCCCGCACAGCTCGAAGGTTTTCGCCGTGGTCGGGCCATCCAGGCTGAGCGCCTGCAGGTACGCCTCGACGACCGCGTGGACGGAGATGGGAGCCATCGGGTAGTCACCCTTGCCGATGATGGGGATGACCGGGAACCGCCGGATCTGATCCACCAGCGTGTTGATGAACCCGTCGCCGGGGCCGAAGATGGTCGAGGGACGGAAGATGGTGTAGTCGATGGTCGAAGCGCGGACCAGCTCCTCCGCTGCCCATTTCGTGCGAAAATATTCGGTGGCTTGCTTGGGGCCGGCGCCCAGCGCGCTCATATGCAGCAGGCGGTGCACCTTTACACGCCGCATCGCCGCCAGCACGTGCTCGGTGGCCTGGACGTGCATCCGCTGGTAGGTCGAATCGCCGTGCTCGGTGATGATGCCGACCAGGTGGATGACCGCCCCGCAGCCGTTCATGCCTTCGACGAGGGTTTCCGGGGTGTTGACGTCGCCCACCAGCCAGGTAACGCCTTCTTCCTCATCCTGCGGCCTGCGCGTCAGTCCCACCACCTCATGGCCGTCCCTGACAAGGGCGCGCCGCAAGTGGGTCCCGATAAATCCCGTCGCTCCGGTAAGCAAGATACGCAATCCACACCTCCATCGCTCAATTCGCCTTCAGCCAAGAGACGCCTTGTACAGCGAAGAGACAATCCATCAGTGTCTGGCCGGGGACAGATCCCGCATTTAACGCCCGACCGGAAGAACACAAAGTCCGTTCGAGGGTTTGTCCCCATGAATAGCAACGCTTACCTGAACGTGGGGACTGATCCTCAGCCAGGTGGAAATATGATCACGGGTGGAGATGCGGGGTCAGTCCCCGTACCTTCACCCGTCCCCCGGTCAGGGCCGCTTCGTGGGCGGCAATGACGGCACGGAGGGCGGCGATCTCCTCGTCGCGGCGGGTGGGGAAGGGCGTGCCGTCCAGCAGGAAGTTGACGTAATGCTCCAGGTAGCTGGTGGAAACGTCCTTCGACAACGGCAGCTCAGTGCTTTCGCGATTCGGGAGGAACAGCCGGTGGCAGCGGAATCCGTCCACCGACTCGGCCATGCCTCGCGTGCCGTGCACGCGCAGGTGCTCGTTGCCCCAGGAGCCGAAATTGGCGGGATTGAGGTAATTCAGGCTCAACGCGGCCAGCGCGCCGTTCTCCAGCGTCATCGACACCACCGCGGCCATGTGCATCTGCCCCACTCCCGGATTGCCCAGGCTGGTGCCGGCGGCGCTCACCTCGACGATCTTCAACCCGGTGGCGCCGATGATGAAGCGTGTGGCATGGATGCCCGCCTGGCGGATCAGCCCGCCGTCGGTGTCGAAATCCCGCGGCCGCCCGTCGAACCAGGGGTAGGACTTCTGCGCCTGCACCTGCACGATCGTACCGAGCGCGCCCTCCTCCACCAGCCGGCGGATGGCGCGCACGTTCGGCTCCAGCATGGAGTGGTCGAGCATCTCGCGGAATTCCCGGCCCGCCTGCCGCGCGGCGTCCAGCAATTCGTCGAACTGCGCGTCGGTGAATGCGCCCGGCTTCTCCGCCAGCACGTGCTTCCCCGCATGCAGGCAGCGCAACGCCTCCGCCGGCTGATCGACGCGCCGGGGAGAGCAGAGGGAGATCAACTCCACTTCGGGGTCGGCCAGCATCTCATCCAGTGTCCCGTATTCCCGCACCGCCCGCCGCTCCGATGTTCCCACGCCCAGCGCCTCATCCAGCCGCCCCGCCGGATACCCGGCCACCGCCGTCACCCGCCCCCGCACCGCCGAGGGAAGGACGGGCGACAACTGGTGACCATTGATGCCATAGAGACCGATGTTGATCATGGGATGACCTTTCGGCAACCGTTCACGAGACGCGAGCCTCACTTTTTTTGCTCTTGCTCTAGATCCGACCGATCAGTCCGATCCGTCCGATCAGTCGGACCTGGAGCACAAGCAAGAAAATTCAGGCTCATCCCGTGAACGGCTGCTCCTTCTCCTTATGCCACCGCCGGGGCCAGCACGCGATCGCACAGGCGCCGGATGTCGTCCACGGTGAGAACCTGTCCGGTGATCAAGTCGATGGCGCGGCCCAGCAGGCGGTCGTGGATTTTATCGGGGGTCAGCGGGTCGCCTTCGACGATGCAGCCTTTCTCCTCGCAGAAGTCGCGGAGCTTCCCGATGCTGCTCTCCCGCATGTTTTTCACACGATGGTTTTCGAGCGCCGCCAGCAGCGCCTTGGCGTCCCACTCCAACGCCTCGGCCAAGGCGGGGATCTCCTGCGCGAAGATCTCCGTGGAGAGGATTTTCGATTCCTGCAGCAGTCCGTAGGTGAGCGGCTCGCCGCGGCCCTCGCGCCAGAGCCCTTCCAGCGCCTCCAGCATCCCGGCGAGTGCCCGCGCCTTGCGCCCAGCCTCCGTGCCGATGAGGTAATCCACCGGTTCTTCCAGGTACGGCGCGCGCAACTGCCCGCAACGCGTGATGCCGTTGTCCAGCAGGATGCGCAGGTGGCCGGGGTCCTCAACGACGTACCAGATGTGCGTGCCCGACGCGCCCTCCCGGCGGAAATCGAGCCGCGGCACCCTCAGCGCCCGCCCGTAGGCCTCGTGATCCTGGCCGGCGGGGTCGGGCAGCGTTGCCCGCGGGACGACCGCCTCCGGCACCACGCGGCCCGGCGGCGTTTCGTCGAGGAAGACGACCCGCAGCGGTATCCCGTGCTGCCGGGCCAGCGCTTCCCATTTCGCCAGCTCCGCGGGCTTGCCGGTGAAGTAAAAGAGCTGCCGGCCCTCTGCGCAGATGCGCAGCGCTGCCTCGATGATAGCGCGCTCGCGCATTTCGTCGCTGCACGCCAGCGTCTCGTCCATCAGCAGCGGCAGCTTCACCCCCTGCTCGCGCCGTTCGACGAAGGCCACGCGGACGGCCATCAGGAGCTGCACGCGGGTGGCGCTGGAGAGCTGATCGAGCCCGCGCACTTCGTTGTCCACCGTGTCGAACGCGCGGAACCGGTTCGCTTCGCGATCAATGCGCAGCTCATACCGGGCGCTGGTGAATTCGGCGAACAGGTACCGCGCGCGCAGGAACACGTCGGGCAGGTCGGCGCCCATCCCCTGCTTTTCCAATTCCGTCGAGACGTACCAGCCGATGGCCGCGCGCAGATCGTCCTCCATCCGCCGACGCAGCTTCCCGGTGACGGCATCCAGATCGGCCCGCGCCTGCTCGCACTCGGCCTGTGCCTTTGCGACGCTGATGCGGTGCTCGCACACGCCGATGTCGGTTCCGATTTCCGCAACACTGGCGGCCTGCCGCTGTGTCTCGTCCTGCCGCCGTTTCAGTTCCGCTTCGCCGGCGGCCAGCAGGTCATTCCAGTCCGGCAATTGCCGTCCCTTCCGTTCCGTCTCAGCGCGGACGGCGGCCGCGTCATGCAGCGCCCGCTTTTTCTCGTTGTAGGCCTCAAGCTGCTCGAGCAATCCGCTCAACTGTTCCCGTGCCGCGTCAGGATCCGGGTCCACGCCGAGGCGTGCGAGGAATGCCGCCCGCTTTGCCACCCGCGCGTTCAGCAGGTTTTCGGCTTCCTCCTGCCGGCTCTGCGTCCCGTGGCATTTCTCCTCCGCCTGGCGATAGGCGGTCTTGCGGACTTCCAGCAACTGCACGTTGCTGCCGATCTCGCCGCTGCAGGTCGCCGGGGGATATCCGTAGACGGCAAGTTTTTCGTTTGCCTGCTGCGCCCTACCGTCGAGCTCGCGTTCCAGCCGTTCGACTTCCGCCCCCGCGGCCTTCATCGCGGCGCTCTTCTGCTGCCATTCGAGCAACTGGCTGACGAAATAGAACAGGCTGGCATTCCCACCCTCGTATGCCTTCGCCGGCTCTGCGCCCAGCAGTCCGGCGATGCGGATTTTCTCCTCCTCCAGGTTCCGGATTTGCTCGTCGAGTTCATTCACCTCCAGAGTCAATTCCCGCCCTTTGTCCGTGGCGCGCTCCGCCAATCCGACGGCGGCGATCTTTGCCGATAATTCGCCGATAAATCGCTCGACATCACCCTCCGACCAGGATGCCGGCTCCCCGAGGCTGAATTGCGCAATCCGCCGCGCCAGCTCGTCGCGGGTGGGACTGGCGCTGCCGCGCGGGCGATGGGAGAGTGCCAGGAACAGGGCGAACAGGCCGAGGCCGCCCAGCAGCGCCGGCACGCCGAAGGCGGACTTTTGCAGGAGCAGGGCGAGCAGACCGAAGAGGGCGACCAGCAGGCTGACGATCATGCCGAGGAGAGGCTGCCAGCGGATCATATCGGGCGCCGCCATGCCGGCCACCTGCCACTGCTGCAGGCAGCGGATCGCATCGTGGAGGAACTCCGCCCGCAACCCCTCCTGCGGCGGGGTGATGCTCTGCAGCCAGCGGCGAGGATCGTCCAGCGCCTGCCGCTTCTCCCGAATGCCTTCCGCCTTCCGAGCGAACGCCTCCAACTCTTGCACGACCGCGGCATCGAGCGGATCGGCATACGCGGAGGCGTCCAGCCCGCCCAGGTTGGCATACGCGGTTTTCGCCTCGCTTTCCGCCCGCTGGTGCGCCGGGCGTTGGGTGCGCAGATCGTTTTCCACCAGATTCATCTCGTCCCGGATGGCCTTCACCGCGGCGGCGGCCTGCTCGACCGCCGCGGGGTCGGACAAACCGGTCCGGCGCATGGCCTCCTGCGCGTCCGCGATATCCTGCCCGGCTTTTGTGCGCCGGATTTCGGCATCCTGGATTTGCTCGGAGAAATCATCCAGCTCCTCAATCTCTTTGCCGTTCAGCGCATCCATCTCCGGGGGGAATTGCGCCAGCTCGAAGGCGAGCTGCTCCCGGCGTTGTGCCTGCTCCAGGTATTCCAGCGTCAGGGTCAGCCGACCCAGCTCCTCCTGTGCCCGCTGCGCCGTCTCCAGATCCCGCGTGAGCTCTTCCAGCTTGCGCTCATCTGCCAGCGTATCCTTCTCGGCATCCCTTGCGTCATTATAATTTTTACGCGCCTGTATGAGCTCGGAAGCCCGTCGGCCCGGTCCGGGCGGCGCGTATCCGAGCAGCTTGCACGCTCCTTCGAGGTTCAGCCCGCCGCGCGCTTCTTTCAGCACCTGCTGCGCGAAGTCCCTGCCCGTTTCATCGGCGGCCAGCAGTTCGTGCTGCGCCAGCATGTAGCGCAGGCGATACGAGGCATCGCCGATGAACGGCAGGGACAGGCCGGAATTCTCCCGGCGCGCGCCGCCGCCGCAGGTGAACTGCCCGGATTGCCCATTGAGTGAGATTTCAGCGGTGAGGAAGGTATCCACCGAGCCGGTCTGCGGCCAGAGCAGGCATTGAATGGCAAGCGCGGTGGTGGTTTTGCCGGAGGCGTTCGGCCCGAAGATGATGTTGACACCCTCGCAGAACTCCATGGGTTTCAACCGGTCGTTGGGAAAGCCCGGGGTGTGTTTGATCGCCAGCTTTCGGATAACGAGGGAATCGCTCATGGCCGTCCCTCCTCCTGTCGCAGCAGGGCATCCAGCAGCCGGCGACATTCCGCTTTGACCAGCGCATCGGGCGCCGGTAGCTCATCCTGTGGCACGCCATCCCGGTAGGCGATGTTATTGGTGACCCGCCGCATCTGCTCTTCCGCACCGCGGAGTAAGCGCCGGCACTCGTCACTCAGTTCAGGTTCCTCGAGGTCGCACAGGATGCCGGCCAGCGTCCCGATGATGTCCGGCCGCTGGCGCAAATCAGAGAGATCGTGGTCCGACCCCACCCCGGAGAAATTGATCTGTTCGAGGTAGATATTGTGGGCATCCCGCAACGGCTGATCCTGGAGGATCTTCCCGACGTCTTCACAAAGTTTGCCCAGGATGCCGGTGCGGCCGACCAGCCGCAGGCGGCAGGAGATGCGTGGAAGAACGGCCCGGTCCCGGTAGGATTGCTCGATGGGCGCCAGGTGCTGCAGGATGAACGCCGCCAGCTCATCCTCTTCACGTATGCCGGTGACGTCGAGGGTGAGGGCGTGATAGGCGACCGACGACAGCGGCATCTGCTCGACGCGGCGGATGCGGCCGTCGTGAATCTCCACCAGCCAGGGGCCGTGCACGCCCGGTTCGCCGGGATCAAGGGCCTGCGGGGAGCCGGGATTGAGGATGGGGGGCCGGCCGTCGAGCTTCTCCGAGAAGTGTAGGTGCCCGAGCAGCCACAAGTCCACCCCCGCCTTCGCGCGCAGGCGCTCCGGGCTGACCGGAGCGTAATCGGAGCCGGCGGTGCGGTAATCCGCATGGGCGACGGCAATGAGCGGCGCGCCCTCGCGTTTAACGGGCGTGAAATCATCCAGGGGGAGCGCGTCCACCTTTCCGCCGGGGAAGGACCAGCCGGCGAGGGTGAGCCGTGGCGCCTCCTCCGTGGGCCAGGAGACCTGCTCCCAGGTGCCGCCGCGGCCCAGCAGGCGCAGCTCGGCGTCGGAAAACATGCTCGACAGGCGATGCAGGATGCGGGCGTCGTGATTGCCGGCGACCATGAAGATCCGGATGCCGCGGTCGGCGAGGCGCCGGATGCCGGCCTCGAACGGCCCCATCGCCTCGTATTGATTGCCGCCGTCGTCGGCGATGTCACCGCTCAACAACAGCAGATCGACGCCGCGGGTGACGGCGCATTCCACAATGCGCGTCCAGGCCTCGCGCGCGGAATGGATCGCGCTCTCTTCACCTTCGTGGACGCACTTGCTGGACGTCCGACCGAGATGGAGGTCGCCGGTGCAGAGTATTTTAACCTGGCTCACGATAGCATACTCTACCACCAGCCCTGCGGCTTGGCAACCGGATGCAGGGAACCTGAATCATCGATCTCGCATGGCGGTGTGTGTTTGTGATCGGTCAATTGGGGTGTTTTCGGATTTTTTTCACAAACGACCGAGACGTTTTGCTTTCCCTTGCCTCGTTTTGCGCGGCAGGGCGCCGCTGAACGCCGTTGGCAGGCGATCAGATCATCGGCTGACCTCTGCCATGCGTGCTGTTCCCCTGCGGGCGCTTCAGCTTCGCAGTGCTGGACTCTCCGGCCTCCTTTCGTGTGTCAGCGTGCCGCCGCTCACGTGGGCGTCAGCGCCCGCAACGCGCCGCGGATGGCCTGGATGAGGGCCAGCACCCCGGCCTGGAAGTAGCGCACCACGCACTGGCGGGCATGCCGCACCCGCCGCGCCGGCACGTTGATGAAGTGGAAGCGCAGCCGCTTGAAGCGCGCGGCCTGCCAGGTCGCCAGCGTCTCCAGCAGATCCTGCTGACAGGCCGCCGCGTCGCTGCGCACCCAGACGTCGGTCAGCCCTAGTTCCGTGTTCAGGTAGCGGATCGCCTCCACCAGCGCCTCCTGATTGTGGTAGGAGGGCGGCACGTTGCCGTAGCGGAACTCGTCCCACACCACCAGGCCCGTCTCCGCCCAGCGCACCAGCAGCGCGGAATAGGCATCGTACTTCTTCTAGCAGGCCAGCGCCGTCTGCTTCTGCGTCTCCATGAAGGAAATAGTTTAATCGAGGATTTTGGTGATTGGTGGGCAGCTGATCGCGCCCAGCCTATGTTAAACAATGCATGGCCATACCTCACGCTGAGTACTGCTCGGATATCGTCTCAGAAATAGCGGTTCGTAACCTGTCATGCATGGAGAGCCATCTCATCTTACATCAATACCATGCCATGAGAAGAGGTTAACCAGCCGTCAGCGATATCGCCGGCGGTTTTCGCGTATCTGTGAGCACAAATCGGTTCTCTCCGGAGAAGAGGGAAAGCCGATGAACCATCGAATAAAGGATAGTACGCTCCGGCACAGGCCGCGGAAAGGATACACCCATGCTGAGCAATCATGATCGTGATATTATCCGGCGTCTGGCCGCCGAGACGGCGGAGATCGCCGCGTTGCCCGTTCAAGAGGAGAAGCGCCGTTTGTGGCGGCGGCTCAACGGGCTGCGGCCCGAACGCCCGATGGTGACAATCGACCAGGTATGCTGGAACGAGATGAACGTGGAAGACGAGCTGACCATCGCCTGCGAGGATCCTGAATGCCGGGGCTACGAGGAGTGGTTGCGCCGGCAGCTCTACCAATGGCGGCATTTCCCGGTCGATATGGTGGTCGAGCCTTTCGCGCGGGTGCCTGAGGCGGTCCATAGCACCGGCCTTGGGGTGGGTGTGAAGGAGCGCATCGCCGTCGGCGACCC
>Ga0315284_10008769_pt1 | contig 14435 bp, 31 predicted proteins | sample YL17G09_16_MG_FD_203696 | JGI IMG/M metagenome (GOLD analysis project Ga0315284, IMG submission 203696) | Sediment microbial communities from Yellowstone Lake, YNP, Wyoming, USA - YL17G09_16 | ecosystem: Environmental > Aquatic > Freshwater > Lake > Sediment | place: USA: Wyoming | collected... | reverse complement strand
CTTTCTAACAGCTTCTTCTGCGACTTTCCATTCTTCGTGGGTATGAAGGTAGCTTTGTATCATGGAATCGGTGACTCGTGTGCCAGGTTTATCTTGTGCGATATACGCCCTAAACTCATTGGCTAGTCTTGCCTCAGTCTCTTTCAAAGCTACCTTCATCTTTTTGGCAAATGCGGAAGCTCTACTCCAAACTGATCCCCAATAAAAGTACCGAGATGGTTGTCTTGCCATCTCTCCTCCCAAATCTGTGTCATCAATCTCAATGTCACTTGCTAATGTACCAGTATTGATTTCTTTTGGCATTAAAACATGCCCTCCTATATATGTATATACTTAACTAAGGCAAATAGTGCACAAATTAAAACTATTTCGGGATGAAATACACACGTTTCTTTTGTTTCCAGATCGTATTTCCATATTTATCCTTTGACCTAGTGTAATTATTGAGGTTTCCTCCTTCTGGTTTATCTGCAAATCCGCCCTCGCATCCTGGTTTTGTTTTGCCCTCTAACTCAGACAAGGGAGGAACGGGATCTGGTACACTCTTAAGCACAGTATCTGAGTCCATCCGTACTTGTGTACAGCCACTCATTATCCTCTTTATATTCTTACTCTTACAGAACTTACATTCCGTAGCCTTATGATGCGAAGCAACCTCAATAGATTCAAACACTTGGCCACAATCCGAACATTCAATGTCAAAAATAGGCATTACATCCACCTCCTTAACAATAGAAACATAGTTGCTATTAAAATAGATATTGTTAAAATAGCTTCCCACCAATAATTCATTAACCATAATACCCACATTGGAATTGAACCATGCATACTTATCTCCTCCTCTGCATCTCAGGAACTAGAATCCGCTCACGCGGTTCCATTTGACGTTCTGCTGGTACAACTGCCGCAGGGTACTGGATTCTCCTTCCTCTCCAGCCGCAATTAGGATCTTCCATATCTTCTTGCTCAGTTATTCCTAATAGTATTTCACCCTCAACGCCTCCCCCTTGACTAATTAGTAACTCAGCTAGATAGTCAATGGAATCTCTAACCATCCTTGCTTCTAGATCTCCTTTCATTCTTGGCCGAGGACGAAGGATAACAGATACGTCTCCATCTTCATCTGTTTCTATTACGATCCTATCTTTCACTTTATTTCTCCTTTGCTTTCCTACGTAGGTTGAGTCTTGCTCTGTATTTCTCCACCCGCCATGTTTTAGTTGTGCTGTCATAGGAAACGCAGTCTCCAGCATCCCTCTCGCCCAAACAGCGCGGAGTTACTGGCTTGGTTAATAAGACCTCATCAAGTACGAGTTGGTCTTTCCACGTAGTAATTAACTTGGGTAGATCATGTCGAAATACTTTCATGTACCCTCCTTTAGATCCTTGATACCAAGTGCGTCCATAACTTCCCATTCAGAGGCAGGGAAGTACCCCCATTGGTCAGTTCCAACATTTAGGATGCGACCATTAGTAGACTTCTTAAATACTGTGTGGATATGGCCACAAAGTACTGGTTTACCTGGAAACATGATAGCCCATGCTGGATCGTGAACAAGATACCAATCCGGCATCTCTAGCCAAAGATGCACATTCTTAAATCCGCATTCCATGTATAGGAATGGGTCAAGCTTATCATGGTTGCCAAGTATCAGATGCTTATCTCCATTTAGCATTTGAGATATCCTAGCAAGTTGCCTCCATCTCTCTGGCCCGTGCAATCCGAAGTCCCCGAGAACATAGACTGTATCCTCATTGGCAACTACCTTGTTCCAATTGGCTATCAGTCCCCTGTCCATCTTCTGAGCTGAGATCCAGGGACGATTGCAGTACTTTATCACGTTCTCGTGGCCAAAATGCAAATCTGCTGTGTACCAAACACTCATGTCACTCACCTCCCTCTTTTACATCAAATTTACTAAGATGGTAAAGAGCCCAACTATTCCCACAGTATTCACATGTAAATAGGAATCTCCCTTCTTTCTCCTGATCTTCCACTTCTACTAAGACATTAAGGTGGCAATGTGGACAAACTCCTGGCCTCTTAGTATTTCGTTTACCCATTATTTCTCCTCCCATTTCAGGAATGGCACAACTCCTAGGGCGAGTAGTCCAAAGGCCGCGTTGATGTAGATAGTGGTCGTCAGCCCCCACCACTCTAGGCAGTAACTACCCATCTGAGCAGAACACCAGGAACCGAAGTTACTGATACTACATAGCATAGCGAAACTCGTAGCCTCCAGTCCTGTTATGGACTTTCTAGCCATTAAATCCATGACACAAAGGAATACTACCATTCCTATTGTTGCGAAAATACCAGTGTAGACCCACGCTGTAATAGCCGTGTAGTGCAGATAACACAATGTCGTAGGGGCAAAGAAGATGATAGCTCCTATTAGTATCTTCTTAATGGGAAGTACTTTACAGTACTTAGAGTAGATCCATGCTCCAATGATACTAAGAACTGCTCCAAAGACACCAAGGTAAGCTATATCCATTGGCGACCAATGAAATACATCCCTTTGCTTGTAGAATAATGGAGCAGCAAAGGACGGAGCCGTATTGAATAACCATATGAATAGACTTAGTATCAAGAAATCCTTACTGAGTAATTCCTTGTATCTCCCAAATTCTATCTTGCACTTGTCAGTCACACCAGCAGTTGATGGAATACGGTGAACCAATCCCCATCCAAGTAGTAGAAGTGGAAACAGTATGGCATATCCCCATTGCCATGTCAAGTGCGTGGCTACCCAACCACCACCCAATGACGCAAGTAATCCAGCAAACGTAACCGATCCCCATTGTATTGATTGGAACTTACCAGTTGTGCCTGTCCTCTTTCCTTCGACACATGCAATCCCATCGTTGGCTACATCTCGTATTGCCATTGTCCAATTGAGTAGAGCCATCATAGCAACAAGCAACCATAATGTTGATATACTGAAAGGTGCCATTGCTAAAACAGCTACTAATCCCATTCCCATTAGTAATGAGAATTTAACCCACGATGCCTTGGTAAAGTACTTGTCGATGAAGTAACCCCATAATGGTTTTATCAACCATGCAAGAGTTACATAGGACATCATCCTCTGTAGTTCAAAGTCCTTTAGATGTACTGTTTCCTTTAACCAAAGGCTGATTGCTAATCCTGGTAGCCCCTCAATACCTTGGAGAAAGTATACTGCTCCAGATAGTATGAAGAACCAACGCATTTCTATCTCCTTTCATTACAAGAAGTTATAAAACCAATAATGATTATAGCAGCTGGAATAGCTTGCAATAGTATAATGCAAGCTCCTACTGATAGAAAGATCCACAGGCTTACACCAGCTTTGCTCATATCGATGGATCGTGCATATACTATCCAAGGGATAAAAGCTAGTCCATTTAGTAATCCTATGAACCACCAGAGCAGTCTTATCCTTGTCATGTTTGTTACCTCACTGGCCCTCTACAAATTGGGCATATCCGTTTTAAGTTCTTACCTTTCTTTAATCCTCGCTCCAATAGCCTACCACCTAGTCCCTCTGAGTTCCACACCTGCACAATCTGAAATCCTATTCCAGCATCAAAGAATGCTTTTGGGAGCTTGCATTTAGATGTACCATTCCTATGCTGTTCTGTTCTAACTTCAACATCCTTTGCTGATCCCATATAATGCTGGACATTGACTACTCTACCCCCTCTTATAAAAGTGAGAGGTTTATCGTAGTGCAGTAAGTACACAAACCAAGTGTGCATCTCATCCTCCTTCTTTTGTGCGGTCTTTATACTTTAATATCCTTAATCCCCTTTGATAAAACTTCTCTTCAATACTAGAAGCAGAGTCTCTCTTAAAGTCGATACCACAGGCCCCGCACTGCATCTCTCCATCATCTCCGTACTTCCACAAGCATGGATGCTGTGCCCATAGTAAATATCTTAGTTTCTTATTTTCTGAAACTGACATTTTATCCTCCTGGCCGATCATCATATGAAGTCATCCCCCTAATGATGTATGCTACTAAGGTAATGGCGTTCCAAGTAGCATGTACCATGTGAGATAGCCCTGACTCTTTATCGTTATCTTCTCTATTCCACCAACTCCAACTATGTCTCATCATTGCACCAAAGATACGTGAATACTTTATTCCCTTTTCCCAATTGCGATCATCATACTTCTTGGCTCCCATTGTATATACTTTACCAACTTCCATCAAAGCATCGTAAGGCATTAGTTCAAGACGATTCTTCTCATCATCATTTTTTGTACCATCTCTTAATGTTCTTCCTTCCGCCATCTATTACCCCCATTACATCATCTCCTACAAGCCATAAGACAGCTATTATAATAGCTGATCCAAAGGTAATGAGAACACCAAATCCAAATTGCGCAAATCTTAGTACCCATGTTGAATTATCTTCTGGGAAAACCCAGCTTCCAACAAACATAAATATGATTAAGAATACGCACGAAGCTAGAGCCCCTAGTAATACTCTTATTAGAAATCCCTTCATACAACCTCCTAATCAATAAATCCATGGACAATGAAATAGTGCATCCAACATATTGGGCATGCCACCCGTGGATAAAGAATAGCCTTATACTTTGGATGCTTTCTACACAGTGACGTCGCCGTTTTCTTTGATCTTTTCGTTTTCGTAGTCAACATGATGTTTTCTGTATACCTCCATCATTGCCATCACTAGGCATCCCATACCTAGGGCACGGTTCCAATACTTCTTATTAAAGAATAGAAGAAGTCTGTATACGATATAAGTAAACACACCGGCGATAACTGCCCAATTACCACCCTTGCCAGTTGCAAAGTAGTCCATCACGTCAAGTAGTTCATTGACAGATGGATCAACTTTGTCCCTTAGATCCTGCGTCACATATGGCATTATCATCCCTCCTTCCTGTATCAATTACGATGCTGCCTACAATACCTACTAACACGCCAGCAATGAACATACATGCCTTAGCTACTATTCCATCGTGGAAGTAGGCCCATCCTAAGTTTAATCCTAGGACAGTAAAGACGAGTACCCACCCTAGAGCACTAACTAATATATTCATGTTAATTCTCCTCCATGATCCATGTTCCTGTTACTGTATGACGTATTCCCTTGCAATTAAATTCGATCCTTTCTTCGTAGATATCAACTTCACTGATACCTATCCAATGTCTTACAGTCGATCCTCCAGAATATAGTGTAAGGCTTCTCATAATTCCCTCCTAGAAATGAATCAAACAACTTGTTACTGGTCTAGTCCACATGTAGTATCCCCAAACATTAGTAGCTGTGAACACTACCCACATGGGAACTTGTGCCCATGTCCGCATCTTGACATTGTACCAGATCCACGCTAAACTTGCGATAGTCCAGATTATAAAACACACTGGGAGATAGAATACATTGAGAATTGCTCCAATTATACTCATCCCCGATAAAATCCACGGTACGTATCTCATATTAACAACTCCTTAAAGTATGTCAAGACCTCTTGCCATGTCTTAAAGCCCATACCTTTTCCCTCTTGAATCATGTAGCGTAGCCAAGGATGCCCGTCGAATCCAAGAAAGTACACTGGCTTACGTAACTGTGTGGATGTGTACCATGCCTCGCAAGTTGTGCCGATGCTATACACACCCGGTCTTACTACTGCCATTGCTCCATCAGCCACGTTGCACAGACCTAGATCGTTACGCACAATCCCATTGAAATCTAGCTCGGCTGAACTTCTAGCCACTCTTCCGGCATCAATGTCTCCTACGTCAAATCTCTCCTGATCGTAGAATGGATTGGCTAACTCAAGACCAGTCTCCTTCTCAATCATCAACTCCCAAAATCTCACCTCATACCTTAAATCAAATGGATGTGCAAGGTATAATTTCAAAGTGAACACCTCCTTCTAAACATTCACATGCATTACTTCAACACGGCATGGTACAATACCACGCTTAACCATATTGAGTTGTAATGCTGCACCATAGGACATGTCAACTACACGTCCCTTTACATAAGGCCCTCTATCCGTTACCTTAGCATACACCGACTTGCCGTTAGCAAGATTAGTTACCTTGACACGTGTTCCTAATGGCAACGTTCGATGCGCTACTGAAATAGTATACATATTATAAATGCGACCATTCGCCATTCTCCTGCCATGATGAAACTTACCATACCACGATGCTATTTTGCCCTCACTAGAAACAGTCGACCAAAGATTGGTAAGTCTAGTTTCCGCCCTCCATGGTCTTGTGTCTTGAACTATTGGAGGTGGATGCCATAATAGAAACAATATAATTACTGCCATAACAAGAACAAATAATTTGTTCATTGAGCCTCTCCTTTAATGATTTGATTTAGGTTATCTATTTCCTTTCTCAAGTTGTCAAGCTCCTGTTTAGAGTTATCCAGATCAGCCCTCAAATCATCTATAATTTCGTCCTTACGATCGAGCGAGCCCTCATACTCCTCTAACGTATTGTTCTTCTCATTGTTTGCTTGTTCAACTTCATCTATCTGATCATGGGCTTCTTCGAGCTCTTCCTCTAATCCCTTAATCTTTCTCTGTAACTCTGCACAAACATTCGCGTTTAGTTTCATGATTACCTCACTTTGTATGATTCCATACTACCCCAATCTTTTCCCATCTTACACTCAACGTCCAATGGCATGAACGATAAGTCCATAAACTTAGTAGGATATTCTACCATGATATTTGCTATCTCTGGTAGTATGTCAAGTTCAGTTTTATGGACGTTGAGCAACATACAGTCATGAACCTCAAGAGTTAGAAAGGATTTGAGTTTGCGAGCCTTCAAGAAATTACTTACTCCAATCAACGCATAAAGCAGGCAATCTCCTGCCGTACCCTGGATTGGCGTATTGATGGCCTCACGAATTTGCTTATCTCCTAATCCTTTCCATGATGGGAACCTCCGCTTCCGCCCTGACAAAGTTTCAACATATTCATGTTCTCTCACGAATGCTTCTGTATTTTTCATCCACTTGGCTACAGAAGCATAGGTGTCAAAATACTTATTTAAGAATAGCTGAGCCTCCCCCTCAGAACATCCCAATCTACGTTTTAATCCGTAGACTGTCATGCCAAAGATTAGGCCAAAGTTGAATGTCTTGCCAACTCTTGCTCTTTGTTCTGATGTAACCTTTTCTGGTGGTATACCAAGTAGTGCTGATGCTGTTGCTCTATGCACATCTCCAGCTAGTAGGTTTCGTCTTAATACTTCATCTTTACTTACCATTGCCATGATACGTAGTTCATGCTGGTTATAATCTAACTCAGCTAGTAGGTAATCAGGATCAGCTAGAAATGCCCGACGTATACCAATTCTATCCTTATCACCTTTTGGTATATTTTGTAAGTTAGGATCAGAACTTGATGTCCTACCAGACCTTGCTCTTGTCAACCAAAATGTGGTATGGATACGATGATCACTTGTTACAAGGTCTCGAAGTTCTTTTAAGAATGTTTTCTTCATCGTACCATAGGTTGAATATTCAAATAGTAAGTTGCATAGATTACTCACGTCACGGTTAGAAGCTAAAACTTCTAGGTCTGTACTGGGCTGGCGATTCTTCTTTGTGACCTTCATTACATCTAATCCCTCATATCTAAACAATACCTCCCTTAATTGTATATGAGAGTTTGGATTAAATTCTACATTGTGAGCAGCCTCAAACTTCTTAACTGATGCATCCTCTCGTAGTTCTGCCACAATACTCTCTAGGGCTGAGTCAACTTCTATAGATGATGCATCTACCCTAGCCGTATCCACCAGCATACCTCGACGTTCCATCTCTCCAAGTACATCAGTAACTGGCATAATAAGATTGTCGAGTAAATACAATAACTTAGGCTCTTTCTCCAAGAGTATCTTTTGTAAATCCATTATACGATGAGTTACATCACTATCAGTACCGCAGTATTTCCAAAGGGTAGGATCATTGGGTGCATCTTGAACTGCACCTCCAAGTGCCTCCTCATACCCACCAAGTCGTGTATACTTCCATGTCATATCTTTTAAGCCTATACTTTCTAACTCGAAGAGTAAGGCTTCGACTACCATTGTATCATACTTGCTGCTAACTACGTCGATATCAAAGTGTACTTTCATCCACATATTATCAAACTTTATGTTCTGTCCAACTTTAGCAATTCTCTTACTTGAGAATAACTGATGCAGCCCTCGTATGATTTCAGATCCCTCATCTGGGGACCAAATTCCGAGAGGAAGTACATACGCCTCCCGTCTTCGAATACTAAAACCGATACACTTGATAACGGAGTCTTCTCTAAATGGACTGTGCCCATTCGTTTCGATGTCGTAGACAAAGTATTTTGATTTCTTAATCTCTTCATAAAATGTCCTCCATAGACCAATATCAGTTAAGTAAATGTACTCCCCGACATCAGCTGGATCAACTAACTTTCCAGTAAGTATATTACTTACACGTGCAAGATGACTCATGAACAGCCGTATGGCTGTAGGATTCTGTAGTACATACGATGGATGCATTATCGGCATTATCTTACAGTTAAACTCTTCACTCCAAAACTCTTTGCCACTGTGCTTCATTATCCCCTTGAATCCCATGATAGCATTCAAGGCTACGTTTCCTGCTGGTATTATCAACTTAAGATTCTTGCACGACTTTATATCTGCAAGCAATCTGTTCCTGCAACATCTAGCTTCTAAGGCTTTAGGTTCTCTATTTTGCGGAGGCCGACAGCGCACAGTGTTGGTAAAACCCACATCGTTAATAGTATGGGTAGAAATGCCAAACCGAAGCAACTCACCAGAATCGCCGATAAAAGGTCTCCCAGTATTGTCCTCAGTTTCACCTGGGGCTTCCCCCACAACCAGTGTTTCAATCTCATTAGGATCTCCCTCCATAGGAATACGAGGAGTACGACAACCTCTCGCCAACCCACATGTTTCACATGTTAACTCAATCACTTTCTTCGTTGCCATATCCCTCCTCCGCCATCATCGCTCTAACAGTTGCACGGCGCATACCTGTGATATCAGCTATCTCTGTTGCTCCAAGTCCATCTCTTGCTAATGAAAGCACCATTCCCTCAGGATCACCAGACAAGCACTTAGCATTACGCATTATATAATCATTATCTAGTATTTCCATACGATGCCCGTCGAGTTCCTCAAGTGGAATAGTTTTAGCAAAGTGACTCTTTTCCCTTTTAATAAGTTTATTCATAACTCTTACAGCCACCTTTGTTTCGTCTTCTTGAGTTCCTTCGAACTGATTACACTGTAAGATATATAGTATGGCTTCATGGGCTAAATCTTCCCATTGTACATACGGACGCTTTTTCGCTATCTTCTTGGCAATATTGATTATAGTTTCATACATTAGTCTAACCTCCCCATCGCTTTGAGTCTGTCCATTATAACCATTGTGCATTTCTTTGAACAGCACTCTCCATTTCCTTTGTGATATATCTCTGCGTACTTTTGGCAATATGTGACTTCGCAAACTCTACATATCTTTCCAAGATGAACTGTACCACAATGCGGGCATTGTATTGCATGTCTATCTGTCATGTTGTCTCCTGTATCCTTCCGCCACGTGAAGCCATTAGCCCTCTTACAATATGTCTTGGAGGAGGAACTGTGATTCCCCTGGTCATTAATATTTCAGTTGCGGTTATGCGAGTTTTATCTGCTCTTTGCCCCATACCTACGGATGATTTCTTGTACCTATTCTTTAATAGCTTCATGCTAATCCCCTTTTCTCGTCGAACCTAGCCAATGCGTCATCGGCAACTAGATGTGCTCTACCACCAACGTTGTATCTACACTTATCGATTATAATATCTGTCATTGGATCAAAGATCCCTTCTTCCCCTGCGTAATCCTTTGATACTTCCTTCTTCTTATTCCTGTGCACAATTACAATCATGTCCGCATCCCCTTCGATATCGCCACTCCATGCAAGATCTTGTGAATCCATTTCTCGTGCTCCAGCTCCAGATTTACGAGGTCGGGCGATAGCAACAATTGGAATTTCAAGTTCTTCTGCAAGCAATTTGAATTCTTGAATAGTCGCACCTATCCTCCTTGTGATGTCTTCATCACCACGAATTAAGAAGTGTATGTTATCAAACACAAGAAATTGGATACCGTATCTCTGCACACACATTCGTATTGTATCAGAGATAGTATCCATGCCTACCTTCTTATACTGATATGCAATGTACATTGGCTTATCTCGTAGCATGGCGTAAGCCTTTTGTAGATCTTCATAGTTTCCTACTAGTCTACTATCTTTGCGTAAATGATAGCCAACAATACGTGGCATCAATCTCTCTGGTCGCATCTCAAGTTCATATAGTAGAGATGGAATACCCTGTGTGGAGAACTCATTCACTAATTGTAATGCAAAGGTCGTCTTACCAACGCCTGGTCTTCCTGCTACTACGATTAAATCACCAGGAGCAAGTCCACCTGTTATCCTCTCAACTGATTCCCAGGGATAATGAATGACTGTATTAGTTTCGCCAGTCAAGTACAAACGACTAATACTATCCTGAATAATGCCAGAGATAGAGCGCACATTATCTACATCAAACTTCTCAGCCCTATCCATAAGTACCTTGAACTCATCAAGTGTGCGCCCACTCATGAAGTATTTATTAATGTCTTTGTAATTTGGTGGAAGTTTAAGATGATAACATCTTTCTATTCCAAGTCTCTTAGCAAATCTAGCTGCTCCATCCTTACCGGCCATATCTGTGTCAAAAGCTAAATAGATTTTACCAAATTTATCAAGTGATTGTATCCATTCATTCTTGACTCCTTTAGCTCCTACTGTAGCCCCAACTACATTGGGGATACCAGCACTCCATAAAGCTATACAATCTGACTCTCCTTCCGTTATGATGATATAATCAAAATCATCACTATCCAATACGTCTGCATTGTAAAGTATAGATTCTCCACCATACAATCTACGAAAGTCTTTATCTGCTGGTGGTAATGCCCTCTTCTTTATGTTATATAGTTTATGGTTTCTAATGTATGGAAACCACAACCATTTGATTCCATTTTCTTCTGAGACTCCAAGTACGAATTTCATCATGGCTGCTTCTGAGAATCTTCTTTTCCTAAGGTAATACAATACAGCCTCATCGTGTAGTAGATTATCGTGCGCCAATACAACTTTCCGCATTTCTTCTTCTATATTTATAGTTGGCTTAGGTTCATCGGCTTGCTTCCCAACTTCAAGAATATTGGCCAGGTCGCCCAGGGCTTTCATTACTGTGTAGATACCACCTGAGTTCCCGCACTTATGGCAATAGCAAAACCCAGTTTGGGAGTTTAAATAGAAATGCCCTCCTATATCGTGACAAAACGGGCAAACCTCTACCTTAAATTCGAGTCCCTTGTCACTATCGACTGGCTTATATTTCCAGCCTTTGCTCTTGATGTAAGCCAGTATATCAGGCATCATTATCTCCCTTCTTAACTCTTATTAGGTAGTAGTGGAGTGTTTCTATGCACCAATGACATACATCTCCATTCTGAATATCAAATCCGATCATTCTTCCGATCATTCTAGTTTTAGAAGGACACGTTGGCATACAGGTCATATTCTCACACTTTTCAGAACGAGAAAATCTACTTCGTCTTTTACCCACAAGCGACTTTCTCTCTTCTTCCGCATCTTTCATGATATACGTGAGAACATCTCCCTCCTTCAGATATGGAAGAAGTGCTACTCCCTTTGGAAAGTTAGCTAACCTTTTCATCTAACCTCCTTCTTACTTCATCCCTAAGCCTTATAAGTGACTCAGGCATGAGCTTATTGATAAACGAATACTTGGCAATTATATACTCAATGTCTTCCCACAATTCCTTGATGTCCTTCTCGTTTAGTTCTGATAACTTACCCCTCCTTGCCATGTCCATTACATATGATGCAATGCTGTCTCTCGACATGGGTGAAGTAGCAATATCCATTTTGTAAGTACGCCCGCTATTCAAAACCTTAAATGCAATATCTGTGTGGGCATACAATGGAGTCTTTGCTATCTTATTGTGTCTCATGTACAACTTGTATCTTTCAATAGCCTTGATACCAATGAGATGACTTGGCTTTGGGAATATGCGTATTGCTTTATACACACGCATATGACACAGCATGAAATCTTTATATGTCCCACCAAGTTCATCTACAATAGACGCAACTATGGCCAACTCGTGGTATTCCTCTGACTCTGGCTTTGGCATTGGAATATGAGGAATATCATAGAAGGCACGCTTCGCCCTTATGTATTCAAGTACGAAGTCGTCGATCATTTGAACCCTTTCCCATCGTCATCCCCCTTAATGGTCTGCTTAAACAAGTAGTTACTTGCCGTATGGAAGATAACAATTCCTTCGGGCTTATCAAATCCTGGAGACGCTAAACTACCTTTGGTAATCAGACGCTGTAAACTGTATTCCACGAGTCCTGTGCTAAAGATACCACTGGCTATCACAGGTACAACATGGCAACACTCTGGAGCAAATAGTTGCTTATCTCCAAGGGAACACAAAGCGGCAATGGATGAGCACGAGTATCCAGCCATATCGACTGGAAGAGTGTGCCTATCTACCCATTTACCTGTATTGAATAAGGAGAAACGTTTCTCCTTTAATCCATATCCCCTTTGGATTCCAAGGCCCCACCATTCACCCATGTGATGACCTGGCCCCAACTCCAATATCTCTTCTGCATTTGCATATGCCCATCTGGCAAATCCGGCGTTGTCGTCATCTGGCGTAATCCACCTGGTTCTGGAACCCACATAAAATGGGAATCCTATCCTTTGAATCTCTTCAATTTCCTGTGGTAACTCTGGAATAAAGATTTGGGCATTAGTCCCGTCGATCTTCTCAGTGATTACCACTTCACGTGACAACCTTGGGATCTTCTGAAAGCCTACGAATGGAAGAGTTATCTCACTCATGATTTCTCCTTACCGCATACAGTACACCGCCAGGACACTGAGTTTGCGGTCTTCTTGCACATATTATGCAGACGATTTCCTGAGCCATACATCTTATCCTGATACTCATTCTTGCAGTTGCATTTACGTAGAGCTGTTTGTGCCATTTTCCACCCCTATCCTGATATCTATGGTGATACTAGAACCAGGTTTCAAATCTTTATCCTCATCCGTCAACATGGCATAGATCATTTCCACAGCTACTCTTCGAGCATCTGTGGCCGGCTTCCACATTTTAAACATGTAATCATTCTTGCTAGGTAAGTCAAATTCTACATGTCTCGTTGATATTGTACCCATCTTAACCTCCCAGTTTTTCCTCGATTAACGCCAGCCAATTTACTAGATCATTGGCAAGTTGTGGATCTTCTGTTTCAATATCAATAGCATAAATTCTTATAGCATTTCTTGATGCTCTCCCATACCGATCACTCTTATTGGGATTGAGTACAAAATATTTCATCTCTAATCCAACCATCTCTCCCTCCAATCCAAAGCACTTCATTCCTGCTTTGTCACGGCCTCACTGGCCACCAATGTCCGCAGTTATAACAATATCTCCATACTTAGAAGATAGGTCAAACTCAACGTGCTTTGTTAAGACTGTTGCCTTCATTTCTCCTCCTTCTATTCACAGAAACCTAGAATAGTAACTGTTCCACCCACCAGTAGACACATTGCTGCACTAAATATTGTTTGAGCAACGTTATAAACTTCTGGTTGATTTAGGTAGTAAGGGAATATGATTAGCAATATTCCTCCTACGATGAGTCCCAGCCCAAGTACCTTAAGGAAGATTGATTCCATTAATCCTCCTTCTCAACGTGTTTCGTTAAGACTGTTACTTTCATATCCTCCTCCCGCGAATGGCCTTCGTTTGAATGGAAAGCTGATCCATTGGTAAGTAGCCGTATTCTTTGTGCGTTTAATCAAAACGTAGACACCATCAACTTTGTTTTCTATTATCGTCATTTATCCTCCTTAAAGAACTTTACCTTAAGTTCTATTTCAATATTGGCAATTTTAGAATCAGTAGAATGCTTAGATTCTTTCAGTTCCTTTAACCATGTTCCAAGTGTTCTACTGACTACTGAAGTCCAACCACTCCCGATGTAGCCAGATGCTCCCTTTCCATCCTTAGAAAGTGTATCTTTGTAAGTCAGTGTATCTATTAGCTTTCTTAGATTCTTCTCATCTACTATATCCTTTGGTTTAAGTAGTCTGTCAACTGTTGACTTTGGTATATTGGCTTCTTTAGCCAAATCCCTCAAAGAAACTGTCCCATGTGGGACAGTTTTCCCTTCCCCTTTCTTTGGTCGTCCACCTACTCCTACTACTTTTCTATCTCCTTGAAGTATTTGAAGAACTTTAGTTTTCTCTTCAGTAGTCATCTGTCTACGTTTGACAT
>Ga0315284_10008768_pt1 | contig 14436 bp, 41 predicted proteins | sample YL17G09_16_MG_FD_203696 | JGI IMG/M metagenome (GOLD analysis project Ga0315284, IMG submission 203696) | Sediment microbial communities from Yellowstone Lake, YNP, Wyoming, USA - YL17G09_16 | ecosystem: Environmental > Aquatic > Freshwater > Lake > Sediment | place: USA: Wyoming | collected... | reverse complement strand
AGTATGTTCTATTTCAAGACCTAAAAAATTCTCTACTTCTTGTGCAACATCAGCTAAACCGTCTTCACCGATGACCATAGCATCTAATTCTATCGAAGAATCTTCTTTAGATTCATAAACACAGAGAGAAACAACTTTTTCTCTATTTATGATGCTATGATCTTCAAAGACTGCCCAAATTTCTTCTTTTGGAACAAACACACTATGTAATCTTCTTATCTCTTTCATTTTTTATCACCAACAAAGAACGGTCTTAAAAATTTTCCATCCTCTTTCCAATAGATTTTTCTTTGGGATTTTAAATCGCATTTTTCACAAATTAATTCCAATACTGTGCAATCATCCATCTCTTCAGATGATGATACAACTTCCATAACTTTTTTGCATCTTGGACACAAAAATGCAAAATGGTCTGTGTCATCTATCGCAACACCTGTGTTTAAAACATATTTTTTCTCACTCATCTTTCACATCTCCTATAATTCTTTTTTCTATCAAGTCAGAAAGAGCTAAAGCTACTTCTGAACCATCATCGAACAACAAAAACAAAGAGGATTCTGAATAACCTTGACATAAACCAAATTTTGTAAATCCATCCTTCTGGATTACCTTCATCTTTTTTCCGATACACCGTTCTAAGAATTGTCTCTCTTGCACATCCATAGATTCACCATATTTAAACACAACCCAATCAACTATATCATAGTCAATTAGAATACTCTTTTAACAATCCAACTATATATCCATTTGTTGTCCCAGAAAATCTATTTAACTACACAGTCAATAATTTATCATTCCAAATGGGTATATGAAAAACATAAGACTATTGGATTGTGACAAATGTGGAAGCACCAATCTGCTAATTATCAAAAAAGGCATTGGAAGATACAGGATAAAATGTTCCCAATGTAGAAAGTCTTTTGCAGAATTGTTCGGAAGATATGCAAAGATTACGAAAACTGAAGCCTAAGTAAGCTTTATATACCTATAGGTTCATAAGGTTTCTATAGTGATAAATATGATAAGTGAAGAACAAATTACCCAAAAGATACAGGAAGAGAAGCAGAAACAGGCTACTTTTATTCTCAAAGCTAAGAAGGAGAAAGAAAAATTAGAAAAAGAAAGGTCTGAATTATATGATGAGAGAGAAAAATCCACACAGGATTTGGAGAAAGAAATAAAGAAAATTTGCAAACCTTTTGATGAGAAGATAGCTGAAAAAGAGAAAGAAATGGCAAAGAAAGATAAGGAGATTTGGAATCACGAATGTGAAGAGAAACACGCTGAAGCTTCTATAAGATATAATATGTTCAAAGATACAGATGTTGATTTTGATGCAAATGCTTTCAAAGGATTTCTTCTTCATAATGGAATTTTTTCTCGTAGTATAGTGAAAGTAAATACTCCACTTAAAAATGGAATTATACTTTATAGACACTTCGATGGTTATAGTGCTTCGGATTGTAGTGGTGTCTCATACTTCGCTGTCAAAGACAAAAAAATAATTGGATTCCACTTTACAAGAAAATCCGAGCATAGAGGAGATGAAAGCGAAGCTTGGGGTTGGATAAACGAGAAATTATTGAGAGGAGATAATCAGGCATTCCTAAAGACTAAGAACAAATATGGAAATGACATACAATCCAAAAGATTTGGGGATTGGAAATTCATACTTGGGAACACAGTAAATTTCAAGGAGATAGACCTTACTGATGAAAAAAACAAAAGGATATTTGGAACAACTTATGACATTGATTATAGAGATTTAGATAGAAAAGGGGTGTAGAAAATGAAAACAAAAAAAGACCTTTTAAAAATAATTGGGAGAAGAAACATAATCACAAAAAGATTAGAAAGAAAGACTTGGAAGGAATTGTTAGAAATCTCAGAAAACCCAAATATAAAGGAGAGGTGTAGAAAATGACGATAGATACCATAGGGCAAAGTAACTCAAGAGAGCAAAACATATAGAGATTTGGAATCAAAATGGAGATGAATTGATATGAAAGATGAAACAATGGAATTCATTTGTAAAGTTAGTAGAATGGGAGAAAATGTGAAAATATTATGGATACCCAATAGGTTTCATAAGAATCTTCCAGAAGGTTGTTATGTTAAAGTAAATATGAGGAAATTAATGTGATAAATATGAAAACTGAAAGAATGGAGAATCCTACGAAGATATAATCTGGAAACTATTGAAAAAGAAAAGATAGGACATAATTATGTATGGTGAAGAAAAAATCCTACCCAAACCATTAATTTGCGAGAAATGTGGATTCAAGACAACAGATGGATTAGAATTTTTTGTTCATACTTTAAAACATACATTGGAAGAATTGTGAACAGAAAGGTATTTAAAATTATCTGTAGATTGTTTAGATATGGATGCGAAAATAGAATTTGATGAATATCAAGAAGAGACAGGAGTCTGCCTTGCTATTCAAAAAATAGGTCAAGCAACTATTCCTGAAATTCTTAAAAAACTTAAAGAATGGAAATTTGACATCGAACCACAGAAAGTGAAGAAATACTGCAAGAATCTACAGAAGAAAGGACTTATTTCCTTGAATTATACTACTGTGAACGGAATCAGCACTAACGCATATTCATTATCAAAATCAATTTTTCAGAGAGATATTCCGATAGCTCATTACAAAGATATAGTCGATTCTGATTTAGTAAAAGAATTCATAGAGAAAACTGAAGAGAAAAAAAATGCTTCTAAAGGAAGGAAGCCAGACCATTGCAAATATTTTTCTGTAAATGTTGTCTGGATTGTCAAAGATAAAGTTCTTGGATTTATGCCAAAAGATGACCCTGACTTCTTGCAACATTATAGAGATGGTGAAAAGATAATATTTTTACCTGCACATTTTAGGGCATATCTTGGTCAGAATTTTAGATTGCTTGACAAATCAGAATCTCTGAAGAATTACATAGGAACGGATTACGGAGAAGTCACATTGAATGGAAAGAAATTGGAAGTAGTTGAGTTTTCAATACTCGATGGGCATCAGGGCAAGGGTATGAGAAAATATGAAGTAATACCTGCTGGTGCTTCAATATCAACAAAATTTAGAGTGCCAGAGACAGATTTTAAACCAGAGGAATTCAAATCCTTTTTGAAAGATATTGGTGAATTACCGATTCGTGGATTCGGTGGTCGCAGTTCTATCTATGGTAGATTGTTACTGAAAGAATTCACACTTTTGAAATAATTGAAATGAAGAAAATCGAAATAACAAAACAAAAAACGAAATAAAGAACAAAAAAGACAAATGAACTTAAGAGAAGAAAAGGAAAGACAAAAGAATTCAATGGAAGGAATGCAAAGAAAATGTAAGCGAAACTAAAAAAAGTAAAGCAAAATTACTGAAAAGAAACAAAAACAAACAAAATGAAAAAACAAAAAGAAAAAAAAATCAAGAAAAGACAAATGAACTTAAGAGAAGAAAAGAAAAATGAAACAAATTCAAGCTAATATAAGTCAAACAAATGAAAAAGAAAAAAAGCTAAAAGAAGGAAAAATAAAAAAATTTAAGTCAAAGCAAAAGAAGATAAGTGAAATGAAAACAATCGAATACAAGATAAGATAAATAAACCTAAATAAAATGAAATTAAGGTAAAATAACTGAAACAAAAATAATTTAAAATTATATAGAGCAGGACAAGCGATGATTTGTCCTTTTAATTTTGAAAGAGAGCTGGAGCATATTACAGCTCCATTGAAATATTATGAAACCGTTTTTTTTTGCTCTTTAGAAACTTTTGTATTTTTGACCTATAAAGCAACATAGTTAGAAAAAGTTATATGATGTCAGACAAAATTATTTCGTTTCATCAAAAACTTCATTAATGACATCATCAAGAGTTTTAGATTCCTTTTCTGTTACTGTCTCTCTTGCTTTCTTTTTCAAATTAACAGATTTCAGACTTTCTTCAACTCTTTTCACAGCAAGACAATGAGAACAAATTGGTGTTTCTGTTTCTTTTATCTTTCCAAGCATTTTATAATCTGCCAAATAATTTTTACAAGTAGCACAGTATATTCTCTCTTCTTCACGCAACATCACCTGTGGGTTGACATCGAAGGGTAGATTATTTTCTATCTGTATCTCTTCCCTCACTACCATTATGTTTTGAATTTTGTTTTCCATAATAACTTAGCTGTGAACTAAATGTATTTAAAGCTATCATTATAGCCAAGAATTGATGTAATAATAGAGTGTGATAAACACAATAAAAACAACCAATCCTAATAAAATCGATTTTACCAATACAGTAACTATAGTGATTATTAGCACAGCAATTATCAACCAGATGATTATTTTTTCAAGTGCGTTTTTCAACCAAATCACTCCTCTCTAACCAGACTATATTATTTATGAATTCCTTTTCAAGAATAGAAATAAGAAAGACATAGGTCTTCAGGTCTTCTATTCTTTTAACACTACTTTTCACAACAATGAATGGAATATTCGGATATGTTATAATTTCGCAACCAAGAAGAGATTGAGCTGTCCTTTCGAGAAATTCCTTAACAAGTTCCATATTTGGACAAATAATTACAAGAAAATCTTTCTTCATAAGTGTAAAAAGGTATTTAAAGTTTAAATGTAACCATCTATTATTAAAGAGGTGAATCAAATGGGAAGACCAATTGGAAGTTTGAACAGTCGAAGTCACAAAGCTAAAAGATGGAAATATTGTCCAAATTGTGCTAAAAAGCTACAAGAGTGAGAAAATGAGAATATTCAATTACAGCATTATAATTAGAAAAGAGTATCCAGATTCTATTTACCCATATCAACAGAGATATGTTGAGAATAAAAGAAAGAAAGGGGTATGCACAAATGGTGGATGTTGGAACAAGACAAATGGTTTTTATAAATGTCCAAGTTGTAGAAAGAAAGACACCCAGAGATGGATTAAAAAACAAAAGATGAAAAGAAAATGAAAACCAAAATTAGAAAAGAAAAGTGTCCGATATGTGGAAAAGTCGGAAGAAAAAAACATAGTGTTAGAGTTGAGTTTATTGCAAAAAAAGGTATGAAGATAATTATAGAAAGATTATATTGCTCCAAAAAATGTATTGGGGAAGCTGAAATAAATATAGTAACGAATTTTGACGGACACGAACACATTTGGAAAAAATTACCACAATCTCGAGAAGACAAGTCAGGTTTTGATGAGATTTTTAATAATGTATTAGCTGAAAAATTTCCTGAAGAACCAATGTTTAATACGGAAGCACCAGAGGAACAGACAGTTTATTTTGGTTCTAAAAAAGAGGAAGCGAAGAAAAATGAATAGAGATAAAAGTATGAATTGGTTTGATTTGAGAATAGTAAAAGAAGCAGTTGAAGAATTAGAAAAAGGTGACCGAGAGTTTCAGATATGGTTTGACAATAAGGTAGAAAAAGACTTGGAAAAAATAAAAAGTAAAATGTGGAAAAATGAATGATAATGATTATGATTTAATTGATGATAACAGAAAAACTCAAAAATGGATAGAGATGAGATGACAGGTCATAACAAAAGAAGCAGTTTAACTGGAAAAAGTATGGAGAATTTACTACATACGAAAAAAATCAAGAAAAAACAAAAAGAAAAAATGTTAGAAATATTGAATGCAAGACAACATTTTCAACAGGAAAAGGCTTCAATTTTCGATTGAAAAAGGTAAAAAAATGACAAAAGGAAGACCAATATTATATGGACAGAAGATGGTAAGGGATGCTTTCACTATTGAATTTCCTATCAAAGAATGGTTGAAGACCAAAAAAAATAAATCAAAAGTGGTAAATAAAATTTTAAGGGAATCAATGATTAAAGAACTTGAAGCAAACAGATTGAAACATCCTATGAATGATGAAATCTTACGCAAATTAAATATAATAGAAACAAGATTAATAAAACTTGAAAAGACTACTGATGAAGAAATTAATTTGAAAAAGTTATTAGGAAAGGAAAATATATTATGACAAAACTTTGGTATGAAGACCAACCACATAAAATGTATGTCTTCACAGAAGAAGATATAATGGTAGTTTTAAAATTATTAGACAAAGTGAGAAACAGAGATAAAAATGACGAGTTTGAAAGAGTTTTCAACAGAATTTTAATACAGAGGTTACCATAAATGACAAACAAAAAACAGAAAGAGCTTGAAGCAAAAATTGAAAGACTTGAGAATAAAGTAGAGAATCATTCTACATATTTTAACACTATTGCTATTACTCTTTTAATTGCAGGAATTGCACTTTTGATATTCGGAATTGTAAAATTGATTTTTCTTCTTGCAGACGAAATTCCAAAATATGTCAATTCATTAACTCCTGAAGATATAGGATTTTGGAAAGGATTTTTTGTTGTTTTGTATATGATATTTATCTACAAATTTTGTAAATATTTCTTTAGGAGTTTTGATTAATTTGCCAAGATGGAAAAGCAACCAAGAAGGATGGACAGTAATATCTAAAAAACGAGGTAAAGTGATATGACATTTAAAATTGAAGGAAAAGAAAGAATTTACAGGTCGGCAATATCTCCGATACACGAAATATATCAGATGAATGATTTGTTCTTTTTGACGATGTATGACAATAAGGAATACAATGTCAAAGTGTCTACAAGAGATAGAAAATATGTATTTGAAAAGATGTCTCGTATTGAAGATGTCTATAAAATGATACTTGATATAAAGGATGATAAAAAATGATTGATTGGCTATGGTTTTTTGTTGGTTTGTCTTGTGGAGTATTTCTATGTTTCATTTTTTTATTGATAGCAGAAGGATTTGAAAATTACTATTGGAATAAATATTTAGAGGAACAAGGACAAGGATAAAATGGAATTTGAAACAGGAAGATTTTACAATGTCAAGGAAGTAAGTGAAAATCTGATTAAATGCGATAATTTTGGAAATGGAATCATATACAAATATGCAGACTATAAAAAAAGTGGAGTTGATGAAGGTCTGCGATTAATCTTACAACCAATAGGACATTATGCTTACAGAGTCCAGACGACTTACAATATCAAAGAGAAATAATTATGAGCAAAATATTCATAGTGGGAAAAACCTATAGGATAAATGAAGTAACAGATTATGCTAATTTTGTGTGTTATGAAACCGAAACCAAACACGAGATTTACAGTATCGGAGACAGCAAATTACCATTTCAAAGAAAAGGAAAAGACAAATTAAAATATCTTGGAATATATCACCATAAAAAACAGGTGAAGTGATGTATACGATAAAAGAAGTTGAAGAGATACAAAAGAAGAATAAGAAAAAGTTTAAGGTGAGTGCATTATGACCAACAGTAAAAAACAGCAGATTGAATATGAGAGAAAGTTAAAACAAGCAAGTAAAATGTTTTTATTACCTGATAAGATAGTCTTTAAAAAAATATTATATGTGAAAAACAAAGAAATACAACAACTAAGAAATAGAATTGATGCTCTTGAATGGGAAATTAAAATATTAAAGAAAAGGTGAAATCAAAATGACCAACCCACTAAATTACCTCGCAGTATATTGCTTTGCAAGAATGAATGAAGAATCTAAATTCTGGAGTATGATGTATAAAATAGCTTTGAAATTAGAGTTGTGGAGATTTTTATGAGAGACGAAGATGCAGATGCAAAATTCCAACATCTAAAGAAATTAGAAGATGATGAAGAAGAATTTGAAGAAGAGCCTGAAGATTCACCTGAAGACTGGTAACTATGAACAGATATGGGAAGGATTGGTTTCTAATTCGGAAGAGAGTATTGAAGAGAGATAAATTTAAATGTAGAAAGTGTGGAAAAATTACTGGCAATGTCCATCACATCATCCCTTTTCACATTTCTCAAAATAACGGTATGTGTAATTTGTTAACACTTTGTGACAAACATCATAAAAATGCAGACCTGCAATATCTCAGAGTTGGTGTGACAAAATTTCTGCAAAAACAAATGATTGAAAATGTGAGATTGATGAAATGAGTGATAAAGTTTGTTATTGGTGTGGTGAAAAAATCAAGAAAAAGCAGATAACAGAAAGAATAAAAGGAACTATAAGAATTTTTGACAAAGAAGAATGCAAAATCGAGGGGAAGAAAAATGAATGAAAATGATATTCCTTTGTTATATATGTTTTTGATAGCATTCCTGATTATGGCTTTAGCATATTTTTCAGGGAAGGTGTTTTGATGATGGAAATATCAAATATATTTTATCCAAGACCAAAAAATAAAGAAATTATTCAATTCCTTAGTGAAAATAATTATGGAATGACAGTTACAGAAGTAGCAAGAAAGTTCAATATGCGATATTACAGAGCAAAAAACATATTGAAGAATATGGTTGAAAAGAAAATTATCCATAAAATCTTAATGGGAAATGTTTATTTATATCAAAAAAATACAATTAATTATGTTGCAACAAAAAATTGCAATAAAAGTGGTTAATTCTGTTGTTTCTGATATGAAAAGAGCAACCTACAAAACTCCTCAAATGATTGCAATAGGTGTATTACATTATGCAAAATTGTATGGTCTTGACAGGGAATACATCAACAAAAATGTTGAAAAGATAGCAAAAATGGTTTTAATCAGGCTAAATGGAAGTATTTAAATTTTACATTCAATATGATTAGTATGGCAGAAAAGGTCAGGATTATAGAAAGGACTCGAGTTGTAATTGGAATGATTTTAATTTCTTTATTTCCTATTTTGGTTAGTCTTGCGATTATAAGTAGTCTTTCAGCAATCAATGGAATATTAACATTGAAAGTTATGGCATTCTGGTTCGGAACAACACTTTTAGGTTTCATAATCTTACCAAGACTTCAGATTATTAGAAAAGAAGAGAATTTTAGTTTTGATAGAAAACTCAGAAGAAAAATAAGAAGATTTGGAACACCACAGAAATTTGTTTGTTCGAGATGTGGAAAAATATTCTCCAACGGTCAAGCAATGGGTGGACACAAATCAGCTTGTAAAAGAAGGAAATAGTATGGATAGAGATTTAGGGTATGTATTGTTAGGATTATTTACAGGAATGTTCTTAGCATTTGTTTTCATTCCATTATCATTGTATTTAGATTTTACTGGTAGTGGTTATCCTACGAATTTTATTCAGATGTGGCAATCACTTGGTATTGTTGCACTCGTATCACTCATATTAGGTTTTTGGATTATTCTTAGTAAGAAAAGACCAGAAAGATTTTATAGGAGAAGAGAATATGAAACTTGAATGGACAGTTGCAATATTTGGAATAGTTTTCTTAATAGCTTTCTTTTCAATAATTTATTTTTATCCACAAACAGAAAAAATCATATCTCCAATAAGCAATACAACATATACAACATTTATAATTTATGATGCAAAAAAATTACCAGCAGGATTAGAACCATCTCCACAATTAGAATTCGAAGGTGCAAGTTATGGATACAAATATAACAAATTCAGACATCAGTTTGAATTATATCAAGAGGTATTAAAATGAATACAATGATAGCTACAATTCTTTTAATAGTATTCACAATCATAGTTGGAGTAGTGATTACTTTTATGATAAATACAGGAATAGATAATTCAAACGAGAAATTGTGTAAAGACACAGGTGGCTCAGTAATAAAAGCATCCTGTTGTAAAAGCGTAGGTGGTAATTTTCCAAGCAATTGTTATATGGGACAATGTGGATGTTCACAAGAAAAATCACACAATGTAAAAAATTGTGAATGCGAAGAAGGAAAATGCTTCATAAAAGAACAAGGATGTGTTAAACCGTGAAGGAATTTCGTAAAGTAATTTGGTCAAAAAGTAAAGCATTTATTCAAATTAGAATTAGTGAATTAAATTTTATCGGAATAAAACAGAAGCAAAAATATCTATTTTCCATAAATCCTGATAAAGAATCGAAAACATTAACAATAAATTTTAAGAAATACAGGTAATATTATGTCTTTCTGGTCAGACCTTGTTGGCAGGATTCGAGGAATTTTTGGAAGAGGAAGAGCAGGAATACCACCATTACCACCACCAATAAAAGCAATGATTGAAAAGAAATATCTTAATGTTGTCTGGGGACACACAATTTATAAAGGAATCAAAAATCACAGACCAAGTTTCAATATTCCAAGAGGTATGAAAACTTTGGAAGATTTTATTGATTGGGGAAAGAAACTTGAAATGGAAATGACAGAAAAACGAGGTCAACATCCACTTGCGTTGGAAGTTTATTGCCAAATTGTTTTAGATAATGAATTGACATCAGAAAGTAAAGGATACAAAATCATAAGAAATGCTTTATCAGATTCTATAACAGAATTATATCCAACTTTTCCACCAGAAATTCTTGATTGGATGGAATGGGGAGTAGAATCTGCTGGAGTTGATGAAGAAGCAGACCTTGAAGCTGTAAAAAGATTCAGCAGAGACGGAGAAAATTTCAGAGATAATGAATATGATATTTCCAACTTTGTTGAACAGAGAATCAGAAGTATGATTAGATGAAAGTAGAATTAAAAATAGATATTGATGGAAAATTAAATGAAAAAGAAATTGTTAAAAGACTGTTTTTATTGCAAAAATTCCTACAATTCAAAGGAATAGGAATAGATAAAAAAAAGACAAAACACGGATGGCATTTAAGATTTGGATTTACAACTGAAAGAGAACTTGATGACAGAGACATTGTGTTCTTACAATTATTTTTGGGTTCGGACAGAAATCGTGAAATGTTCAACTGGCTTAGGGTAAAATCAGGATGCACTAAATGGAATGTTCTTTTTAAGGAAAAAATAGATGCTAAAGGAAAAGTTATTTCGAAGGAGCAGTAATATGATTTTAGACCACGAAAAAACATACAGTCAAGAAGAATTAAACGGACTTGGAATATCACTTCATCCAAAAATATATTATGGAAGAGACGGTTATCTTTCCAAAGATGAGACTGAAGGATACCTTTTAGAACAACAAAAAGATGGAAGATTTTCTATATTAGTCAGATGGACTTATTGCAGGAATAAAATATGAGTGAAGTTTATTTACCAGACAAAGATAAGATAGTAGGGAAAATAGTTGATGATACTTATTATTCAAGGAGAAGCTTCAAAGTCCATTTTTACAGAATAGGAGAAGGTTACCCAATAAGCGTTTCAATCTTAAATCATTTGAAAGCTACTAATGTGAAATTCGTAATCATAATCGAATACGATAGAAATGTTGGAGAAGAACAAATCTACAGATGTAATGTCAGCGATTATGATTCAAGAGCATCATTTAAATGGGCAGGACACGATGAACAGAAATGCGTTCCATTGAGAAGAATGGAAATGATGAAAGAATAAGCATTTAAACTTTGCAGTAAATATATATTTTATGAGTCCATTTGTAAAAGCTTTGATAGTAATGGTAATCATAACAACAATCTCCCTGACTATAGCAATCTTTATCGGTGGATTTTTATGAATAGATTTGTTATGATAGTTTTGATAATGTGCTTGACATTACTTTATGTCGCAAGTATGTGGTGCATAGACATATCCATTTCTTCTATGATGCAAACATCCTGTAGTGGAGATAAAATAGTTGTAAGTGGAATATATTTTGAAAATGTTGAACCAAGAGTGACTTATCATCTTGCATTAATGTTTTTATCTGGAATATGGCTCACAATATGTTCAATTTTAATCTGGAAGACATTGAAGGAAAATAAATGACAAGATATTGTGCGATGTGCAAATCTGAGATTCCTGCTGAAGAAGCTTGGTCTTTTCATTGCAAAAGCTGTAGAAAGAAAATCAACAGATTAGCTGGAATAAAAAGACTGAATAAATTCTAACCACAAAATTCATCTTCAAATAAATGACTCACACAAACATTTTTCTCGCTTTTATCTCTACAATGTTCATAGTGTCTGCAATTAAAACAATTTCGTTCCATAATTAAGTATTATTTCCAAACATAGTAAAATTTTCTGGTATTTCAGTAATGTTAGTTGTAGAAGTATTCTGACTCATCATATCTACAAGACATATTGCACAAGCTTGTTTTCTACACATATCGAATCCAGTTTGAATTTGACCTTTTATCGTGAGAGCAAAAAATATAAGACCTGCAATCAATAAAATATCTAACACAATTGGTAACCAGAACTTGATTTTAGGATTTTTTATAACAAAATCTGTGAGCAATCCCATTTAAAATATCTCCTTCAACCAAGATTGGTGTTTATTCCACCACATTTCGGCTCGAGAATCTGCACTCACCCAATCTGGAAACTCTTCTCTTGGAGCATCCTTATTCTCTTGAAAATAAATCGGTGGTTGCTTTACTGGAATAAGAGTTCCTTCTTCATCTTTTTCAGGCTCTTCACCCATCTCTACAATATAATCTGTGTCATATTGGTTGAAAACTTTAGCTGTCTTATACCAGAATGTTTTTATATAGTTTGCATCTTTAGGATAACCTGTCCTGAAAACATTTACTTTGCATAATGATTCATCAGAACTTAAAATAGGATAACTTGTAAAATCACAAATCTTTCTGACTCTCTTATCGAGCTGGTCAACCATCTGTGCAGTAAAAGAAATATTAAGATGTCTTTTTCTACTTCTTCCAAGAACTCGAGAAACAAATGAATTCTTCTTCTTGAGAGACATACGAGAATCACAAACAGACCAAAGCTCATCAAATAAACAAAATCCTTCAGAGATTATATCAAATTGCTCAATATCTGTGATGAAAGTATAAGGAATTCCATAAAGAGGGATATTACTAAATACTTGTTTTCTTCGGAAAAACCAATTTTTAAAAGTCTTATTCAAAAGAAACCTTTTGAGTTCCTTTTTATGAATACAATGGTCAAGGTTTTTCCTGAACCCAATTCTCCAACTAATTTGGAAATTCAAATCATTTCTGACTTAGAATTTTCTCCAAAGAGAACTATGGTGACCACCCACAATTCCAATGCAATTTATTTATCATAAATTCTCAAATCATCTCCATTTTTTAATCTATCATAGGAAGTTTTATCAGTTTTTAGATTTAATCTTTTTTCTCCTGTAAATTTTCCATTTTCATCCCTTCCTACAAAAGTATCATTATTTCTAAAAGCATATCCTTTATGAACACTCTGATGGCATCCTCTACACAAATCAATCAAATTATTTGGTTCATTATTTCTATGGTTAAAATCTTTGTGATGAGTCTCTATAAGTTTTAATTCATTACATTTTTCACATATTCCCTTCTTTTTAGTCCAATCAGCATATTTTATTCCTTTATTCATTTGTGGCACTTTAATTTTTCCTTCCTTTATCAATTCCTTTCTTTTCAATGATAAATTCAATCTATGTGTTAAATCAAACTTTTTTCCAAGATGTTTCAATCTTATTTTCTCCCTTCTTTTTATTTCCTTTTCTGGATTTGCCTTTTGCCATTCTATAAATTTTTCTCCAATTGGTCTTTTATCTTCTTTCATTTCTTCTTCACACTTTTTTTAATACATTTTTCACAAAGAGTTCTAATCTCAACAACAAAACGATTATCATTATCTAATTGTTTATATTTTTTCTTACAATCAGAACAAGTCCAATATTTTTTCTTTACTGGCATCAGAATCCGAATCTCCTAATCATCAATAATTTTCCAAATAACGGAACTGCTGAAAGCTGTGGAAACAAAGCAACCAATCCAAGAACAAAAAGTTCTGGATGTTTTTGCATATAATCTTTAAGCAATTTCACATAATGAGAATGATTGTGTCCATTGTCTAACCATTCAGTTTTGATATAAGGTTTCAGATGATTGTCTCCTTCTATGACTAACTGATAGGCTACCAATCTATCGCTTTTACGATGATTGTAAACTTTTATTACTCTTTGAATTTCTTCTGGCATTTAATCATTTTCTTTATTTCTTTATTTATCTGGAAGAGTCGAATCAAGAGAGATATACTGATTCCATAAGGAGAATTTTCTATCTTGTCAATTATTGTAGACATTTCTTCAACTCTTTCTCCGAAATCAAATTTTCTTGTTGGTTTATTCAATTAAGCTCACCTCACAGTTTACTCCATTTGATGTCAAGAATCCTTGCAGATTCTTTTCCATTTCTTTAACGGATTTTTTAAATGGATTAAAAAAACCCATTTGTTTTACAAGGTCTGGAACTTGAAATGTGTTCCAAAAAATTATATGGTCATCTTCTACGAAAAAATCGCAATCATAGAAGGGTATTGGAACATTTCCTGCCATCGGTATCAAATTCATTCTTCTTTTCACTTTTTTCATAGTTTTTTCGTATTCATCTTTAGTCTCGTCTCTAAATCTACTCAAGAAGAATTTCGCTTTTTCTAAATCTTTGGTTTTTATTTTGAATTTCATACAAATCAGGTGACACTTCTAACTTTCTTTTCACCTGCAACATTTCTTT
>Ga0315284_10008767_pt1 | contig 14436 bp, 9 predicted proteins | sample YL17G09_16_MG_FD_203696 | JGI IMG/M metagenome (GOLD analysis project Ga0315284, IMG submission 203696) | Sediment microbial communities from Yellowstone Lake, YNP, Wyoming, USA - YL17G09_16 | ecosystem: Environmental > Aquatic > Freshwater > Lake > Sediment | place: USA: Wyoming | collected... | reverse complement strand
AATACAAAGATGAGGTTAAAGATAGATTATCCGATAGATTGGGCAATAAGATCGTATTATGGGGTACTGGGGTGGTTATGTCTGTCGCATTGGGTATTGTAGGATTGAGTTATATGAGAAGTAAATCAAAGTAAATCAAAGTAAATCAAAGTAAATCAAAGTAAATCAAAGTAAATCAAAGTAAATCAAAGTAAATCAAAGTAAATCAAAGTAAATCAAAGTAAATCAAAGTAAATTATGTAATTAAGTCTATTTAATCATTATTAACCATATATATCCTTTAGCTAAAGGACATATATTTATGCTATTTATTCATTATTAACCATACATCCTTTGTCAAAAAAATTGAAATCCTAATGGCTTGAAAGACCCATTAATTTTGAATGTAATCAATGCCTGCCATATACACATATATATTGCCGGTAAAGTTTTTCAAACAAACAAGCAAACAAACAAACAAACAAACAAACAAACAATCAAACAATCAAACAATCAAACAATCAAAATGAGTACCAAAGTTAATTATAATATTTTGTCAACATCTTCACCAAGTTCTAATCCAACATCAGAATCAGACATTGAGTCACCTGAAGATTGGAGAAGTGTTTTGTCGCGATCTGCCCCAGAATTCACACCAAAAACAAAAAATTTGGTGAAAATCAAGGCAACAAGTTTAAAACGTTCATTGGATAAACCCATTGTTAAGACTGAACAATTGGTTGTCAAACAGCTTCAATCTGTGATTAAATTAATAGAAACAACACTTGGAATCGACCTTCAAACCTGCACTCCTGACCAATTACGTGAATTATGGGCACAGATTGAAGACAAGAGTGAGATAATTCACAATAGTGCAGATGTGGAAGAATCAAGAAGTCATAAAAATAAGCAAAAAAATAGATACAGTAACATTTCAGCTGAACAAAAAACCCGTGTACATTTATTGGAAGAATGTTTTGCATTTTTTACAGAAGATTACATCAATGCAAATTGGGTTTATGAAAAAAAATATATTGCTACCCAAGGCCCAATCGATAATACAATTAATGATTTTTGGCGGATGATGTGGACAACAAATGCTAAAACTATTGTGGCTTTGTGTCAACTCTATGAACAAGGTAAATCAAAATGTGCACTATATTGGCCGGGTGGAATCGGAGTGGAATATGAATATGGCCAATTTAAAGTTACGATGACAAACTTCGAAACACTTAATGGTACTGTTGAAAAAACCATGAAACTTATCAATACTAAGACATCTGAAACAAGAACCATTACCCAACTTCATTTTCAAGACTGGCCAGACAATGGTATTCCTGAGTCCCCTGCCCATTTCGTAAATTTGGTTGAACGGGTACGTGAACTTAACACTTCTACTGCCCCTGTTGTCGTTCATTGTAGTGCTGGTATTGGAAGAACAGGAACATTTATTTTTGTTAATCGTGTCATTGATCAAATTAAGGCTGATATCAAAAATAACATTTCTCGTGATAAGTTGGAAATTGATGTATGTTCTATCGTCTTAGAATTACGTAAGGAAAGGTCTCAATTAATCCAAACAGTTGAACAATTTCTTTTTGCTATCGAGGTAATCTGTGCTGAAGTTAAAAAATTGTAAATAGTTAATCATCATATCTTATTTTTTTATGAATTTTTATATAATAATTTTATTTATTTGCACTTCCAACATGCTACATTACTAAACCATAGAGGACAAGTAACACGTGTACATTTTGTTTCTCCTTGATCTGGTAAGGGTGGTTTAAAAGATAATCTCAATATTCTATTAAATTTATCGACTCTATAATGAACTATTATTCCTATTAACCGATAAAATCCCCACATATTGATATCATTTATAACTTCAGGATCATAAGGGATAATAATCTCATCTCTTGGATCTCCATCTAATAGTAAATGTTCGATATGCTCCTTCTTATTGTATAACCAATAATATAATATCAATGTAATAATTATTATACCGATTATTATTGCAATAATCATAAATATACTATTAGAGTATATTTATAATTATAAATTTTACTGACAAAACCAACAAATAGCTGTCTCATCAATCCAAACAGGACATATCACCCGATGACAACCAGTTTCACCTATTCGTGGAAGTGGAGGCTTGATTGTCTTTTCATCTATTCTGTTATATTTATTTAATCTAACATTCTTTTCAATTTCAACAGAACCTAACAAATTAATGGCACTTGGGAAACTTTGCTGTTGTCTGTTGCCAAAAGCTTCATATGGTTTCCTTTGATAATAAATCACATAAATAATTACAAATGCAATTAACAATATACTTATCCATAAAATTGCAATCATGCTATATATTTTAATAAGACAATAAAAAAAATTGAGTTATAAATGACATAAATAATATACTAAATAATATACTAAATCATATACACATGAGTTACAAAAATACCATCCAAGAATATTGTCAAAAAAATAAGATAGTGTTACCATATTATGTAACAGATAGGATCGGGGGTAATGATCATGCTCCACAATGGCAATCAACAGTTGAAATATTTAATAAAACATTCAAGTCAATGGGCAATACAAAGACAGTCGCCGAAATGAATACCGCAAAATTAATATGTGATCATATAACCAAACATGTAAATGTTGTAGAAACAAAGTCAACAGCGGCTTTGCCATCAATAGCAATACCGACAAATGTTTCTCAAAAATGCAATTCCATTTATGACATTGATTTGACTAAATATAATAAAATAGTGTTAATTGATGCAGATAATTGTGATGTTATGATCAATATTGAATATAAAAATGTATTATTTTTATTTTTCTGTGCAAAAAATACCAGTAAGAAGGTATGTTTTGAATTACAAAATAAATTTAATAATGTATATGTATTGGTATCCCAATCTGTTGGTAGAGATGCTGCTGATCATTTGATGACATTTACTGCAGGTATTATTAGTTGTGTTAACAAAGGTAAAAATGTTGTGTATTATGTATTAACTAAAGATCATTATGGTGAATATTTAGAAAAGTTCATGACGAATACAAAGTTTGTATGTTCATTTGGGGATATTGTGAGGGAGTTGGTGTGAATGATGAATTATTTTTTTAATGTTTTTAATATTTTTTTATCAATGAAAAAATGTGGTGTAATATCTTTCAATATATCATCTCTCAAAGAATTATTATCAATTATATCAATAATTTTATTAGCTATTTGAAAATTTTCAATTTGTTCCTCATGATTAATATCAACATCATCTATTAAATTAATACCATTAATATATTCTTTTATTTCCTTCCTGATATAACTCAATAATGGATCAATAATATATTTACATACCTTAACACCTTTTTTATCATAAAACCAATTTGATGTATTATCTTTTAATAATTCTTTTATAATATATGTTAATCTGCTTGCATCTGAACTCCACATTACCTGTTTTGTTGGATCATTTGTTTTATACTCACCTAAAATACAATCAGATACATGTTTTATTAATATATTATGTTTATAATAATAAAACAAATGACATGCATAATCCTCAATGTCTTTTTTAATGATTGAACAATCATCAAATGCAAGTAAAGGGGGCGCGTCTTGATGATTTTGAACTAAATATGAAATGACATTCATTGATTGACTCATTAAACCACCTGCACCTGTTATCATTGATTTATATGAATTGACTTCATCCTTTAGAATTTTAATTGTTTCAGATGATGTTGTTTTTAATATTTTGATTGTTTCTGATGATGCTGTCTTTAATGTTTCATTTTCTCTAGTCAAACTATCAATTTGATCTTTAAATATTTTCATCTGTAATTTGTATACAATATCATTATTAGGATCAGTACTTTGTTGATTATGTACATTATGTACATTGTGTTGATTGTGTACTTTATCATTTCCAATAATATTCTTATTTATGTTATTGATCGTTATGTCATTACTTAAAATCTTATTTTCTATATTTTTAATATTATTCATGTAAATAATGTCTTTGTGTTTATTTGTATTGATATGTAAATTGTAATTATCTTTTCGACAAGTTGTATAATTACAATCATTGCATATGTACTTCATTTGTATATTATAACACATTATTTTGTTTTTATATATTTAATCAAAATATGATTCATTCTAAAAAATTGAAAATTAATATATTTGTATATTAGACTCCAATTAGTTATATAAAAACAATAACAAATATGTCAAAACCAACTTCTCCTATCCTTCCACCTAAAGAAAACAAGGTTAAAGATATCACGATTCAAATTGAAGATGTTAAAAATATAATGAATGATAATATTGTTGCTTTAAACAAGAATATGGATAGCGCAGATCACTTACGCGACAAATCTGAAGATCTCAAGGTTTATTCAACTGATTTTAAGAAAAATGCAACATCTATTAAGAGACAAATGTGTATGAAAAATTTAAAATTAAAAATAATTACTGGATCAGTTATTTTGTTTGTGTTGGCAGTTTTCATCATTATCATTGTAATGAGTTTCAAAAAGTAATATGTTTGTTAAATATATTACTCCAATATCAATGTTAATTTATTACTGGAAATTCTTGAAGATATCACAATAAATTTTTAATTCTTTTTAAAATTTTCTTGTAATATCTTCTAAAATATTAATAAAAACATACATACCGCATGATTTATAATCCGTAAAATATATCAATTGTGCATCTGATATACTTTTTAACATTAGACAAAAATCCATAAAATGACAAATGTAGAACAGTCGGATCCCTACTTTGACTAGGGATCCGTATGTTGTACATTTTGTGATATTTTTATGTCAAATGTATAAGAGACGGATCCCTAGTTCGACTAGGGATGATGCTCTTATACATTTCACCATATTATTGTATATTTTTACCAAAATATTCCTTATTTTACCATCAAAAAGTATATCATCTGATTAATATATCATTAATGTGGTATCTGTTATACATTTTACTAAAATTGACTAAAAATATTCATAAAAGGATAAGAGCATCATCCCTAGTCAAAGTAGGGATGACTCTGTTATACTTTCCATATAAATGAGATTTTGAAAAGTAATAGTACTTGACACCTACTTTTTAGATTAGCCATTTCATATACATTTTGTATAAACATCTAGTAAAAATAATTTAATAATTTTTTTATAAACCAATTTTTATGATTTTCATATTTTTATAAAATTGTAAGATATGATACTTTTTATGTACATTTGTGTGCACAATTTTGATGTCCAACTATAGGAAACCATATATTTACATAATTTTTACACAAACTTTGTGTTGGAAATTTTAAAAATTTACTTTCAAACTGAAATCCCTAAAATTGAGACACTTTTTGTATCATAAAAATTATTGTCAATAAAAATTTCACATGTTGATGGTGTTATCATGAGCAGTCCATAATTAATCTGTTAATTGTTGATGTGTTGATAGTGTTACCAGATGCAGTCCATAATCAATCCATTAACTGTTCGTATGTTTGTAGTGTTATCAGAGGCAATCCATAATCAATCCATTAACTGTTCATACATCTACAGACTATAAACCATCTATCAGAATGTTATCAATGATTTGTACTTGTAATATGAATCCAATGGTCGATATTTATGTGCTATTCCATGTGACAAACCATTCAAGTACCTTTAACATCATCACATCAATCCAGCACAGACCTTCTTGATTAATCTATGTGTAACGATCATGTGAAGAGTATTGTTTACCATCACATGATATTTAACACAAGCATATCCGCGAATTGCTTATGACATTTGCATACAATTATGTGCTGATTGATGTGACAAACTATCCACGTACCTTTAACATCATCACATCAATCTAGCACAAACCTTCTTGATGAATCTACGTGTAACGATCATGTGAAGAGTATTGTTTACCATCACATGATATCTAACACAAGCATATCCACGAATTGCTTACCTTATGACATTTGCATACAATCGTGCGTTGATCTATGTGACCAACTATTCAAGTACATTTAAGGTATCGTATGATATCTAACATAAGCATACTAGCTGCTGATTTTAACATTTATAGAATATATCAATAAAGCATTTATTATACTTTTTAACATTATGCAAATAACCATAAAATGACAAATGTATCGCAATCGGATCCCTACTTTGACTAGGGATCCATCTGTTATACATTTTATGATATTTTTATGTCAAAAGTGTAAGAGAAGGATCCCTAGTTCGACTAGGGATGATGCTCTTATACATTTCACCATATTATTGTATATTTTTACTGCAATATTCCTTATTTTACCATCAAAAAGTACATTACCTTGCCAATATATCATTAATGTAGCAGCTGTTATACATTTTATCAAAATTGATTAAAAATATGTACAAAAGTATAAGAGCTTAATCCCTAGTCAAAGTAGGGATGATGCTCTTATGCTTTCCATATAATTGAGATTTCTAAAAGTAATAGTATTGGACACCTACTTTTTAGATTAGCCATTACGTATACATTTCGTATAAACATCTAGTAAAAATAATTTAATAATTTTTTTATAACCCAATTTTTATGATTTTCATATTTTTATAAAATTGTAAGATGTGATACTTTTTACGTGCATTTGTGTGCACAAATTTGATGTCCAACTATAGGAAACCATATATTTACATAATTTTTACACAAACTTTGTGTTGGAAATTTTAAAAATTTACTTTCAAACTGAAATCACTAAAATTGAGACACTTTTTGTATCATAAAAATTATTGTCAATAAAATTATCATAAAAATTATTCATATGTTTGTAGAATTATCATAAGCAATCCATAATCAATCCATTAATTGTTCATATGTTTGTAGTGTTATCAGATGCAGTCCATAATCAATCCATTAACGGTTGACGTGTTGATGGTGTTATCAGATGCAGTATATGGTCAATCCATTAACTGTTCATATGTTTGTAGTGTTTTCAGAAGCAGTCCATAATCAATCCATTAACTGTTCATATGTTTGTAGTGTTATCAGATGCAATCCATAATCAATCCATCAACTGTTCATACATTTACAGACTATAAACCATCTATCAGAATGTTATCAATAATTCGTACTTGTGATATGAATCCAACGGTCGATATTGATGTGTTGATCTATGTGACCAACTATTCAAGTGCCTTTAAGGTCATCACAATAATCCAGCACAGACCTTCTTGATTAATCTATGTGTAACAATCATGTGATGAATATTGTTACCATCACATAATATCTAACACACGCATATCCGCGAATTGCTTACCTTATGACATTTACATACAACCATGTGCTGATTCATGTGACAAACTATTCAAGTGCCTTTAAAACCGTCACACAAATCAAGCACATACTTTCTTGATGAATCTATATGTAATAATCATGTGATAAATATTATTATAATCACATGATATCTAACATAAGTATAACAGACACATGCTTTATTATCTGTCGAATATATCAATAAGGTATTTATTATACTTTTTAACATTATGCAAATAACCATAAAATGACAAATGTAATGCAGACGGATCCCTACTTTGACTAGGGATCCATCTGTTATACATTTTATGGTATTTTTATGTCAAATGTACAAGAGATGGATCCCTAGTTCGACTAGGGATGGTGCTCTTATACATTTCACCATATTATTGTATATTTTTACCGAAATATTCCTTATTTTACCATCTAAAAGTACATTACCTTGTCAATACATCATTAATGTAGCATCTGTTATACATTTGATTAAAAATATGCATAAAAGTATAAGAGCTTAATCCCTAGTCAAAGTAGGGATGATGCTCTTATGCTTTCCATATAAATGAGATTTCAAAAAGTAATAGTACTGGATACCTACTTTTTAGATTAGCCATATCATATACATTTCATATAAACATCTAGTAAAAATAATTCAATAAATTTTTTATAACCCAATTTTTATGATTTTCATATTTTTATAAAATTGTAAGTTGTGATACTTTTTACGTGCATTTGTGTGCACAAATTTGATGTCCAACTATAGGAAACCATATATTTACATAATTTTTACACAAACTTTGTGTTGGAAATTTTAAAAATTTACTTTCAAACTGAAATCACTAAAATTGGGACACTTTTTGTACCATAAAAATTATTGTCAATAAAATTATCATAAAAATTATTCATATGTTTGTAGAATTATCATAAGCAATCCATAATCGATCCATCAACTGTTCATATGTTTGTAATATTATCAGAAGCAATCCATAATCGATCCATTAACTGTTCATATGTTTGTAGTGTTCTCAGAGGCAATCTATTAACTGCTCATGTCTCTACAGACTATAAACCATCTATCAGTATGATATCAATAATTCATACCTATAATATGAATCCAATGGTCGATATTTATGTGCCAATCCGTGTGACAATCCATACAAGTACCTTTAACACCATCACACCAATCCAGCACAGACCTTCCTGATGAATCTGTGTGTAACAATCATGTGATGAATATTGTGACCATCACATGATATCTAACACAAGCATATCGGCGAATTGCGTACCTTATGACATTTACATACAACCATGTGCCAATCTATGTGACAAACCATACAAGTACCTTTAACCCATCACATCAATCCAGCACAGACCTTCCTGATGAATCTATGTGTAACAATCATGTGATGAATATTGTGACCATCACATGATATCTAACATAAGCATATCGGCGAATTGCTTACCTTATGACATTTACATACAACCATGTGCCAATCTATGTGACAAACCATACAAGTACCTTTAACCCCATCACATCAATCTAGCACAGACCTTCCTGATGAATCTGTGTGTAACAACTATGTGATGAATATTGTTACCATCACATGATATCTAACACAAGCATATCCGCGAATTGCTTACCTTATGACATTTCTTAAAATTACATATTATTGTCATGAATCATAACAATAATTAATTATAAACCATTGGATATTTTAATGGGAATGAATATCGGGAATAGCCATTTTTGGTTGCTGACCACTTCCACATTTCCAGCATGTATCCATACTATCAAATTCATTGGTGTTTGTTGGACATTGTGTCTTATGACAATCAGGGATACCTTGTTCTTCAGGTGATGCATCGGCTTCCCACATCATACCATTGGATTGACTTAATCTTATATTTCTATTAGGACCAATAAAATATTTGCTTATAGGAACTCTTCTTAATTTATCTCCTCTAAGACCATATCTTACATCACCAACAGGAACAAATTCATTAGTTGATGCATTAAAACCTTCCATAAATGGATATACAACCCATATAGCTAAGATGATAACAAAAAATATAATAACCATTTCTTTATTTATTTTGTCCATAACTTTATTTATATATTTATACAATAAATTATTTTATATCAAAAATTAATTTTATTATGTAATTGAACATGATTTATATCTATATTATTTCTTCCATAATATAGACAATAGGTACAATTCAATATAAAAAATTTATAATTGTAATGTATATTATGGAAGAATTAATAAAAAAAAGTCTAATAACATTAAAAAATAGCCGCAAAGATATACTTTTTGATATAAATAAATTCACTATACTCAAATTGGATAGTAATATATTTAAATTATATTATGCTAGCAAATTTATATGTTATATTACAGAAAATAATATAATCAACAACAATTACATTACAAATATTGTTAATTTTTTTAAGATTGAAAGTAATGTTAACACTGGCATATGCTTGATGTATATAGATCATGAAAATACAAATCACATCGAACTTGCCCTTAAAAATATAAACTTATATAAATTTTCATTCCGTACCATTTTATTTTACAAAACATTAGAATTACAGCATTTGGCGATAAAATATGATATGGAATATTTGGAAATAAACAGTAATCCTATTGATGGATATCAAATTATCCTTAGAATACTTAAGAAAATCTATGATAATAAATATTTTGTATTGTTTATGAATACTTCTTCTATATTGATCAATAATTATTTCACTAATGCCCTAAATGATATGGCAACACAAGAAATAGTTTATAAGAATAACATTAAACTACATAATACAAATAATAGTAAATCAGGTGAAATAATATTATTGATGAGAAATAATACAAATCAGATTACATGTATTTTAGGGATGATGATCTCTATTAAATTTCTAAAAAGGATCAATTGGGAATTTATTGTGTCGAATATGTTTAAGAATGATTTATTTATTGAACTGTCGCCGTCTATCTATAAAATACCTATCAAACATAAAAATATTGATATTGGACATATACTTTATCTGAATTATGATCATTTAATTAGCCAAGTTGATACAGCAAGTAAAATGAAAAAATTACAATTCCAATTAAAAGATAGTGAATTATTAGATATTGAAAAGAAATATTTATCTGTATCCAGTATATCTATTGTAGAATTAAATAATAGATTAGTAAAAGAAAATACACAAACAACAAATATTGATGTTAATTTAAAATATGTTGCAAAAATAAATGAATTATTTAATCATGTTTATATAATGGTTCAAGCAGGACAACAGATGTATTATGAATCAATTATGGTTAAAAATAATAATAGTTTATGGAAAAATATTAAATATAAATTATTTATTAAACATGAACCAAGATCAAATACAGTTATTGAACAATTCAATAAAATAAAACCAGTCAGTAAAGTTAAAAATCTGAATGATTTTTGTCAATTATTGAACATTGGTGATGTTTTACAAGATGCCATAGAAAACAATTATAATTCAATATTAATAACATTCCCACATTTCATTGTTGAACAAACATATACCAACATTTTATCTACAATTGCAAAATTACAAAATGATTGGGAAGTTATTTCTATAAATAATCGTAATAATTATTCAATTGCTTTAAGATCAAGTATTTTTTATGATATGTTAAATAAAATTAGTGCATATACTATTTCATTCCCTGATATATTGACCAAAATGTTCAATAAACAAATATATAATATTGTTAATGATAAATTGATAAACAATAAAGTGTTTAAATTCGATAATAAAATAGTAACCACAACAAGAACAAATCCATTGAACATTACAAATAATATTGTCAGTAATAACATAACAGTAAATCATATGTCGAATAATGTTAATAATGTAATAGATAAGATCCCGATCAATTTGGAATATAAAAATAAAATATATGGTAATAAATTAAATGATAACATATATGTGAATAATAATCAGATTGTTCAAAGTGTATGGATTGGTAATTCTTTATCAAAAATGGAAATTATGTGTATCAATTCATATATTGCACACGGACATATATTCCATTTGTATGTTTATGAAAATGTCAAGAATATACCTCATGGATGTGTTATTAAAGATGGCAATGAAATATTATCGAAAGATAAAATATTTTATTACACTGGTGCAGCAAAAGACGGTAAAGGGAGCCCAAGTGCATTTTCCAATATGTTTAGATATAAAATGTTATATGATAAGGGAAATTATTGGGTTGATATGGATATGATTTGTTTGAAACATTTTAATTTTGCATCACCTTATGTATTTTCATCTGAAAAGAAGTTGGATAGTACTGGCAAAATTGTTAATATTATTAATGCTGGTGTGATTAAATGTCCTCCGAAATCATATTTTGCGAAATATTGTTATGATAAATGTTTATCTAAAAATTTAAATGATATCAAATGGGGTGAGATTGGGCCTTCTTTGGTTAAAGAATCAGTTGAAAAACATAAGTTATTATCATATGTTCAATCATATGAAACATTCTGTCCTATTCCATATCAAGAATTAAATAAAATCACAACACTACCAAATATCAAAATTAATCATGGCTGGTATGCTATCCATTTATGGCATGAATTCTGGCGTAGACAAGGTATTGATAAAAATAAACCAACATATAAAAGTTTATATGATATTTTGTGTAGAAGATATGTCAATATGAAAATATTGGTAGCAAGTACACAATATCCAGGCTATGGGGGTGCAGCAACGAATGCCTATTCTATAATCAAATATTTAAGATCGAAAGGTTATAATGTAGCTGGGTTATTTGTTGATCCACATAAAGTAAATGTTGACCCAGATAATATTGGAGGTATATATCTTGTTAATAATTATATGGCTGAAAAACATGATATCATGAGCAAAATTACAAATTTTCTACATGGTACACCAAATATATGTTTGGCTAAAAATGTTATTGCACCGAGATATTGTAAATATTATTTTCCACAATCATATATGGTTTATTTAGTTTCTGGTATATTTGCTGCTGATAAATATTATCGTGAAACTGGTGAATATGAGCAAACAGCATCGGATATTTTAAGACAATTTGATGATAAAACATCGCGTACCAAATTAATAAATATATTTGCTGATACATCTGAAATCAAAACACTTGAAATATCAAACATGATAGTATTAAATAGTGAATTAGCGAAAAAAATATTTAGAAATATTTATGAAAGATATGATAATAAAATATTCAAGACTGTAATTGATTCTACCAATTGTTCTAAACAAAATGTATCACTTACTGATGATACACTAAAAACAATCACAAAAGAATATGATATTATTTTAATATGTTCAAATTATAATAGATTGATTAAAAACAATTCATTCCTAAGATCTATTTTATTAAAAAATGAATTTAAAAATTATAAAAAATGTATTATTGGTTTGAATTATAATCTTATGAGTAAAATTCCTAATACAACATATGTAGATTTAATACCAAATTCAGAGGTTATTAAATATTTGTCAAAAAGTAAAGTACTTTTATTTCCTTCATTATTTGATGCAAATCCAAATACAGTTAGAGAAGCATTAATGATGAATTGTTTACCATTGATCTCAACAGGTGTGGGTTACTGCGAAATATTTCCAGAATATTTAGTTTGTCAAACATTAAATCCAGATGAATGGAGAACAAAAACATTAAATTTGTTGGATAATTATGAGACTTATGTTGATTCAAGTAATATTGATTTCAGTCAAAATACAATGTTGATTGATGAACTTGTTGATCATATCAATAAGAATTACTTCTATAATGATTATATTGGTTTCTCATCACCTGATAATAATAATAATAATGATAATAATAAGATTGTAGTGGATGAAAATATTGGGGATAATAAAACGAGTGACATACCAGATAATATAATGGATGATATCATAGACTATATACCAGAAAATACAATAGAAGATATATTTGATGATATACAAGATAATATACCAGATAATATACCAGATGTGACGATAACAAATTTAGATACTGTGTAATAAAAAATATATAAACAAATAATAATTACTTATAATAAATGCAATTATCACAACTTTCAATTTTAGTTACCGGTGGTGCTGGTTTTATAGGTTCTAATATAGTGGAATATCTACTACATAATAATGTAAAATTTGTCAGAATTCTTGATAACTTATCTACAGGTGATATAAAAAATATAGAACATCTATTGAATAAACAAAGTAAACTTGAATTTATGTTAGGGGATATTACAAATTTAGAAACCTGCCGAAAAGCGATGGTTGATATTGATGTCATATGTCATCAAGCAGCTATTGGTTCTGTTCCAAGATCAATTGATGAACCATTATTTTCACATGATTCAAATGTAAATGGTTTTTTGAATATTTTGGTAGCAGCTAAAGAGAATAACATTAAACGTGTTGTATATGCTAGTTCATCGGCTGTCTATGGTGATAGTGAATCGCTTCCAAAGGTTGAACATATTATTGGCAATCCTTTGTCACCATATGCAGTCAATAAATTGGCTGATGAATTATATGCTCATGTATTTTATAAATGTTATGGAATGGAAACTATTGGTTTAAGATATTTTAATGTTTTTGGCCCCAAACAAAATCCAAATGGGTGTTATGCAGCCGTTATACCTAAATTTATATCATCAGTTTTACACAATGTTGCCCCAACTATTAATGGTGATGGCAGTTATTCGAGAGATTTTACTTATGTTGATAATGTTATTTTTGCAAATGTGTTGGCAATGACTATGAACACAACAGATGAATCAAGTAAAGATGCATACGGGCAAGTTTTTAATATAGGCAATGGTGGAAGAATTACCATTTTAGAAATATACAATGTTATAAAACAAACATTAAATTCTACTTTGGAACCTATCTTTGGACCTCAACGTGATGGAGATATTCCACATTCCAATGCAAATATTGATAAAGCGACAACTATCTTAGGCTATGAACCGATTGTATCATTTAATGAAGGTATAAAAGGAACAATCATCTATTACAAAAATAGAAATATAAAAAGTACATAGAATAAAACATAATGTGTTAATATACATAATGTGTTAATATACATAATGTGTTA
>Ga0315284_10008766_pt1 | contig 14436 bp, 14 predicted proteins | sample YL17G09_16_MG_FD_203696 | JGI IMG/M metagenome (GOLD analysis project Ga0315284, IMG submission 203696) | Sediment microbial communities from Yellowstone Lake, YNP, Wyoming, USA - YL17G09_16 | ecosystem: Environmental > Aquatic > Freshwater > Lake > Sediment | place: USA: Wyoming | collected... | reverse complement strand
GTCAACACCCTGAGATCTCTTCCGTTCTATCGACCGGTCTATCTCTGCAAAAAGATACGGCGGAATCTTCTTGATCCGCTCAGAGTAGTCCATTTTTCTTTGTAATCACGCCATCCACTTTCCCGATGAGGGGAGTATCACTTCCTTCGCATTATGGAGTTCAGGCCGTTGACGAGAGCGTCGACGCTTGCAAGAACTATGTCCGTGCCTGCGGCCTGAGCGGTTATGATGCGGTCCTTGCTCTTTAGCTTCACCATTACCTTGACGACCGCATCGGCTCCGCCGCTTATCGAATCGACGTGGTACTCCACAAGCTCGAAAGGGACATCCCTTGTCGCATGCTTTATCGCATTCAATGCGGCGTCAACCGGACCGGTCCCGACCGAAGACTCGATGACTTCGCGGCCGTTGATCTTTATCTTCACCGATGCAGTTGGAGTGATCGTGTTTCCTGCGACCGCCAGGAGTTCCTCGACCTTTATGGCCTTCTCAGGGGATACGCCGAGCACCGAATCGGAGATCGCTTCAAGGTCCACGTTCGTCACCCTTTTTCCTTTGTCGCCCATGTATTTGACCTGGTTGTAGACTTCCTTGAGCTGTTCATCGGTCACTGGGATCTTCTCGTCTTCGAGCATCTTCTTCACTGCTTTTAAGCCGACGTGTTTTCCAAGGACGAAAGTCCTCTTTGCTCCGACGGATTCGGGCTTTATCGCTTCATAGGTTTCCGCTTTCTTCAGTATTCCGTCGACGTGTATGCCTGCTTCATGCGTGAATGCGTTCTCCCCGACGATGGCCTTGTTGGGTGGCACAGGTATACCGCACAGTTTTTCAACAACGTCCGATACCGACGCTATTCTTTCGGTCCTGATGTCGAGCTCATAACCGTATCCCAGCTTCAACGCCATCACCACTTCCTCAAGAGACGCGTTGCCTGCTCTCTCGCCCAAACCGTTGACTGCGACGTCGACTATCGACGCGCCGGCCCGAACGGCGCTCAGCGTATTAGCGGTTGCAAGCCCGAGGTCGTCATGGCAGTGTATGCCTAAAGGCACCTTCGACTTTCCGAGCTTTGTAAGGATATCAAATATCTTCTCAGGCACCATTATGCCCACCGTGTCGGCAACGGTGAAACGGTCGATCTTGTACTCGACAGCGGACGAAAGGACTTTCTTCAAAAAATCGATATCGCTCCTGGAGCCGTCTTCAGCGCACAGGTCGACTATGAGGCCATGGTCTTTGGAGTATTCTATCGCTTCAAGCGTCCTCTTCAAAAGCTCGTCCCGGTCTATGCCGAGCTTGTATTTAATGTGCAGGTCTGATGTCGGGGAAACCAGGAATACCGAATCGACGCCGCACTTCAAGGCCGCATCTATGTCGCCCTTTACTATCCTCGCGAAGCTGGATATCTCCGCGCGAAGCCCTTCGTTTGCTATCTTCTTTATGCTCTCCTGCTCTCCTTCGCTTGTTATCGCGGCGCCTGCTTCTATGATGTCAACTCCGAGGTCGTCGAGGGCTTTTGCTATCTTCAGTTTTTCGTCAGGGATAAGCGAGACGCCGGGCGTCTGTTCGCCGTCCCGGAGAGTGGTGTCATGGACTTTTATCTTCTTTGCGGACATTTTCGGGTCGTTTCCTGGATTTATATTTACATCCTGCCTAAATTAATAAGGGAACATGGCCGATAAGATAGTCAAGGAAGCGATGATGTTTGAATCGGAGTTCGCCGAAAGGCTTGAAAAGCTTGACGACGCGATAGGTGAACTGGAGGAAATGACGGACAATCTTGAAAGGATCAGTTCGTACAAGTTTCCCAAGTCCGGGCCTTCCAAAAAAAACTCAAGCAAAAAAAAGAGGTGATTTTTTACCGCCTTTGTAAAAATAGATTTACTGAGGGCTTATTTTTCTCGAATGACGTTTTTTTCTTTCAGGATTCTTCTGTTCCGGCAAAATTTTTGCCGCAAAAACCAAGACACTAAAAGCGAATAGTTTTTATACTAAGACGACACATAATCTTATTGATAAAAAATTTTTCTTAAAAGAAAATTTTTAAAAAAATGGCCGCAAAAAAGAAAACAGCTAAAAAAACAAAGAAAAGGAAGAGATAAGTTTCTAACAACTTATTTCTTTTTCTTTTTTATCTCTCAAAATTTTTTTATTCCTTTTTCTGTTATATACCCGCTGACATACCCTTTAGGCGTAACGTCAAAAGAAGGATTCCTCGCAATGCTTCCAAGCGGCGCGACCCTGACGCCGTCCGCAAAAAGAACCTCCTCGCCGGATCTCTCCTCTATGACAACCTCGTCCCCTCTCATGACGTTTCGATCGAACGAGGTTTCCGGCACGGCGACATAGAAAGGCACGCCGTTCTCTTTCGCGACGACCGCTTTTTCATACGTCCCTATCTTGTTGACCACGTCCCCATTCCTTGTTATCCTGTCAGCGCCTATTATAACGACATCAACATCTCCTTTACGCATGAAATAGCCTGCGGCGTTATCAACGATGACCGAGAAGGGTATGCCTTCCTGCAACAGCTCCCATGCCGTGAGCTTCGAACCCTGAAAGCGAGGCCTTGTCTCATCGACGAAGACATGGACCTTCTTTTCGGCATAGTGGGCGAAACGTACCGGCGAAAGAGCTGTCCCATAGTCTACGCACGCAAGCGCGCCGGCATTACAATGAGTCAGCACTTTACATCCGTCCTTGATGAGCTTTGCCCCCTTCACGCCGATTAATCTGCAGTTTTCCGCGCTCTTATCGGCATAGGAATGGCTCGATTTCACAGCCGCGCCTCTTGCTTCATCAACCGATACCGCCCTGGAAATGCTCTCACCGACAAAATCGACGGCATCGAAGAGATCGTATGCGGTAGGCCTTGCGGACTTGATGGTCTCTGCCGCATGAGCCATATGCTTCATGAATCCCGAAACATCCCTGCTCCGGTACTCCGATGCAGCCTGAGCCATGGCATATGCGGCCGCGGCACCGATGGCTGGAGCTCCTCTGACGACCATATCCCTGATGGCGGAAACCGTCTCCCTGTAATCCGGCGATTGACAGATGCCGAAACTGTGCGGGAGCTTCCTCTGATCTATGAGATTGACGACGTTTTCTTCCATCCAGACCGTGCGATATTCACGGACTCCTTCGGCTGTCTTTACTTTCATTCCGGTCTAACTACCTCCGGGCGCGGAAACATTATTTATCTTATTTGAAGAGCAATAAATTAGGTATTTACGATAACTTGTTTTTTGGGTTTTTGAAAAATGACATACGACGTTAAGGACATCAAGCTTGCGGATGAAGGGGTTTTGAAGATCGAATGGGCTGAGGACCATATGCCGGTTCTCATGAGTATCCGTGAAGAATTCGAAAAAGATATGCCCTTGAAGGGCGTGCGCGTCGGCTTCGCCTTGCACGTGACCAAGGAGACTGCGGCGCTTGTCAGGACGCTTCGCGCTGGAGGGGCGAAAGTGGCCATTGCCGGATGCAATCCCCTGAGCACCCAGGACGACGTCGCGGCAGCGCTGGCTAAAGAAGGGGTCGACGTGTACGCATGGCGCGCAGAGACCCGGGACGAGTACTACAGCAACATAAACAAGGTCCTCGACCACAAGCCGCAGATAACTGTAGACGACGGTGCAGACCTGATATTCACGATACACAAGGAAAGGCCGGAACTCATAAAAGACATAAAAGGCGGCTGCGAGGAAACGACTACCGGAATCATAAGGCTTAACGCTATGGAAAAAGATAAGGCTCTGAAGTATCCCGTGATGGCAGTGAATGACGCCGATACCAAACACTTGTTTGACAACAGGTACGGAACCGGCCAGTCAACACTCGACGGCATACTGCGCGCTACCAGCATCCTGTTCGCAGGCAAGAATTTCGTAGTGGCGGGCTACGGCCACTGCGGCAGAGGCATCGCATCCGACGCACGAGGGATGGGAGCGAACGTGATAATCGCGGAGGTGAATCCTGTCCGGGCGCTTGAGGCCGTAATGGACGGATTCCGCGTCATGCCGATGGACAAGGCCGCAGAGTTAGGCGACATATTCGTGACCGCGACAGGCGACATAGACATCATTAGAGGAAAGCACATAGAAAAGATGAAGAACCATGCCGTGATAGCGAACTCCGGACACTTCAACGTGGAGATAAACATAACAGAGCTTGAAAGCGTCTCTAAAGGAAAGAAGAAGATGCGGGACAATGTGGAGAAATACATGCTCAAGAATGGTAAAAACGTTTACCTCCTGGCCGAAGGACGTCTCGTAAATCTTGCAGCCGCCGAAGGCCACCCAAGCGAGGTCATGGACATGAGCTTTGCGAACCAAGCTTTGGCCGTAAAATACCTGAATGAAAACAAGCTCTCGCCCGGAGTCTACAAGATACCTAAAGAAGTGGACGAGAGGATAGCGAGGCTCAAACTCGCTACGATGGGTATAGTAATAGACGAACTAAGCAAGAGGCAGAAAGAGTACATCCAGAGCTGGGACGAAGGAACTTAAAAAGAAAGGATTAAAACTCAATGTTTTTTTATCTCTTCCTTAAGCCACGCACATGCAGCGTCAAGGTCCATCAGGTTCTTCACTTCTGACGGGTCTTTCATCTCCATGTCGAAGATCCAGCCTACTCCATAAGGGTCTTTGTTCATGGTAGTCGGGTCGTCGTTTAATTTCTCGTTAATGGCCTTTATCGTGCCTGAGAAGGGCGCGTAAAGCTTGCCCACCCATTTACCTGTCTCGACTGTCCCGACTTCTGCGTTCTGGATGACTACGTCGCCTTCGAACGGCATCTCCACATAGCTTATGTCTCCGGCAAGCTTCTGAGCATAGTCTATAAGCCCAACCCTTGCGACGTCCCCGGCTACTTTCGCCCACATGAATCCTTTCTGGTAATATAAGCCCTCAGGCATCTTATATCCTTCAACGTCCATCTTGCATTCGTTAATCTATAGGGTCGGGGAATTAAAAATGCCGGAAATGCGGGAACAGAAAAAAGTGAGGAAAAAAAGAGGAGAGATAAGGAGTTATATTGAAACCCCTATCGCTTTTGCAATGCCTGAAACCCCTGCCTGGACCACGAAGGAAACCGCTATCAGGACTCCGGCCATCAGGATCGCCACTGCCACGTTGCCTTTCTTGAGCTCCTCCATCTCGTCGATGTTCTTGGTTATCTTGTCCAGGACGTTTATGGCTATGTATATCGATAACACGGCCAATACTATCCCGACAAGGAGCTGTATCACTCCGCCTATTATTGCGTTGACTGAAAAGCCCATCGTCAGCGCCGAGGTAAGACCGACAACGCCCGACTGAACTACGTTCGCAATAGAGAGGATGATAGCCGCCATCAGTAAGCCGACAGCGACGTTGCCCTTCTTGAGCTCCTCTTCCTCGTTGATCCCTTTCGTAAATTTCCCGAAAAGGGACAGACCGATATATATGGATGCTATAGCAAGCACCAGACCCACAACAAGCTGTAAAACACCAAGTCCTATTCCGATAGTCATTTGATTTACGTCAACCATTTTTTGTTCACCTCAGAAAAATTTTTGTTATAGTTATATTATGCAGTTTCGTCCTTATAAAAAAATCCTTCGGAAAAAGATCAGTTCCTCTTCCTTATCGTGGAAAAACGGGCGACGTCTAAGAGATGCGCGGGCGTTATATAACCTATGACATTGCCTGAATCCACGACCAATACAAAGTCCTTGGACAGCAGAACCGGCAGCTTGTCGGCTGTCTTCGTTGCGGCATCGATGACGTCGATACTCCTCCTCGCGGCAGTGCCCACGTTAATCCTCCGGACATCGGCCTTGCGGATGTCCCTTAAATCCTCCAGATGCAGGACTCCTGTGACCTTTCCGGTTACGTCCGTGACCGGGTAATGGTCCTGGTCGAGCGACGCCACATTGTCAATGAAATCCTGCAAGGTCATTGACTCGTTCGCATACCTCATGTTGGGTATCGCAAGGTCTCTTACAGCCATGCCTTCAAGGGCGTGCCGGATCTTCAGCATCTGGAGCTCCTGGCCGCCTGAGAAGAAGAGGAATACTCCGATAAGCATCGTGAGAGGGTTGATCGCATATGAACCGGTGAATATGCCTAATGCGCCCAGACCCAGGAGGAAGACCAATGCCGCAATAATCTTCCCCACTTGCACTGCGACTTGGGTGGCCGTGATGTAATCCATCCAGAAAGCCATCAAAGCCCGGAAAACCCTGCCACCATCCATCGGGAACCCTGGCAGGAGATTGAATAAGCCCAGGGTAAGGTTTAGCCATATGAATCCGCTTAAAATGTATGCCGGGTCAAGGAAATTAGCCTTCCCATTCTCAAAGACCTGGAAAAACTGGTTGTAGCTTAGAAGACCCGTCCCGGCGAGATACATAAGCAGGAATGTTGTGAAAGCCATGACTATGTTCGAAAAAGGCCCTGCAAACGATATCAGAAACTCCTTCTTCGGGTCTTCCGGGACATCGATGTTTGAAAGGCCTCCAATAGGCGTAAGCAGTATGCTCGGGACTTTTATTTTGAAGCCTATGGCCACGAGTGAATGGACTAGCTCATGGATCAAAACTATCATAAATACCATCAGCCATAGAAAAAGGGAGGTTATATCGAAGAGCAGCAACAGGACCAGGAAGAAAAGGAACGTTATGTGCAACTCGATGGATATCCCGAATACCTTGAAGATCCTGTAAGACGACGCCATTTTTTTCTTTCCAGCTATGAAGGATTTTAGCCCCTCTGCATTGCTGTAACTCCGGTACGGGCTATCTCCTTCACTCCAAAGCCTTTGGTAAGGTCTATGAAGGCGTCCACCTTCTCGGGGTCTCCTGTTATCTCAACAGTTATGGAATCCGGGCTTACGTCGACGACCCTTCCGCGGAATACGTCTGCGTACTGCATCAACTGGCTCTTGGCCTTTTCATCGGCGCAGTGCAGCTTTATCAGGCAAAGCTCCCTGCAGATCGACCCGTCAATTGACAAATCCGTTACTTTTATCACGTTCACGAGCTTGTTCATCTGCTTCTCTATCTGTTCAAGGGTTTTGTCGTCGCCTGCGGTAAGGATGGTCATCCTGGCGATGCCGGGGTTTTCCGTAGGGCCTACCGTTATGCTGTCTATATTAAACCTCCTCCTAGTGAACATCGAAGCCACCCTCTGCAGGACTCCGGGTTTATGCTCTACAAGCGCCGTGAATATATGCTGTCTTATCATTTTAGGGGTCAAAGTTTCCCATTTATTTGTTTACGGTGGTAAGTATTAAACCATTAAGATATTGCTTTATGTTCATAAAAAATGTCAGGAGAAGAGAAATACCCTGAAGCGGGTGAATACATCATAGGAACGGTCAAGAGCATATTCAAGCAGGGAGCCTTTATCACGTTAGACGAATACGGGGGCAAGCAGGGCATGCTCCCGCTCTCGGAGATATCGCCTAAATGGGTCAGGAACATCCGCGACTATGTGAGGGAAGGCCAGAAAGTCGTCCTCGTAGTTCTGGGAGTCAACCGTGAAAGAGGGCACATAGACCTTTCCCTTAGAAGAGTGACCGACGCAAAAAGAAAGGATAAGCTCCAACAGGTCAAGCAGAAGCAAAGGTCAGAGAAGCTTTTCGAGATACTCGCAAAAGAACTGCAAGCGCCGCTGGAAGAAGTAAAGGCGACCGTTGGCGGAAGCCTCCTCGCGAACTACTCCAGCTACTATGAAGGCCTTGAAGCGATAGCGGCGGATGAGAAAGCTGCGGACAATCTGGGCCTACAGCCTAAATGGAAGAAAACCTTCGTAGAACTAGTCCAGAAAAGCATCAAACCCCCCTTCGTCTACATCACCGGTTTCGTGGAATTCAGAAGCTATGAGCCAAATGGCGTGAACATAATAAAAGAAGCCTTGAAAAAGATAGAAAACTACAAGACGGAACAACACTCCAAAGTCGAGGTAAGCTATATATCGCCCCCTATATACAGGATAAGGATACAGGCCCCGGACTACAAGACCGCCGAAAGAATCCTTAAGAGCGCTTCGGACGAAGGCATAGAGCACATACATAAGAACAGCAGCATGGGGGAATTCCACAGAAAAATCGAGGAGATCAAGAAATGAGGATACATAAATGCTCCAACTGCGGCACGTACACGCTGAAGGACGTTTGCCCTAAATGCGGATCCGTCGCTAACAAAGTAAGGCCTGCGAAGTTCTCGCCCGAAGACCACTACGGCAAATACAGGAGGATGCTAAAAGAAGCAATAGGGAAGGATTCTGACTAGGATAACTATTCTATTTTTGTATTTTTGGAAAAATGCTTGACGAGACAGCAAGTGAAGAAGGCATCCCAAAGGACAGGCTTGAAAGGAACGTAAAAAACGGGTCAGTCGTCGTCGTCAGAAACGCGAAAAGAGCCATAAAGCCTCTGGCGATCGGTGCAGGCACCCATGTAAAGGTTAACGCGAACATCGGGACCTCCCCTGAAGTTTCAGACCTCAAGCTCGAACTCGAAAAAGCAAGGATCGCAGTAGAAAGCGGCGCAGACACCTTAATGGACCTTTCCATCGGCGGAGACCTTGACGGGATAAGGAGAAAGATCTTGAAGGATACGAACGTGCCCTTGGGCACGGTTCCCGTATATCAGGCATTCATCGAAGAAAAGCTCGACATGACCTGTGAGTCTCTTCTCAAGGTCATAGAGAAGCACTGCCGGGACGGTGTCGATTTCCTGACTCTGCACTGCGGGATTACAAGAGAAATTGTCGGGAATCTGGGCGCAAGACTCATACCCATCACAAGCCGGGGCGGAAGCTTTCTTGCCGCATGGATGGTGAGAAACGAGGAAGAGAATCCGTTGTATGCCCACTTTGACGAAGTCCTTGAGATAGTCAAAGAATACGACGCAGTGATAAGCCTCGGAGACGCATTGCGGCCGGCATGCATACATGACGCAAGCGATGCGGCGCAGATGCAGGAACTGATAAACCTTGGAAGGCTGACAAGAAAGGCAAGAAAGGAAAAAGTGCCGGTCATAATAGAAGGCCCGGGACACGTACCGCTTGACCAGATAGAAGCGAATGTGATCCTGGAGAAAAGGATATGCGACAACGCTCCATTCTACGTCCTCGGACCCCTGGTCACTGACATAGGCCTCGGATACGACCATATAACGGGCGCGATAGGGGGCGCAGTAGCCGCGATGTACGGCGCAGACTTCCTATGCTACGTCACTCCTTCGGAACACCTCGGCCTACCTAACAAAGACGACGTAAAAAACGGGGTAATAGCATCAAGGATAGCGGCCCATGCGGCAGACATCGTAAGGCTTAAAGACACGGCAAGAGATGACGAATTGTCCAGGGCGAGAAAAGACCTTGACTGGGAAAAGATGTTCGAGCTATGCATAGACAAAGACGTGAAGAAAACGCATGGAAACCTGTGCAACAAAAAAGAATGCACCATGTGCGGCAAATACTGCGCCCTCAAAATCCTCAAAGAATACCTGCGGGACGGAGTATAAATACCACGGCAGACAAAATATTTACTGAAAAGAGATGGACAACATCACATTCTTCATCCAATCATTCGTGGCATTGTTCGTGATAATAGACTCCGTAGGCAACGTCCCGATCTTCATCACCCTCCTTGAGAGATTCAGCGAGCAAGACCGTAAACAGATAATCAGAAGAGCGGTCCTCATAGCCCTGCTCACGCTCCTAGGCGTCACGCTTACAGGAAACCTGATCTTCGCCTTATTGAGCATAAAGATGTATTCATTCAGGATAGCGGGCGGCATACTGCTTATGATTATCTCGGTGGAGATGCTGTTCGGAAGGAAAAGCCTGACAGAAAATTCTGAAGACATCGAGGAAAGGAAGCACGACCTCACCGTAACGCCTCTTGCAATACCGCTGCTCACAGGCCCCGGAGCCCTTACCGCGGGAATAGTCTTATTCGACAGCGCGGGAAGCAGCCTCAAAAAACTGCTACTGATAGCCAGCATTGCTCTCGCATTCCTGATATCCTACTGGATACTCTCGAAATCAGACAAGGTCTTCAAAGCCCTTGGAAAAACAGGCACAAAAGTGATCGTAAGAATCATGGGCCTGATGCTGTTATCGCTCGCGGTACAGTTCATCATAAACGGGATATCTGAGGCGGCAATAGACCTCCAGCTCTTCAAATGATCCGGGCATACTTCGCCCTGCCCCCTAATTCTTCCTCAATCCTTAGAAGCCGGTTATACTTGCACGTCCTCTCAGACCTGCAAGGCGCCCCGGACTTGAGCTGACCTGTGCCTAAGCCGACAACGAGATCGGCTATGTAGGAGTCCTCGGTCTCTCCCGAACGGTGCGATACCATCACGTTCCAGCCGTTCTTTACCGCCAGATTCGCCGCATCTATGCTCTCGGTTAAGGAGCCTATCTGGTTGATCTTTAGGAGTAAGGTATTACATGCGCCAACCGATACTGCCTTCTCTATCCTTGCCACATTGGTCACAAGAAGGTCGTCCCCTACAATCTGGACCTTTTTCCCATGCTCAGTAGTGAAGTTCTTCCATGAATCCCAGTCATCCTGGGCGAATATGTCCTCGAGAGAGATTAAGGGATAATCCTGGATCATAGCCGCATACCTCTCGGCTAATCGATCAGGCGTAAGCTCGACGCCCTCAAGCACGTAGTTTCCTTTCTTTCCGGCTTTTTTCCCGTTCTTGTCCTGCTCGAAAAACTCAGACGCGGCCGCATCCATGCCAAGTTTTACGGTTTTCTCGTGGCCCGCCTTCTCCACAGCCTCCCAGATAAGGGCCAAAGGCTCCTCGGGCCTGGAAAGCGGAGGCGCAAAACCCCCCTCGTCCCCGACATTGATGGCGCCTTTGCCGTACTTCTCCTTTATGACCGTCTTCAAGACCTGATACACCTCTGCACCAATCTCCAAAGCCTCCTTAAAACTTTTCGCCCCGGCCGGGAGGATCATGTACTCCTGCATGTCAAGCTTGTTTCCCGCATGCACTCCCCCGTTTATGACGTTCATGGAAGGCACCGGCAGGATGAACTTCTTGTTTCCCGACAGGCGGCCGATGTATTCATAAAGGGGCATGCCCTCCCCTAAAGCGGCAGCCCTTGAAACAGCCATGCTAACCGAAAGTATCGCATTGGCTCCAAGGTTTGACTTGTTCTCCGAGCCGTCCAAGCCGAGCATAAGGCTGTCGATCATTTTCTGTTCCCGCACGTCTACGCCGACGAGCTTTTTTGCTATGGCCTTGTTTACGTTGCCAACCGCCTTGCTGACTCCTTTACCGGAATATCTCTCGCCTCCGTCGCGCAGCTCAATCGCTTCATGCACGCCCGTGCTCGCTCCCGAGGGAACTATTGCGCTGGAAACGCCGGATTTGGTCGCAATCTCAGCCTCAACGGTTGGATTACCCCGTGAATCAAGAACCTCTCGCGCCTTAATGCCGGCGATCTTAAAAGACATCATCTAAACCCCCCTTTTGCTTCAATGCTGTTTATTCTTTTTTGAATGCTTATTCGATTCTTCCTTAGAAACCAACTCCACCTTAGCCGAAGACTTCTTGCCCCTGCCAGCTAAAAGAAGCACTGCAAGAGCAAGCAGAACAACGGCAACGGCCAACACGACAACAAAATCAGTCCCCGCCGACGGGCACTTCCTGCAAGGACCCCCGCAATCTATGCCCTCCTCGCCCTGATCCCTTATGCCGTCGCTACAGGTCTCGGCTACCGTAGACGTCGTAGACGCGACGGTGGTGGAAGTAGTGGTGGTAGAAGGCTCCGTAGTCGTCGGCTCCTCGGTAGTTGACGTAGTAGACGTAGTGGTGGTAGAAGCAGGAACAGAACACGCCACAACATCCACCTTCACCCTCTCGGTGAAGTAATTCTGCCTCTGCAACATCAAAGTATAAACACCCGTACTGTTGGGAACAAACTGCACCACACCCGTAGTAGACGGAGTCATCAAATCAACAACACGATCCGTGCCATATATCACATTGATCAAGACGTGATCGAGCGGCCTTTTGACGTTCTTGTTCACGACCTTGACCACAACAGGCTGGTTGACGCACGTCACATTACTTTCCACACCGCCCGAAAGACCCGTAATCTCCCACGCCATATGGCTCTTCGGAGTCACAGGATCCGCACAAAAAACCACCCCGGCTCCGACCAAAACAAAGACCAGAAAGATAACCAAAAACCGTTTAGCCATACAACACTATTAAGATTACGGAAATTTATAAGAGGAATAATTAGCCATTACCTCGTTTAGTTGCCTGATTAAGTATTTATTCACATATATCAAATCCTTTTAAGTAATGAGAAACATAATCCTTCTCCTCATATCATGCATTCTTCTCCCAAATGCCTGTGCCCAGGGAACAACAGGAATCATAGATATGCGAGATATACAGACCGTCACAGGGCAGGAACTCCAAGCTACTGTCTACGGAGCACGCGAGTTCGTGAATGGAGAGGTGGGAACCCTCAAAGTCGTGCTCAAAAACCGTGGGAACCATGAAGTCACGATAAACGACATAGACACAAAAAACCCCCACAGGCTCATATCCTGCGACAAAAACCCGATACCACCAGGCCACGAAATAGAATGCCTACTATCTATAACACCGCAAACAGGAACACCGATAGACCTGACAATATATTACCGATATAACTACCAAGGCAGTACCCGGACAGAAAAGACAGTCAAAACAGTGACCAATGTAGCAACCATAAAACCAATCCTGACAGCACAGGCCTACCGCTACGATGTCTACGGAGACTGCGAAAACACATACTACTCCTGCGAAGAAGTCACAAAAGAGTCCACCGCATCAGTAGGATACAAATGCATGAAGAAGGAAGGATACTACATCCCTGCGACCGCAAGAGTAGACCTGGGCTTCGACCTCTCCACCCTACCCCAAGAAGCCCAAATAATATACGCCCGCATAAAGATATACGCCTCGAACATAGCCACGCCACAAGACTATACCCTCAATACGTTTACACCCTTCACAAGAACCAGCTGCACCCCTGAAGGAGACATATGTGACAGACCCTACTGCTCAGAATGCCAAACCCTATATGAAAACACCGCAGACACCATCTCAACAACAAAGATAACCTCCTTCGGCTACCAAACATTCGATGCAACAGAAGAGATCAAAAAAGCCAAGAGCACAGGGAACAAAGCATTCTTCCAAGTAAAAGGCAAAGAAGACCTCTGGAACAACGCAGGACAAAGCTCCTGCCAAACAGAAAACAAGTGGACAAGACACGACGTAGAATTCCACACGCAGGGAGTCATAGGGCCCGTGCTGGAAGTAACCTACTATGCCTCCGAACCAGAGCAGGATAGCCCTCCAACAACGGGAACCGAGGTCACGACATATACTACCACCACTAACCCCCTGGGATTCACCGGAGGAGACATCTGCACAGACTGCTGTAAACTTGGAGAGACCGAATGCACCATAACGTGCCAGAGCGGGACAGCCACCTTAGGCATGACCCCGAAGATAGTAAGCTGCGAATACGACGGCACCACAGTGAAAATAACCGGGACTGGAAGCATCCAGATGGCCTGCACAAACGGCCAATGCGGATCGGGAACTGTGACCACCTCAACGTCTACGGTCACCTCTACCAGCTCGACGACGAGCACCACAACTCCCGAGAGCATCGAATGCAGAGATGGGACGCCGGTGGGCCAATGCTCTGACTGGTTTTCCCTGTTTAGATGCGTTCTAGACTCTTCCGGAAAACCCCGCCTTGTGTTCGATCTCTCATGCATATTTAACCCTAACCCTACGACTACCACGACAACCACAACCCAAACCACGACGACCATGCCTACCACGACAACGATAACAAGCACCTCGACAACCGTGGCTCCAACCACAACAACAACCTCCTCATCCACGACGACAAATCCAACCACATCTACTACAACAACGACCACCGGACCAGACAACTGCCAAAGCGACACAGACTGCATCAACAAATACGGAGGATGCTACGTCTGCCCCTACAAAGGCGCAGAATGCTCGAAAGGATTAGCCAACTGCGAAACAAACGACGACTGTTCCGATTACGGCTCGGATTGGAAGTGCGTAAACCAATGTTGTATGCCTCCCGGAACAACGACTACAACGACTCCTACAACCACAACGGTCACTCCTACAACAACGACTACATCGACTTCCACCAGTACAACGAGTACCTCAACCTCTACCGTAGTAACATCTTCCACGACCACCTCGACGGTCGAGGTCATGAATATCGTCTGGGTCTCAGAGGGCTACAGCCCCGGCGAATCAGGCAAATTCATGGAGCTAGCGAAAGCTGCTGAAGCGTACTTCCTGACAAAATATCCAGTGAAAGACTGCTTCAACCCAGCGGATAGGGTCAAGTTCTACTACATA
>Ga0315284_10008764_pt1 | contig 14438 bp, 13 predicted proteins | sample YL17G09_16_MG_FD_203696 | JGI IMG/M metagenome (GOLD analysis project Ga0315284, IMG submission 203696) | Sediment microbial communities from Yellowstone Lake, YNP, Wyoming, USA - YL17G09_16 | ecosystem: Environmental > Aquatic > Freshwater > Lake > Sediment | place: USA: Wyoming | collected... | reverse complement strand
CCGCCCGAGTCGTCTTTACAATTTGGTTTGCTGGCACATGAGGCCGGTTTTGTTGAGCCTCCCCATTTTCACCACCCTTTCACACGCGAGATTAGGGATCTCCAACAGATGTTTGTTGTCCAAAGAGGCGTTGTGGCGGTACAGCTTTACACAGATGAAGGAGAAATGTTCCGCGAAATCATTCTAGAATGCGGTGATGCCATTGTTCTTATTCATGGTGTTCATTCCATCCGTGTTATTGAAGATATGCAATGCATCAGCGTTAAGCAGGGACCATTCCTTGGGACTGAGTACGACAAGGTGAATGTGGAGGTTCGTAAATGAAAATCCCGGTTTTCGAACCTGTCATTGAGCAGGATGAAATCGATTCTGTTGTTGCGGCTCTTAAGCGCGGTGAAATATCAGGAAATTTTGGCGAAGCGCTGAGTGAATTCGAGGGGAAATTTGCTGAATACTGCGGATGTAAGTATGGAGTCGCGGTATCGAACGGTACAACAGCCTTGCACCTTGCAGTCGATGCGGCAGGCATACAACCCGGTGACGAAGTTCTTGTCAGCGCATCCACTAATATCGCCACCGCTTTGTGTGTCGCGCATAATAATGCCATGCCTGTCCCAGTTGATTCCGAAAATATCACATGGAATTTAAATCTTGATCTCATCGAAGAACGTATCACACCTAAAACGCGGGCCATTATTCCTGTCCATCTTTATGGGCACCCGGTCGATATGGATCGTTTGATGGAAATTGCCCGCAAACACAACTTGATCGTGATAGAGGATGCCGCCGAAGCGCATGGAGCCACTGTGCGCGGCCGCAAGGTGGGCAGCTTTGGGGACATGGCCTGTTTTAGTTTCTATGCCAATAAAATCATTACCACAGGCGAAGGAGGCATGGTTATCACAAATGACCCCAGATTGATTGAGAGATTGCGCCTTCTGCGCAACCTGGGTTTTACCACACCTCGTTTTCGTCATGAAGTGCTTGCATACAATTTCCGCATGACCGGCTATCAAGCGGCAATGGGGGTTACTCAGCTTGAAAAGATCGAACGCATCATCGAGGAAAAGCGACGTGTGGCACACACCTATAATCGTTATTTGAATGATACGCCCGGATTGCAATTACCTGTTGAACTGGATTGGGCGCGTAATGTATATTGGATGTATGCGATCACGGTCAATCCTGATTTCGGTCTGACTCGTGACCAATTGATCCAAGGTTTAAGTAACGCGGGCATAGAAACGCGCACGTTTTTCTGTCCAATGAACCAACAACCTTGCCTTCAGGAGATCCTCGGCTTTCGCGCTGATCCTCTCCCTGTTGCGGATGAAATTTGGGAAACGGGCTTGTATCTGCCCTCCACTTATACTCTTACTGAAGAGCAAATAAATTCTATTTCAAGCGTGATCCATAGATTGGGAAAATGATAATGGTTATGATGATACCTACGCATCCTATAAGCTCTTATGTTGGCCGTCATGCAGAGCTATATGATTTGTTCTACGCAGAAAAACCTTATGCAGTTGAATCCAGGTTTGTCCATGACTGCCTTCAAAAATTCAGCTCAAGACCCGTAAAGCGACTGCTAGAGCTGGCATGTGGAACGGGAAATCACTCCTTCTTGCTCGAGAAATATGGCTACGAAATTATCGCAACAGATTATTCGAACGATATGTTGGTTCAAGCCCGCCACAAATCAGAATCCAAAAACTCGCGCGTGGATTTTCGCCAACAGGATATGCGCACGCTTGATCTTCACGAACGACCGTTTGATGCGGTTATCTGTTTGTTCGATTCAATCGGCTATGTTGCCACTAATGAAAATATTGGACAGGTGCTAAGAAATGTCCATGACCACTTAAAAACCGATGGGTTATTTATTTTCGAGTTCTGGCATGCCGGAGCAATGCTCCGAGGTTTTGATCGATTGCGCATCCGCCGGTGGAAAACGCAGGACAGTGAATTTCTTCGAATCGCTGAAACCACCGTGGACTATCAGACACAATTGTGCCACGTGGCTTACTCCATTTATGAGCTGAATAATAATGGCACATATAATGCCTTTCAAGAGACACAGATAAACCGTTTCTTCTTAATTCAGGAAATGTCAGAGTTCCTAATTTCTTCAGGGCTAATCCCTGTGAAATGGTTTGCCGGATTTGAACAGAATGAGCAAGTTACTGAAAATACATGGCATATAGTTGGTGTTGCTCAAGCAGGGAATGCGATTGAGAGGTCTTCATGAATGTAGGAGTTTATTTTCCCGGGTTTCCACAGGAGGCTGGTGGAGCATTTACGTTTGAGCAAGACCTTCTCACATCGTTGGAGGCTATCGCCGGGGAAAGCCACCATAAATTCACACTTTTTTTTGGGAACAACTCATTGTTGACTGAGGAATTAGATAAAGAAAATCCCGGGAAATTGAAACGTGTTTTTCTGGAAAAACAAATAAATGAAGGACCAGCAAGATTTGCTAGGCCGACTCTATTAGCTGGATTAAAGACAGCAATCAAAAGAAAGGTAAATAACAAAAATTGCATTACCTCAGAAACAACACATGAAAAAGTAGAAGATCCAAACGGATTATTCCTGAAAGCATGTGAGGAAGAAGATATTGAATTTATTTGGTTTCCTACTACTATCTTCCGCGCTGATGATCTCGTCTATATCGCAACCTCGTGGGACATCCCTTATATAGCCACTGTTTTGGATGTTCAACATAGATTGCAACCTTGGTTTCCAGAAGTAAGTCAGTCGGGGACATGGGCATATCGTGAGTTTTATTATGCTACCTACTTGCGCCGAGCTACATACATTATTACTCCTAATCGGGTAGGTATGGAAGAAATATCCTTTTTCTATCAAATATCGCTTAAACGGATTCGACCATTACCGCACCCAACGCCAAATATTTCCACATTTCCAAGCAACGAAAAAATTGATGCTGTTATGCAGAAGTATGGGATCTCAAAAGGGTTTTTGTTTTACCCAGCGCAATTCTGGGCGCATAAAAACCATGCCAATCTATTATTAGCACTTCAGCTTTTACGCGATAAATTTAACTTATCTTTACATTTGGTATTGACAGGCTCTAACCAGGGAAATATGGACTACATTCGAGAATTAACCTGTCGGCTGAACCTCGATGATCAGGTACATTTCCTTGGCTTTGTGCCTCGCGAAGATTTGATCGCGTTATACCGGGGGGCATTCGTGTTAACTTATATTAGTCTATTTGGTCCCGAGAATATGCCACCATTGGAAGCCTTTGCTTCTGGATGCCCTGTAATCGCATCTAATATAGCCGGTGCGCAGGAGCAGCTTGGCGATGCAGCCTTACTTGTGAATGGAACTAGCCCAGATGAAATTGCTCATGCAATAAAAAATCTATACGAAAATTTGCATTTGCGTGATTCTCTGATCCAAAAAGGGATTGATCGTAAAGATTTTACCAGTATGGATTTTATAAGAGAAGTTTTTGGAATGCTGGATGAGTTCGAACCAATTAGACGTAACTGGAAAAAATAGGAGGAAATGGTGAAAATATGCACGTAAGGAAGTGGATTAGCCCGGTTTTTGACTTTGATCATTTTGGGCAGGGATTACGAGAATATTGGTATTATCTTAAATCTTGGCGTAAATATACAAGACTACCCGACGCTGAAGATTTGAGTTTGAACGATGCCTTTCCCTGTTTGTACGATCGAACTGTAACCACTGGTATAGATGGACACTATTTTTATCAGGGCGTCTGGGCAATGCGTGCGATAAGAAATTCAGGCGTCAAGGAGCATATTGATGTTGGTTCTCTTGTAAGTTTTGTAGGATTATTGTCCACCTTTGTAAAGGTGGTGTTTATTGATTTACGCCCTGCACCAGTTGTTATTGAAAATTTTGATTCACGTGCCGGTAGTGTGCTGAAGATGCCTTTTACAGATAACTCTGTTGCTTCTTTATCTTGTTTGCATGTTGCTGAACATGTGGGGCTGGGACGTTATGGTGACCTGCTTGATCCCCATGGCACAATAAAAGCTGCTCGGGAACTATCCCGAGTGCTTGCTCCGCAAGGTAACTTGTATTTTTCTTTGCCTGTTGGTAAGCCGCGTGTTCAGTTTAACGCACATCGTATTCATTCCCCATCCCAAATTTTGCAGTATTTTAACCAACTTGAACTGGTGGGTTTTTCTGCCACAACAGATTTTGGCGAATATCGAAGCAACATTCTTCCATCTGAGATGGAAAATGCATGTTACGCCTGTGGAATGTTCCATTTTATGAAAAGAGGTTGATGTGCTACAGCTCAAATACAATCTGAAAAACTGGTTGAGTCGCAAATTGGGAGTTTCTTCTTTAGTCCCGGTCTCAATTGCCTCCGAAAATACCCTTGTTGGCACTAAAAATCAAAGTACGTGTGATGAATGGTTGCAAGATACTTTGCGGAATATTCCTATAGGCAGCCGCATTTTGGATGCAGGCGCAGGAGAATTAAAATACAAGCCATTGTGTTCTCATTTGAATTATGTCAGCCAGGATTTTGCCCAATACAACGGACAAGGTGATGGTAGAGGCATGCAAACTGGATTATGGGATCAAACAAAGCTGGATATTGTCAGCGATATTACTAGAATCCCTGAACCTGATGGCTCATTTGATGCGGTTATGTGTATTGAGGTTCTTGAGCATGTTCCATATCCTGTGGAAGCGTTGCGTGAACTTGCTCGCTTACTTAAACCCGGTGGTCATTTGATTGTGACTGCGCCATTCTGTTCATTAACCCACTTAGCACCATATTTCTACCAAACAGGGTATAGCCGCTATTTTTATGAATATTGGCTTGAGAAATTTAATTTTGAAATTGTTGATATTCAATACAATGGAAATTATTTTGAATATCTGGCGCAAGAGATACGGCGTTTGCCTGAAGTGGCACAGCAGTATGCGCATATGACCTATTCACAAGAAGAACAACAGTCTGCGGGTATTCTCTTAGCGGCCTTGGGGCGTTTTTCCTCTGCCGAAAAAGGGTCGGACCAGTTTCTGTGTTTCGGTCTGCATATTCTTGCCCACCGCAAATAACTATTAGGTAATAAAAGATGATCATTGTAAAGCTTATGGGGGTCTTGGTAACCCGAGATTTCAATATACCGTTGCAAAACAAATGGAATAATACAAGCGGATTACAATGAAGATGAACTTTCCTTTTCTTCTTTACCGCATTCCTTATATTTTATTTACCCTGATCACCAACTTTTTCCATTTCTGAAATCACCTTTATTTTTGGGAAGCAGCGACAAGATAATCACTTCCTAATTTACTGATATATGAGTATACTAACCTAACTGTGTTAGATCCCATTAGAATTCTTTTTATCCTGTATGTAAAAACCAACAGACCTGCGTTTAATAAATGAATGAGAAAGTCCAATTAATTCAACTGCCAAAAATTGCAGACCCAAGAGGAAATCTCACTTTTCTGGAAAATGAAAAGCATATTCCGTTTGAAATTAGACGAGTTTTCTATCTTTACGATGTGCCAGGCGGAGAATCGCGGGCTGGGCATGCTCTTAAAACGTGCCAGCAGTTTATTATAGCCCTTTCAGGAAGCTTTGATGTTGTTCTCAATGACGGTTTTTGTGAGGAAACCTATTCTTTGAACCGGTCTTATTATGGGCTGTATCTTCCTCCAATGATCTGGCGAGTTTTAAATAATTTCTCATCTGGGTCCGTTTGTCTGGCCTTGGCTTCTGAGGGTTATAATGAAAATGATTATTTTCGCGATTATGATAGATTTCTATCTGCCGTCAAAGGAAAAGATACGAGAATGCTTTAGGATCTGATGTTTATGAAGACTCTCTCCATAGTTGTTCCGGTATACTATAATGAAGAAAACCTTCCTGATACGGTGCCTCAATTGTTGGCGTTACAGGAAAAATTAAATGATTGTTGGATGGAACTCATTTTTGTTGATGACGGTTCCAAAGACCATTCCTTAGAAGTACTTTTAGATTTTTATCAGCAGTATCCAAAAAACATCAGAATCATTAAACTCACAAGAAACTTCGGTTCAATGGCCGCCATTCAGGCGGGTTTTATGGCATCTTCGGGGGATTGTGTGGCGGTTATTGCTGCAGATTTGCAGGACCCACCAGAACTGTTATTAGAAATGTACCATCAATGGGAGGGGGGAACAAAAGTAATTTTTGCTGTTCGTCAAAAAAGAGAAGAATCATTTTGGCGGAAGGTATTCTCCAACACTTATTATCAATTCATTCGCTGGCTTGCAATTCCCGATTATCCTCCCGGTGGATTTGATTTTTTACTTATTGATCGACAAGTTGTAAAAGAATTAAATCAAATTAGAGAGAAAAACACAAACATTATGACCCTGGCATTCTGGCTTGGTTTTCAACCAATTCTTATTCCATATACCCGACGCGCGAGAAAAAAGGGAAAATCACGTTGGACTCTGGTAAAAAAAATCAGATTATTTGTGGATACATTTGTGTCCTTTTCATATTTTCCTATTCGAGGGCTTTCTCTGTTCGGATTTAGTCTTGCTTTGCTGACATTTTTTTATGGGGGGTTTGTGTTTGGAAACTGGCTCGTGAGGGGAGTTGCGGTGCAGGGATGGCTTTCGACTGTTCTGGTTGTTACGTTCACGTCGGGCTTTCAGATGATGATGTTGGGCGTGCTCGGTGAATATATCTGGCGTGGGTTGGATGAAACCCGCCGTCGCCCTCCTTATATTATCGATGAAGTTTATGGAGGTGTTAGCAAGGATGCTTTGATAACTTCAAGAAAAGATAAGTCATGAATGATAATATATCTGCAATCCCTCTTTTAGATATGGCTGCTCCGTATAAAGAGTTGAAGCAAAAAATGGATGAGGCATATCACCGTGTGATGGAATCGGGGTGGTATATCATGGGTGAAGAAGTTGATGTCTTTGAGGCGGAATTTGCTGCATTTTGTGGAGCAAAGTATTGCATTGGAGTTGGAAACGGGTTAGATGCACTTCACCTGATCTTGCGTGCTTATGGAATTGGAAGAGGAGATGAGGTTATTGTTCCCTCCAATACCTACATTGCCACCTGGTTGGCAGTATCTTTTGTTGGGGCGACGCCTGTTCCGGTAGAACCCGATCGGCGAACTTACAATATGGATCCAAAACGGATCACTGCGATGATAACACCACGGTCCCGTGCAATCCTTCCTGTGCATCTATACGGGCAGACAGCCGATATGGACCCCATTCTTGAAATTGCCCGGAGTTATAACCTAAAGGTTATTGAAGATGCTGCCCAAGCGCATGGAGCAAAATATCGAGGCTATTTTGCTGGTAACCTGGGGGATGCAGCTGGTTTTAGTTTTTACCCCGGAAAAAACCTAGGAGCGTTGGGTGATGCTGGAGCTATCATGACAAACGACTCTGATCTGGCTGACAGAGTACGGCTTCTACGAAATTATGGCTCTCGCCTCAAATACTATAACGAAGAAAAAGGACAAAATTCTCGTTTGGATCCGCTCCAGGCTGCCTTTTTAAGAGTGAAACTTGGCGTTTTGCAAGAATGGAATGAACGTAGAAAGCAGATTGCCAGGAAATATTTCGAACAACTGAACGAGGTTGAGGATATAGTCCTACCCTATGTGCCTGATTGGGCTGAACCTATCTGGCACCAATTTGTTATACGCCATCCGCAACGGGATGCTATTAAAAAGTATCTCTATAAAAACGGGATTGGCACCTTGATCCATTACCCGGTACCACCACATCTTTCAAATGCATATTCTGATCTGGGATGGGGAAGGGGGTGTTATCCCCTTGCAGAAGAGTTAGCAAAATCTGTGATAAGTATCCCAATGGGGCCACATCTTACTTTTGAGGATGTTGCTAGGGTTATTCAAGTACTATTAGAATTTAGGAGTAATTAAGGTTTCAGGTAAGTGGGACTATTTACTTGGTATCTTTTTCATCTGACATGAACATGAAGAAAATGCACAATTTTTTACAAAGATCGGTTGAACAATTTGCTAATATCTTTTGGCCAGATTCACGGCTAATTACCGAAGATATTCCCCAGTTAGGAAAGATTTTATGAATTCAGAATTAATTAGTATGTTAATATGCCCTTTATGTAGTGGAAATTTGTCGTATAGAATCTTTGAAGAAACAGATGACCGAATGATTAAATCGGGTGTTGTTTGGTGTTTGATATGCAATGCATGGTACCCTATCGAATCAGAGCTGTTGGATTTATTAACAGGAAATCTCGTATATAAAGATGATCGAAAATTATTCTGGCAAACTTATCATCATATTCTTAAACTAATGGGTTTAGAGCCAGATGAACCACAACCCATAAACAGAAACAATGGCGATGAACAAAAACTTCAAAAAGACCAGCAAAACCATTTTGATTGGTATGCATTAAACCAAAAACAAACTTATAGCGCCTATGAGACACTACCTATTTGGTTAGGGGTAGATCGACTTGCATTCGATGCATGGAGAAAGAAAATTGTTCCTGGTAGTTGGTTATTGGATATTGGCTGTGCTGAAGGACGAAGCACATTTAAACTTATAGATTTGGAAATCAATATTGCGGGATTTGATATATCAAAGAACCTTGTTCTCCAGGCTATTAAACGGTATCGAAAGGGTTTATATAAAGCAAAAGCAAGTTTTTTTACATCCGAAGCAACAAGTCTGCCGATAAAAAGTGAAGTATTTGATTATATTTTAATTTATGGTGTTTTACACCATATTCCCAATTTGTTAAGTACTTGCCAGGAGGTTGTAAGAATATTAAAACCTGGGGGGGTATATTTTGGTTCGGAAAATAATCATACAATATTCCGATCAATTTTCGATTTTCTTCAAAGAATATATCCTATTTGGTTTGAAAAAGCTGGTCCTGAAGCCTTGATATCAGCAAAGAGGTTAAAAGAGTTATTTGATGGCGAGAAGGTGACTGTGAATACAAAAACGGCTGTTTTTATTCCACCCCATATAATAAACTTCATTGGTGAAAAAGCGGGGTATTATTTTCTCGCAATCACAGATAAAATTGGTCAAAAGATACCTATAATTAATCAGCATGGGGGTTTAATCACTTTTATTGTTCAAAAAGGAAATGGTTTTTAATATTACCTTGACATTAATAGAATCCAATCTATTTGTCCCCATTACAAAAACAAAACAGTGAAAGATGATAAGTTAATGGAAAATTAACAGGGATTCCTCGATATCTTACCAACCACACAAAGGTGAATTATCAACCAACGGCAAGGAGAACAAATGAATTTTTACCAACACCCTTCTGCAATTGTTGAATCACAAAAAATAGGAGAGAAAACGCGCATTTGGGCATTTGCCCACATACTTCCTGGGGCATCGATTGGAATGGATTGCAATATATGTGATTATGTTTTTATAGAAAATGATGTGGTGGTTGGTGACAGAGTAACCATCAAGTGTGGTGTACAGCTTTGGGATGGGGTTGTATTGGAAGATGATGTATTCATTGGACCGAATGCCACTTTTACCAATGATCCTTTTCCGCGTAGTAAACAGCAACCGAATAAATTTTCAAAAACACTGGTTCGAAAAGGAGCTTCGATTGGGGCGAACGCGACGCTATTACCGGGTATTGTTATTGGGGAGTTAGCTATGGTTGGCGCAGGGGCTGTTGTCACACGCGACGTGCCGCCCTCGGCGATTGTATCTGGAAATCCTGCTCGGATCCGCGGTTTTGTTAGTCTTTGAAAAACATAATATTATTATCCTTTCTTAAAGTAAAATTTTCCATTACACGAATTAATTGATGATTGATGTTTTTTCCGGATATTTATGGGTTGTTCTCGGTATAGTCTACCATTTTCAGCGAGGATTATTTTGATAAGGTTCATTTCTGATTTATTTTTAGACCGTTCGGTTATCAGGGTAAATTTATTTTTGTTAGTGTTGTGTTTATTGTTTGGCTTTACGATCTATGCTGGCACTATCCATGGGGTTGGCGATGATATGAATAATCTTGCGGCAACAGTTGGTAATGGTTCGAGTTGGGAATATATAAAATGGTATTACTTAAATTGGGGCCAAACAGGAATTGTTATATGGCTTGTCCCAGTTCAACTTGCTATTAAGATATTTCATATAACTCCCGAGGTATTTCCCTGGTGGTTTTTTGCATCTATTAATACATTTAATTATTTGGCAGCAGTCTACATGTTGGTGATGGGGGGAAAATCGTTACTAAAATATGGATGGCAGGAAGCGCTGTTTTTACTGGCATTTACATATGGTGTTTGGCTGACTCCAATCGTATATAAATCAACAATCGACATACCTGTTACTTTTTTTTCTGCTTTCACACTACCCACTTATCTTCTGACAATTGCTGTTTATTGGTTTTCAGCAAACGACTTTGGTAAAAAAATTATTGATTGGTTGGCGCTTGGTTGTATATATTTACTATTGTCAATTAATACTGAAACGTTTTTATTATCTATCCCAATTATATTTACAGGAATTACTGTTATTCAAGCCATTCAAGATAATTACAGACCAAAAATAATATTTAGAATTATTGGTTTCTTTGCGACCCTTAGTTTGATATCGGCTTTGTTTATTTGGACACAACCAGGATTTCATATTCGGCCAGTCAGCCTCAATTTTCATATCCCATCTTTTCTGGAAATAGCCCAATGGTATGTAAGTACATTAGAAGATATTGGATTTAAAATACTCATAGAAAATCCTTTTTACATTCATCTTGTAAGGTTTGTTCGATATATACTTCCTTTGTTATTATTTGAAATTCTTTTTGGATTGTGGATGCGGCATAAGAAAAAAATTCAATTTAGTTCTCAACCCGAAATTGTATTACTGCTAACAAAATCTATGTGGGCGTTGGTTCTGATATCAGGTTTCCTTTTTTGCATGGTACCTTTGCTTTTTACAGGTTATTTCCCAGACTATGTTAAGGTTTATCCATCCTTGTTGATGGCTGGCGGTTTAAGCTTTTGTATAAGCGTTCTCATCCATATATTCAAGCCAGCCACAGTGAGCGAACTCCTGGCAGTTTTTGGTAAACCCTCATTAGTAAATGGAGAGTTAATGAGATCAGTACGAATAAACAAAATTCAGGGCTTTATTCATTCCAAATTCTTTCATTGTTTTTTTATCATTCTTTGGATGCTTTCCTGCGTAGCTGCGTTACTGCTGACGCTGCATATAAATAATTTATTGGTTTTGTATTGGGTACAGTTGCCTGTAGTTACTCAGAACATTAAACCCGGCAAACAGGGGGGTAACATTTACGTGATATCCATTAAGCCAGGTTGGCTTCCTAGATCAAAAGGATATGATCTTCCAACGCGGTTGTATGAGAATGAGCGCTCGCTTGCTCCTGGCAACGCCCTGCGCACTGAGATCGGCACATTAGGAGACGGACGATACACGTATGAGAACGGTCGCTTGTTCTTTTCCACATCCGACAACAGCGATCCGCGCATGAATGGACGGCGTTATACGCTGGAGTTGCCGTTTATTGTGGCAAGTCGCTGTTTAAAGTGGTGTTGGGTAATCGTTGGTCTGTTATCTTTAGCGATGTGTATAAGGTGTTTTAAGGGATATCATTCTTGCTGGTTATGGTTAAAATGGATTGCGGTTGTGACATTTTTGTGTTTAATTTTTTCTTTCAACACCTTGCTCCACTTCAACGGCATTTATAAAGCATTCCAGGCTGAGCTTATTAAAAGTGCAATCCGACAAGATTTTCAGCAAAAAATAGAAGTTGCATACCATAAAACTGGTCAAAAAGTTTACATTGTTGCAGGTTGCCCTAAAGGAATTCTTGTGGAACAGTTTTGGGGTATTTCAGGCTATTTTTATTGGAAAGGTGTTGATGATATTTTTGGTGTTCTTGATACCGACCCGAATTTAGGAGGCTTGTCGCCTCAGGAAGAATGGCCTGACAAAAAATCATGGTATAAGATTGATTGCCTAAAAATAACTAGTAAACAGCTCGAAATTTTACAACCTTGAATGGTTAATGGAAGCGTGGGGTTGTACGGAATTAATAGCTAATGAGGGTTGACCAATTCTATTACAGCTTGATTTATTTCAGAAAAAAAGACGTAGATATATTGGGAATAAATAATTAGGAGAAAAGATGTCAATAGTAATTATTACAGGTTCTGCTGGTTTGATTGGCAGTGAAGCTGCTCGTTTTTTTCATGATAAAGGTTTTGAAGTTATTGGCATTGATAACAATATGCGATCATATTTCTTTGGTCAAGAGGCCAGTACAGCTCCAGTAAAAGAATCTTTAGAAAGACAATTAAAACGCTATAAACATTATGATTGTGATATTCGGAATACAGAAGAGATAAATAATCTGTTTTCAAAATATTCCCACAATATTGAGCTGGTTATCCATGCGGCCGCCCAACCCTCACATGATTGGGCCTCAAAAGAACCCTATACTGATTTTACAATCAATGCCAATGGCACTTTAATTTTATTAGAAGCAACGCGCAATTCTTGTGGAGATGCCGTTTTCATTTTCACGAGTACAAATAAAGTTTATGGCGATTTACCGAATAACCTGCCATTGGTGGAGATGCCGGAACGTTGGGAGGTTGATGCAAGCCATCCTTTTGCTCAATACGGAATCGATGAGACAATGAGCATTGACCAATCCAAACATAGCTTATTTGGCGCCAGCAAGGTGGCTGCGGACGTTTTGGTGCAAGAATATGGTCGATATTTTAATTTAAAAACCGGCATTTTTCGGGGGGGGTGTCTGACTGGACCTGTACATCGAGGCGCCGAATTACACGGATTTTTAGCCTATCTGGTGTTATGCAATGTACAGAAAAAGCCCTATACAATTTTTGGCTATAAGGGAAAACAAGTGAGAGATAATATCCACAGTAAGGATTTAATCAATGCCTTTTGGCAATATTTCAAGAAACCCAGAGTTGGGGAAGTCTATAATATGGGTGGTTCCCGGTTTTCTAATATTTCTATGCTGGAGGCTATCAGGATGGTAGAGGGTATTTCGCGGCAAAAAATGAACTATACCTTATCCGAAAAATCTCGAATTGGAGATCATATTTGGTATATTAGTGACGTTAGAAAATTCCAGGCACATTATCCAGATTGGAAATACATATACAACATAGAGTTGATCCTTTCTGAGATGGTAGAAGCAGCTCAAAGGAAGTAAACATAGGGTAAAACGAAATGATTATAGTTCAACTCATGGGGGGTCTTGGTAACCAAATGTTTCAATATGCCGCAGCTCGAAGATTGGCAAAGAAGAACCAGACCACGATGAAAATGGATCTTGGTTTTCTTCTTGACCGCACTCCCCGAGAAAATTTTGTTTACCGAGATTATCAACTCAATCTGTTTAATATCCAGGAGAAGATTGCCGATCCAGATGAGGCAGCCTTTTTTTCAGGGAGACAATCTGGTTTCTTCCAAAAAGGTGTGACAAGGTTTAAAACCGGATGCCTGTTAGAGAAACCTGTCTATGTCCAGGAACCTCACGTCCATTTTTATCCGGAATTATTGAGTGCCCCAAAAAATGCGTATCTAGACGGGTATTGGCAAAGTGAAAAGTATTTTAAGGACATTGAAACCATTATTCGGGCGGAATTTACTTTTAGAAAAGACCTTGATGAGAAGTGCCAGGAACTTGCCCGGAAGATTCAATCTGTGAACTCATTATGCGTGAACGTAAGAAGGGGGGATTTTGTTGCCAATCCGACGCATGGTACAATGAGGATACAATATTATCAGGATGGGCTTAAACGTTTAGTTGATAAAATTTCATCCCTCCAAATTTTTGTTTTTTCTGATGATATCCAATGGTGCAAACAAAACCTGATTTTTGAGACACCCACATTCTTTGTTGGGGATGATTATGCGGGTGAAAAATTTGGAGATTATCTGCATTTGATGACGCTTTGCAAATATTTCATTATCCCTAACAGCGCGTTTGGCTGGTGGGCTGCCTGGTTATGTTCGTTTCCTGAAAAGACAATAATTGCGCCAAAACAATGGTTTCAAGATGATCAGCATGACACCCGTGATGTTATCCCGGATCATTGGATCAGAATTTGATATCCTTTACTTCACTTTATAGTAAATAGATAATGCATCCAAAATTTGTTGACATTTTGTGTTGTCCTGACACACAGGAACAGCTCAAGCTGGAACCTGGTGAAGTCATGGATAGCGGCATGGTTTATAGCGCGCAACTGATCTCAGCTTCTGGTAAACGTTATCCGATAATTCGGGGTATCCCCCGGTTTGTTTCGCAAGAATTTTATGCTTCGAGCTTTGGGTATGAATGGAAGCGCTGGCCGCGGATTCAATTTGAATCAGAAAATATAGGCAGGCCAATGGAAGGGCACACCACG
>Ga0315284_10008763_pt1 | contig 14438 bp, 16 predicted proteins | sample YL17G09_16_MG_FD_203696 | JGI IMG/M metagenome (GOLD analysis project Ga0315284, IMG submission 203696) | Sediment microbial communities from Yellowstone Lake, YNP, Wyoming, USA - YL17G09_16 | ecosystem: Environmental > Aquatic > Freshwater > Lake > Sediment | place: USA: Wyoming | collected... | reverse complement strand
CTTCGCGCAGGGCCGGGTGCGCTTCCGCGCAGACGCGGCGGCCTTGCGCGTGGCCGGCGACCTGAAACTGGCGCGACAGCGCGCCCGCCAGGTCAGCGCGTCCCAAACCGTGTCGTTCGACGTGGCCACCGGAACCTACAGCCTGACCGGCCTGGCTGACCTGGACCATCCCGCAGCCACGTATACGGTGCGCCTGCGCGAGCCGCCCTACGAGGTGGAGATGGTCAGCGTGGGTTTTGGCGGCGACGCGCAGCTCATCTTCGACGGCTGGGGCGTGCCGGACAGCGGCGGCACGGTCGTGCTCCGGGGCGCAGACTGCCGCAAGACGGTCAGCTTGGCGGCCGGCACGGGTCAAGTGACCATCACCGAGTTTGTGCTGGCGCCCAGCTAGCAGGTCGGGGCGGGCGCACTGGAGGCCGCACACTGATGCGGTGAGGCTTCGGCATGGCAGGCACGCGCATGGGTCAACCTAGCGCCTTCACGCTGGTCGAGTTGGTCGTCAGCGTGCTCGTGACGACCATCCTCGTGACGGGGCTGACTTCGGTCCTGCTGGTGGCTTCGCGCGCCCTGCCGGATGAAAGCCGGCCGACGGACAAGGTTGCCCAAGAGAGCCAGATTGCCGACCAGATTGTCTCCGAGCTGGAACAGGCCCTGTACTTCACCGAACGCGCGGCGCACGCGGTCGCCTTCACGGTGGCCGACCGCAACGCCGACGGGTCGCCGGAGTGGATCCGGTACGCGTGGTCGAACGTCACGGGCAGCCCGTTGACCCGGCAATACAACAACGGCGCGGCACTCACCGTTCTCGACGCGGTTAACAGCTTCGACCTCGCTTATGACCTGAAGAGCACGACGGAGTCGTACACCGGGCTGCCCATCGAGAGCGCGGAAGTGACGGTCAACTCGTACAGCTCGGTCCTGGTACGCAAGGAATACAACATCGACGACAAGCACTGGATTGGTCAGTACTTTCAGCCGCAAGCGCTGGTGGTCCCGGCCGGGAGGTTCTGGTGGCGCCTGACCGGCGTGACTTTTCAGGCAAAGGTGGATGCCGGTACTGACGGACAGGCACGCGTCCAGATTCGAGTGCCGAACACGGATTAGACGCCGTCCGCGATGATCCTGGAGGAAAAGACCCTATACGAGTCGTCGCTCACCACCTCGTACACGACGCCGAGCATCGGCTTTGACAACATAACCGGCCTGGGTCCCAACGATGGCCTGTGCCTGGTCCTTCAGTACGGCAGTGGCGGCGGGACCGTCCTGAGGACCCGGTACGAGGATTTGGGTGGAAGCGGGCGCGAGCTCACGAGCGACCAGGGCGTGAGTTGGTCCTACGCCACTGACGGGGCGCTCTACTACGCTGTGCTGGGCAAGGTCTGTACACCGGGGCCGGCGCAGTCGGTCACGCGGCAGTACGTCACCGCGGTCCGCCTGTCGCTGCAGGGCAGCGCGGACCAGAGTACCCGCGTGGACTTGGCGGCCCGCACCGTCAATGCTCCGGAAGTGCTGTCCGCGGTGTGGGAAGCCGATTTCAGCACCAACCCCACGGCGCTGGACATGAATGCGGACGGGGCCGGCGACTGGGTCACGCACGACGCCAGCGCGTTCAACCCCGCCACGCTCGTCGGGGGCGTCTGGCGGGCCGACAGGACCCTGGACAGCAACCCCGGCAACGACTTCACGGCCGTGACCACCCTCGACGCCGTGTTCCGCGATACGGTGACCGCCGGCGGCGGCGCGGCGATCTGGCTGCCGGTGGATCGCAGCGGCACGACGTACGGGGCGATTTGGGTCCGCCTGAATCTCCTGGGAAACAACACGCAGACCATGACCGTCGACACCAAGCTGGATGCAGCCACCGACCGGCGGCTGGCGACGGTGCCCAACCTGCCGTCCGGGTGGGTCAAGCTGCGGTTGCTGATCGACCCCAGCCTCGACAGCGTCAACGTGCGGGTCAATGACGAGGATCGCGGCACTTACCCGTACTTGCGCTTCAGCGGCGACACGCTGCGCAGCGTCCAGCTCTACCCGCTAAGCGGCGACACCGGGGTCGAGTTCGACTGCGTCCGCGTCCGCGTGGGAGGAAGCTAGTGACACCGCAGCGCGCCAGAATCTCAGAACCGGTCCCGGGCCGGGCCTTCACGCTCGTGGAGACGGTTGTCGCGCTCTTCGTTGCGAGTGTCATGCTCGTCGCCGCGCTCAACTCGGTGGGGGCGGCGCGAGCCACCGACTACAAGATTGCCGAGCGGAACCGGGCCCTTGGGCTGGCGCAGGCCCTGATGGGGGAAATCCTGCAACAGGCCTACGCGGACCCGGCGTATGGACCGGGCTCGCTGGGTGTCGGCGCGGATGAGGTGACTGGTAATCGCAGCCTTTTTGACGACGTGGATGACTACGACGGCTGGCAGGCCAGCCCGCCGCAACGCAAAGATGGCTCGATCGTCGCCTCGGCGGCCGGCTACGAAGAAGTCGTGCGCGTCACCTGGGTGAATTCCGGCGCGCTGTTCGCGCCTTCCGCGAGCGAGACCGGCGTCAAACAGATTGAGGTCAGCATTAACCGTCAGAAGCGGATGATCGTCACGCTGGTGGCCTACCGGACGTCGGCCTGGACCGATCCGACCAGCGCATCCGGAGCCAACCCGTGAAACTCTGGCGGCGCCAGCCCGACCCGCGCAGGCACACGCGACGGGGTGTCGCGTACATCCTGGTCCTGAGCATCGCGCTGATCGTGACGACCATCGGGGTCTCGACGCTGCTGCTGGCGCGCACGCAGCAACGGGCGGTTCGGATGGCCGAGCAGGCTGCGAAGGCGGACTGCAGCGCACAGTCCCTGGCCGACCTCACCGTCTTCCGGCTGAACAACAACCCCAACTGGCGCACGACCTATTCCAACAACGTCTGGACGACGAACGAGATCGTGGGCGAAGCCACGTTTCGACTCAAGCTGGTCGACGAGACCGACGGCGACCTGGCCGATGACGCCAACGACCCCGTGCGGCTGTACGCCAAGGCGACGGTGGGTGAGGCGGTGCGGATCTACAGTGCGCGCCTCGCCCCGGTCACGCCGACGAATCTGCTCTCCAACCCGGGGATGGAAGACGGCACGGTCAACTGGACCGCGTGGTACTGCAACCTGGAAACCCGCTCGGACCAGCCGCACGGCGGCACCCGCTGCCTGCGTGTCTACAGCCGCGACGGTTACTGGGGCTGCCCCTACCAGACGCTGGCCAGCAGCCCGCAGAACGGCGCTGCGTATCAATTCCGCGCCTGGGTCCGGATGGAATCGGGCACGAGCGGCGTGATACTCGAGATCGAGACCGGCGCTTCCGGTAGCGGAACCTTGCAGGTCTACGGCGCCGCGGTTTCCGTGGGTACGACGTGGACGCAACTGACTGCGAACCTAACCCCCTCCTGGTCCGGAAGTCTCCAGTACACGTACGCGATCATCTACACTTCCAGCGGGAGCACTTCCTTCCGCGTCGATGACGCCTCGTTGGTCAAGGCCAGCACGATCGGGCAAATGGCGCCCGTGCCCGGCACCTGGCGCCGCGAAGTGCTCCCATAGTGCAAAGCTCTGCTTTGCCGGAGGGGCGCCGGAACCGTTGCAGCCGGGTCCGGCCCAGTTATTCAGGCCGTCTCCGCGTCAAAGCCGCGCGCCGCGTGGTACATGGCCTTATCGAAGAAGACCGCGGTGCGGCGATTGAGCTCGAGCAGACGGTACATGTCGATCGGCCGTTCCCACACGCGCAGCGCGCGGGCCGCATCCCAGACGTGTTTCTTGAGCAGCATGAGCGAGCTGAGGAGCTCGTCCAGCTTAAAGCCCTGGCTCTTGCGCTCGTAGGCCAGCGCGCGGTAGAACGCCTTCACTTCCGTCGACGCTTCGTCGCCCGTGAGCCAGCGGCCGAACTGCGAGAGGGCGAGCGTCGCCCGGCTCAAGAGCTGCTCGGGGGGCAGAGCGCGGTACGACAGCGTCGTCGGGTTGGACGTCACGTCCGCCAGCCAGGCCTGCGCGACTTCCGCCGCCTGGGCTTGCACCAGGGCCACCAGGTCGTCCGAGAGCAGCGCCTGGCCTTCTTCCCGCTGGAGCCGCTCGAAGGAGTCGTGCATCGCCCAGCCCTCCTGATGCGCGGCGACACAGGCCTGTAGCGCCTTCTCATTGGAGCTGAACGCGAGCGGCGGATGTTGGCCGATGGGGAAGTAGCGCACGTCGTCTGCGTCGTCGCCCGCCGTTTCCCGGCCGCCGGCTTTCTGAACCTCGAACGTGACGATCAGCAGGTCGCCGTAAGGGTCCGTCGCCAGCGAGTCGGCGTCGAGCAGCCGGAGAATGTGCCCGTCGATGCCCGCTTCTTCCTTCAGCTCGCGCAGGGCGGCGGCGGCGATCGTCTCGTTGAGCTCGGCAAACCCCATCGGCAGACACCACATGCCCTGGTGCGGCGGCCGGCGCCGCTTGACCAGCAGGGCCTCGCGGCGCGCATTCAGCACGATGGCGGCCGCCACCGGCAGCGGGTTCTGATAGAACACGGTCTCGCACGCCAGGCAGACCGTGCGCAGCCGGCCGTCAACGTCGCGGGTGGTGACGGGCTGGCCGCACCGCGCGCAGTAGTTTGGCGTCAGGGGCATCGCGGCCCTCGGCAACGAAAGGCGGCGTCGTTTTTCTCGAAGGCGATCGTCTCTTGACGCGCCAGGGTGGCGCGAATCGCGTTGGCCAGCGGGAGGGGGACTGCGCCGCCAGGCTCGGATTCCGCCAGCAGCAGTGGCAGCTTGAAGCGCAGGTACGTGAGGAACTCGTCGTACGCCGCGGGCGGGAACACGAGTTGGTTGCGATAGTCCACCCGCTCGATCTGCGTGAAACAGGGCGCCAGGCGGGCCTGGCCGTTTTCGGCACTGAAGTTGCGGATATGGCCCAGCAGGTGCACGTCCGAGATCGGCAGACCCGCGGCGCGCAGCAGGTCCCGGCACGAGTTCTCGGTATGCGTCACCGCGAAAAGCACGCCGCCCGGCGAGAGCACGCGGGCGACCTCCGGCAGAACCTCGGGGAAGAAGTACAGCGCATAGCTGGCGATGACCAGGTCGAACGCGTGGTTGGGCCAGTCGAGGTGTTTCCTGATGTGCTGCTCTGCGAAGCGGGCGGTGCGGCCCGTGGCGGCGATGCGCTCCAGGTACAGCGGGGCGTTGGCCGGGCAGGCATCGACGCCGATGATCTGCGCGTCCGGCGCCGCCCGCCGGGCGATGGCTTCGGCCGTGAACCCGAATCCGCAGCCGAGGTCCAGGATGTTCCGGGCGAACGCGAGGTCCAGGCCCGCGAGCAGGGCGTGGCGCACGTCGGTGGAGTTGGTTGATCGCCGCCGGATGATCTCCGATGCACCGAGGTGCCGGGCGGGATCCGCAAAAGGTGCTAAGGACGGATCGGCCATGGGCGGGCATTATCCCACGCCGCGGGGCAGATTTCAAAAGCATTCCGGCAGATCGGGCGGACCGCTGGTGCGGGAATCCGCTGGTGCGAGAATCCTTTCTCGCACCCCCCGCCGCGGGAATCCCTTCCCGCGTGCGGCGCGCATGGCAGCCCGTGGGCGATTGTGCGACGATAGGTGCGCTTCACGGAGGAAACGCGTGGACGAGCCCGAGACAGTGCAAGCCGCGGGCCCAGGGCCGGCGCCGTTGCCGGTCGGCATCGTCTGCCCCGACTGCGGCTACGACCTGCGCGGCTCGACCAGTGCGCGGTGCTCCGAATGCGGCTTTGCGCTCGACGTGCTGCGCGTCCGCGAGACGCTCATTCCCTGGTCGCATCGTCGCGAGCTGGGCTGGCTGCGGGCTTACTGGAAGACGGTCTGGCTTGTGCTTCGTTACCCGAAGCGGTTCTGTCTCGAGATGGCGCGGCCGGTCAGCTACGCGGACTCGCGGAGCTTCCGCTGGGTGACCACGGCGCACGCCTACCTGCCGATTCTGACGATGTCGACCCTCTGGTGCACTTTCGTTTACGTCAAAGGCCTGGGCGGCGGCGAATGGCTCTACTGGCTGCACGGCAGTTTGCAGGTATGGGCCCTGCTGTTCCTCGTTCTGCTGCCGGGCCTGGCGAGCTATTTCTTCCAGCCGCGCACGCTGACGGTCGAGCAGCAGAACCGGGCGATCGCGCTCAGTTACTATGCGTGGGCACCCCTGGCGTTCACTCCGCTGGCGCTGCTCGTGTATATCCCGCGCGTGCTTCTGTGGACCTCAAGGGGCAGCGTGCGCGAGGATGCGCTGCGCGTCGTGAGTGGCCTCATTCCCCTGGCGCTGGGGGCATTCGCCTATTTGAGCCTCGTGGGTCTGGCGAAGCGTACCCTGCGGCAGAAGGGTTGGACCGGCTTCGTCCGGCAGGCGATGCTGGAGCTGCTCAGCGTCGCCCTGGCTCTGCTACTCGTTCTCATCCCGCTCGGCGCGTTCTATCTGCTCGTCATTTACGACAGCCTGCGTTGAGGTCGGCTGCGACTCGGGCGGGGAAGCGCTCTCGTCACGTTCGGGCGGCAGCATCGGTCGATCGGCGTCGAGGAATAAGGGCTGATCGCCGGCGTCGAGGTCGATCCCCCTCTCCGGCTTGGACACGACCAGACCGCGCTCGTCCACGCCGTTGCTGCCCACGCTGTAGAGCAGCGGCGAAGGGGCGCCCGGGAGGTAGCGGATGGGTCCGTCGCCCGCATCGAAGGGGTCACGCGGAATGGCGGGCAGGTAGTCGGGCACCAGCTCGGCCAGAGCCGCCGCGCGGCGCCCGTGGTCCAGCTCATACAGCCGCAGCGCCAGCGCAACGGCGGTCATCCGTCGTTGGGCACGGTCGCGGAAGGGGATGAGCGTGGCTCGCTCTAGCGACGACATCAGGCTTGAGCTCAACAGGCGGCTCACCCACCGGCTACCCGATGACGCGGGCGCCGTGCCGGACGGCTCCGGCGGGAGTTGGCGCAGGGCAGCGGGCCAATTGCCCGCCAGGCCGGCCTGCCGGGCGACGTCGGTATGCTCGGCCATACGCAGCGCATCGAGCTTCCAGGCTGGGCCCAGCAACCAGGCCGCAATGCGATCCACGACCGGCATGGGTCGGGCCGGCCCAAGCCCGGCCAGAACGGAAACAGAGAAGGGGAGTTGTCCGTCACATAGGGCGCGCGCCGTATCCAATTCCATCGTCCGGTCGCCGATCATCGCCCGCCGCCAGCTCTCGTCCAGGTCCGTTTCGTCCAGCAGCTCGCCGATCAGGGCCCGGACCTGCTCCGGCGCAGCCGGCTGGCGGTCGGTTGCCTGTACGTCGCCGTCTGTGACATCCAGGTCGTAAGCGATCGCCTCCACTGTCGTTGTGCCCAGTGCATCAATCGCGACGCCCACCAGGCAAGGAATCAGGCCCAACTCCAGGTGTTCGACATGTCGGCCAATGGCGAATCCGTCGCGGATCGTCTCTATCGCTGCGCGATCATCCCCGAGGGCATGCTGATACAGCGCCGCACCGTTCGTCATCTTTGCGAGTGCACGCTGCGGTGCCAGAGTCGGCAGAACGAAACTGATAACCGGTGTGCTTAGACGCACTTGCCAGTCCGCCGCCGACTTGGACCGCGCCTCGCGGACAAGGCGGAGCGCCTCGGCATTATCGGCGAGGAACTGTCGGGCGGTGGCCGTGTCGCGCTTGCCGTTTCGCAGCTCCCAGATGACCTCGTTTACGTCGATTGCCCCGTCCAATTGCGCTGCGGCCTGTTGCAGACAATGAGCTGCGTTCTCCTCGTCCGGGATCGGCTCTCGCGCGTAGTCTTCCACGAGTACCCGCTCCCCGGCCGCATGATACTCCGCGATCTTCGCTAGCAGCCGGCTTTCGGCGTACTGGCCCCACCACACGCGGACGCCCACCATCGCGAGCACGAATAGGCTCGCCGCGAGGCCGATGCGTTTGAGCCACCAGTGGCGCGGCGGGATCGGCTGAGCATTCTGCCCGGCGTTGTCGTTTGCGAAGTCCGTCATGACGTCTCGCTGGTTCGCTGGTGCGAGAACCGCTGGTGCGATCCGCCGCGGCGTACTTTCTCGCACCCACCTTCGCGGGAATCCCTTCTCGCATTCAACGTCGGTCCCGGCGCGCCGGGAGGGCCGACGCTACACATGTGGGACCGGTTTCCAACCGGTCCGCTCGGCCGGGACGGAGCCCGGCCGCTACATCGGCCGACGCGGGGGTCGGCCGCTACATTGACATGCACCTCCTGCGTGTCAATGCGCCTCTTCGCGGGCCAGGTTGCGGTTCCAGGCCGGAATCTCGACGATGATGTCGCGGCTGCCATCGGGGACACACTGACAGCCCAGACGCGATTGGGGCGTCAGGCCGTACGCCTCGTCGAGCTGGTCCTCTTCCTCGCCACTCGGTTCGTTGCAGGTGCCCAGTCCCTCGCGAACAATGACGTGGCACGTGCTGCACGCGCAGACGCCGCCGCAGGCGTGGTCCAGCTCGACGCCGTGCGCCAGGGCAATGTCCAGAATCGAAGCCGTGCGGCCGACGCTGTTGGGCGGCAGTTTCGCCGGGTCGACCTGGATGACGTGCGCGTGCTTTTCGGCGTCGATGATTTTGAGCGTGTAGGGTCGAAGCGGGAGGTGGATGCCGGTGTCCTGGAGGTACGGGTTGCGGTCGCTCACGGCGTGAGTCCGGTTGCTTTCTACGTCAGCCACGGAGGGCTGACGCTACAGCGGCCGCGCGGGGGCGCGGGCCGCTACGGGGTCTTGTCGCGCTGGACCAGGGCCTCGCGGATGCCGACCTCCGCCAGGTGCAGCGTGCTGTGGCCGAAGGCGGTCAGGGCACGGTACAGCTCGTCGAGGTTGTCCGTTTCCTGCGCGAACTTGCGCAGGTTCGCGATATCGCTCTCGATCCGGGCGCGCTCCTGCGGGTCGAGCAAATGGCCCACTTTCGCCAGCATCTGCTCAGTCTTGTGCGTGTCGAACTCGACCTGGTTGCGCAGGTCGATCCGGCGGTGCGCGTCGATGTCGGTCTGGGCAAACTCGATGCTCGCGCGCGTGATCCGCTGGACCTCGTCGCGCGTCAGGCCGTGGTTGGGGATGATCTGAATGCCGGCCTGCTTGCCGCTGCGCAACTCCGTAGCCGAGACGTTCAGAATGCCGTTGGCGTCGATCAGGAACTCGACCTCGATCTTCGGCATCCCGGCCGGCATCGGCGGCAGGCCGTCCAGGATGAATTCGCCGAGCGACCGGCAATCGGCGGCCAGCTCGCGCTCGCCCTGCAGCACGTTGAACTTGATGGCGGTCTGGCCGTCGACGAAGGTCGTGAACTTCTCCGTCGCGCGGCAGGGGATGGTCGCGTTCCGCATGATGAGCTTACCCATCGCGCCGCCCATCGTCTCGATGCCCAGCGAGAGGGGGGTCACGTCGAGCAGCAGCATGTCGGGCTGCCGGCCGCTCAGGATCGAAGCCTGGATCGCGGCCCCGATGGCGACCACCTCGTCCGGATTCAAGGCCGTGTAGGGCGCGCGGCCGAAGATCTCGCCGACGCGCCGGCGGACCAGCGGGATGCGCGTCGAACCGCCGACCAGAATGGCCTGCGCGAGGTCGGCGGGCGTGAGCTTCGCATCGCGCAGCGCCTGCTCGCAAGAGCTGCGCGTGCGCTCGACCAGCGGCGCGATCAGCTTCTCAAATTCGTCGCGCGTGATCGTGCGGCGATAGGCGCGGCCGCGGCCGAGATCAAGCTCGATGTCGGCCTGCGTTTGCTCACTGAGGCGAATCTTGACGGCTTCGGCCAGCGACCGGAGGGCCTGCTTGGTCGAAGGCGCGGTGATCGAAACGCCAAACTGGTCGTGCACTTCCTGGGTGACGAGTTGGACGATTGCATAATCGAAGTCGTCGCCGCCCAGGTGCGTATCGCCGGCTGTGCTGAGCACCTGGAACACATCCGCTTCGAGCCGCAGGATGGAGATGTCGAAGGTGCCGCCGCCGAGGTCGTAGACGGCGACGGTCTCGCCCGGCGCGGCCTGAGTTTCGGGCCCAGCGCTGGTCGTTGCACAGGCCGGCGTCGGCAGGGAAACGCGGCCGGGCTCGGTCGTGACGGTCGTGTGCGAAGGGGGCTTTGTGCGCAGGCCGATGCCGTAGGCCAGCGCTGCCGCGGTCGGCTCATTGACGATACGCACAACTTCGAGCCCCGCCGCCGCACCCGCGGCACGCGTCGCTTGCCGTTGCGCATCATCGAAGTAGGCCGGCACCGTGATGACCGCCTTGCGCACCGGCCGGCCCAGGTGCTTTTCGGCGCGGTCGTGCAGCGCACGGAGGATGGTGGCCGAAATCTCTTCGGGGGTGTAGCGCCGGCCTTCGATTTCCACCTGTAGCGTGTCGCGCGGCCCGGAGGCGACCGCGTACGACAGAAACGGCAGGTCGCGGCGAATGTCTTCCCAGCCCTTGCCGATGAGGCGCTTGACCGAATACACGGTCGTGCGGGCGTTCTCGACGGCGTGCTCGCGCGCGGGCCACCCGATGGTCACCTGGGGCTTAGTCCCCTCAGCGCCAGGTGTGATGCCGATGACGGAGGGCAGCCGGCCGTCGCCATGCTCATCCCGGATGATGTGCGGACCGGCCTCGTCGACATAGGCGACGAGCGAGAAGGTGGTGCCCAGGTCGATGCCGACGATGATCTCGTCCGTCATGGCTGCCTACAGCTCTCCCAGGAGCTTCTGATAGTATTTGATGGAGTTCAGCGTCGCGCGGAGCTGCCGGCGGACTTCCGGATCGCCGGGCAACTGCCGGGCGAGCTCCCCGATCTGATGAAGCGTGGTCTCGTGAAGCTGCCGCACGCGTGTCGCGCATGCGGCGAGTGCCGCGCGATCCTGGGCCGCCTGGGCGTCGCCGATCTCCTCGCGGAGCGTCAGGGCGATGGCCAGCACGCCGTCCAGGACGCTCTTGTCACTGCTGGCGGCGGGGCCGCCGGACAGTTCGAGCAGGTATTCCGCCCGGAGCACCGGATCGGCCAGCACGCGGTGGGCTTCGTTGAGCTGGGCGCTGAGGCGCAGGCTGGTCGCCGAGTCCGCGCTGTCGCCATGATGGTCCGGGTGTACGCCGTGGGAAACCTGGAGGTACTTTTGCCGCAGAGCCGCCAAGTCGATGTCGAACGCCGGCGGAAAGCCCAGCAGCTCGAAGTGGTTCAGGCCTTCCGCGGGGTAAAGGCTGCGGCAGTGGTCGCAAAACAACGGCGAGTCCATGGGCCGGTTGCAGGAGCGACACTTGGAGGGGGCCGTTGATGACGAGTTGTTCATCCGCGTGGTCCGCCGCTGGCGGCTAGGCCGAGTAGCTGGCGCCGCAGCCGCAACTGTGCTTGGCGTTGGGGTTCTTGAAGGTGAACCCCTTGCCCGTCAGCCCCTCTTCGAAGTCGATCCTCGTCCCGCCGAGGTTGCCGACCATGTAGCTCTTGAGGTCGCAGACGATGACGATGTCGTGCGAGAGGAAGACCTCGTCGGTTTCCGCGGCAGGGGCCAGCCGCTCGTCGCGCAGGTCGAGCACGTAGGTCAGCCCGCTGCACCCGCCGCCCTTCACGCCGATGTAGAGGTACTGTGTGTCGGGGCTTTCCGTTTGGGCGATGTACTTGCGCACGTTCGTCGCGGCCAGCTCGGTCAGGTGGATGCCGTCGTTGTCCGTGGCGGCCTTGGCCCGTTCGCGCGCGTGCAGTGCGCCAGTCGAGGTCGCCGGGCGGTCGGCTTTTGTCTCAGGCCCAGTACTCATGTTGCTGTCGTCTCCACTGCGGACAGCGCGTGCGCCGGTCACTTGGCCTCCACGGTCGCGGGCTGTCCGTTCCGCTTGGCGTCCCGCTTGGCCTTCACATCGGCCACCGCGGCGCGAATGGCGTCTTCCGCCAGCACACTGCAGTGAATCTTTACCGGCGGCAGGGCCAGCTCGCGCACGATGTCCGTGTTCTTGATCTGTAACGCGTCGTCCAGCGTGCGGCCCTTCACCCATTCCGTCGCCAGCGAGCTGGACGCGATGGCCGAGCCGCAGCCGAACGTCTTGAACTTGGCATCGACGATGTTCTCGTTCTCGTCCACCAGAATCTGGAGCTTGAGCACGTCGCCGCACTCTGGCGCCCCAACAATGCCGGTGCCGACATTCTCGTTGTTGCGGTCGAGCGTGCCGACATTGCGTGGGTTCTGGTAGTGGTCGAGGATCTTGTCGCCATACGCCATATGGGCTGTCTCCTTCTACGTTTTAGTCGGTACCCCGCAGCGAGCGGTGTGCTAGCGCGGGCACCAAGAGGATTCTCAACGACTGGTCGGCTCCGAGACGTTCTTCAACCTCGGTAAGCACCTCGGCATAGTCGTGCGCCCGAATGCCGTCCCGGTCTGGAACGACGACAACGTACCACCAATCGCCGTCCTGTCGCGTGGCGCTCGGATCCACTTTCAAATGATAGCCGCCCGTCCTGGGCGGGTACTGATCTAGACACTTCTGTACGAGCTGGTCGATCTCTGCGGGAGTCATAACGCTCACCTGTTTCCGTCGCGGGCCAGGGTTCTCATGACGGACATCGCGTACCTCAGGCAGTCGCGCGCGTCGCGTCCGTCCACCGTGGCTCCGGGCACATAATCCGCAATGAGGCGGAGCTTGTACATGTACGTCAGCATACGCTTAACGTCCTGGCTGGGAACATCACCCAACTTTGCCTTCAGGTTTTCCTTCGCGATGCCGGGCAGGCGCTCGTGCGCCCAGGTGCCGAGGCCAGCGCGCGGCATCACTTTTTGATCGATGAGCAACCCGGTCACCGCCGCGAACATGGCATAGTACGCGCGGCTCACCGCACTGCGAAAATGTCCGCCGGCGGTGCATGCTTGAGCCGCTTTGCGTGCGTCGTGCGCCATATGCGCCCAATGCTCGGCCGTGCGGTTCATCAGCGCTTTGCCCATTCGACCTTGCCGGGATCAATCCCTTCCTGGGCCATCTCGTACAGCGGGCTCATCGCGCGCAGCTTGCGGACCGCGGCCACCACGCGGTCGATGGTATAGTCGATTTCCTGTTCCGTGTTAAAGCGCCCCACGGAGAAGCGGATGCTGCTGTGCGCCAGGTCGTCGCCGACGCCCAGGGCCTTGAGCACATAGCTGGGCTCGAGCGAGGCACTGGTACAGGCCGACCCGCTGGACACCGCGATCTCGCTGATGCCCATCATCAGGCTCTCGCCCTCCACGTAGGCGAAGGACGCGTTCAGATTGCTGGGCGTGCGCTCCGTCGGGTGGCCGTTCAGCGTAAGGTGATCGAGCTGGGAACTCAGGCCGCGCCACAGGCGGTCCCGCAGGCCCGCCAGCCGCACCGGCTCGGTGTCCATGTGCAGCCGGCACAGCTCGGCGGCCCGGCCCAGACCGACGATCCCCGGCACGTTGAGCGTGCCCGAGCGCATGCCGCGTTCGTGCCCGCCGCCGTGCAGGACCGGTTCGCACCGCACGCGGGGGCGTTTGCGCCGCACGTACAGCGCGCCGATGCCCTTCGGCCCGTGAATCTTGTGCGCGCTGCAGGTCAGCAGGTCGATCCCCATTTCCTGGACATTGATCGGCACCTTGCCGAACGTCTGGCAGCAGTCCGTGTGAAACAGCACGCCGCGCGCCTTGCACAGCTTGCCGATCTCGGCGATCGGCTGGAGCGTGCCAATCTCGTTGTTGCCGTGCATGACCGACACGAGGATGGTGTCATCCTTGATCGCGTCGGCCAGTTGTTGCAGGTCGATCCGGCCGTAGTGGTCCACAGGCAGGAAGGTCACCCGATAGCCGTGCTGTTCGAGGTACTTGCCGGGGTCGATGACCGCCTTGTGCTCGGTGGCCTGGGTGATGATGTGCCGGCCTTTGTCGGCGTACATCGCGGCCACGCCCTTGATGGCGATGTTGTTCCCTTCGGTGGCCCCGCTCGTGAAGACGATGTCGTCGAGCTCGGCGCCGATCAGCTCGGCCACCTGCTGCCGGCCTGTCTTGACCGCCTCCTCGGCCTCCCAGCCGAAGCTGTGGCTGCGCGAGGCCGCGTTGCCGAACTTCTCGCAGAAGTACGGCAACATGGCTTCCAGCACGAGCGGGTCCACGCGCGTAGTCGCGTTGTTGTCGAGATATACTTGCATCGTGCGGCTATCCTTGCAGCAGCGCCGGCGGCATGCGGTCACCCGACGCGAGATCGGCAATCGTCACAGCCCCCAGGAATTTCCGCAGCCCGTCATGCACCTTGACCACGGAACGGCGGATGGAGCATAGCCCGGTCCGTTCGCACTTGCGCCCTTTGCCGCTAGGATCCGTGCAACGCACCAGGTGCACCGGCCCCTCGACGGCGTCGATCACGTCCGCGAGCGTGAGCCGTTCGGGCGCCACCGCCAGCACGTAGCCGCCGTGGGCCCCGCGCACGGACGATACGTACCCGACGCGGTTCAGCCGCTTGAGGACGTTCATCAGCAGCGGCAACGGCACGGCGTGCTTGTCGGCAAT
>Ga0315284_10008762_pt1 | contig 14441 bp, 17 predicted proteins | sample YL17G09_16_MG_FD_203696 | JGI IMG/M metagenome (GOLD analysis project Ga0315284, IMG submission 203696) | Sediment microbial communities from Yellowstone Lake, YNP, Wyoming, USA - YL17G09_16 | ecosystem: Environmental > Aquatic > Freshwater > Lake > Sediment | place: USA: Wyoming | collected... | reverse complement strand
TCTCCCGTAGAAACGCCCAACGGCGTAGGTTCTCCATACATTTCAAATCCATAAATCGTAGGCGCTGGATTAGAAGAATTATCTTTTATTTTCACTTGCAACATATTACTTATAGTATTTATATTAATCATCCGTGTCTTACCGAAAGCGAGTTCGTCATTATGGTCGTATCTTAAACTCTGTGCGGTAGACCAGCTCACATTCCAATCCAACCTATATTGAAAGTTTATAGAGAGTGGACTTGAAGATGTTATTTCTTTTAAGTTTACGCCTAATAAGAGGTTTTTATTGAGTAATCCCGTAGAGGTTGATTTTATCTTCCCTGACACCCAATAAGCGTTTATATCAACATCGTCGTCAGAGTTCCCGCTTTCTTGTAGCCAGGTATAACCCGTGTAACCAGAGCAGTAGAGTTTTTTGACTTTATTCGTAGCGAGGGCATATAAAGAGCTTGAAAATATCTGTCCATCGTAAGGATAAATCCCGCCTGTCCTGTAATCGAATACAAATGCGTAATTTACGGAAGTATCATCACCTAATACGCAGTATAAGATATATTCCTGCGTCGAGGTATTTACGGTAGCGTGGAATAAATCAGCGTATCGTAAATTCATATCATTGAAACTCAACGGCTGGTCGTCGGCACTTGCGAACAAATCATTTGTTTCTTCCGTCAGGACATCGCTAATGACTTGTATGTTATACCCGTCGAATATGGCGAGTTTTTTATCGGTAGTCAAAAATATGAGGACTGTCCCTAAATCCCCGCCCATATCTACTTCTTTTATCGTATAGTGCGAAGGACAACCCCTGCCTGATACCTGGTCAATTTGGAATGTAGGGTTAGAACCTAAATAAGTTACCCTGTGGATAGAATATCTTTTGAATATATAGAGCTTTCCTTTTAATATCCTCATTCCTGTGATTACATCTCCGTCGGAAGTATCAAAGTTCAAGGAGTTAGTAACTGTCCAGGTGGCATAATCGCTTAAATCAGAATACCTAACTACGTTCGGAGAACCTCTTATACCTGCCATAAAGACATATTTTTTCCATATAGTAACGAACTTCCCTACTGGCGCGGCTGAAACTACCGTAGCGTTGCTCGTCCCTAAATAAGTATAAAGCCCTATATCTGTATTTAATAAAGCTCTTCCTGACTGCCAATCCGCCATTGTCCAAAAACGGCTTGAAGTCATGGTAATGGAAGTGGCGCTATAAGCGGCGGTAGGTGCTGTGAAATCAGCAGTATATCTCGAAATCCCTTTTGAAACCCTCACTTCGTCCAACCAACCATCAATAGCACCACCATCTGTAAAAGTCCCTATATATAATGTCCCTGCAAAATCAAAAGCGGTTGAATTGGAATATGTCGCACCGATTTGAACGCCATCCACAAAAATCCTCATCACCCCGCTTGCCCTTGTAACCGCTATGTGATAGAAATTGTCTAATGTCGGGTCGAATGTCCTTGCCATATAAGCAGTTGCTTCTGCCGCGCCTCCCGAAGTATTGGCGGAAAATACTATCGTCCCTGAAATCGTATATATCTGCCAACCTGTGTAAGTCATTGTAGAAGCGCCGCCGGTGAATACAGCCCTTATACTTGTCTTTGCGTGCCACGAACCCCAAAAATCCACGCAAAAGTCAGCATCAAACGCCCAGTCAGCCGAATTAGCCAAAGTCAAATAATCGCCTGTCCCGTCAAAGAGGATTGAACCTGAACCTAATTTCTTTGCACCCGTGTCTATCTGTGTATTTCCGACTACGGTTACTGTCTTGCCTATCTCGTCGGTGATAGTGGTAGATTCATCGACACCATCCCCATGTAGCATTAACTTTGTATAAGTATCCCAAGTATTCGATGCACCGCTTACCGCATCCCAAACCCCGTCAGGATTACCGCTTGAATTTTTATCCATCTTATAAAGCGAAGTCCCGAACAACCCTAATAACATATTTTTAGATGAGAAATCCCACAAAGCTATGCCGTCGTTACCTTTTGCCCCGCCAGTGATATATACTTCAAAACAAGCGTCATATAAGGTGTCAGTAACCCAAGTCGAGCCGTCATTCACGCTCATAGTCCCGTCGGGATAAATCACATCATAATTATCCACGCCCCAAGATATAAAGTTAGCGTCGCTTACCGTATAAGCGCCATATAAGACTAAATGATATTGTGTCCCTGCTACAAGTGTAGGATTTGAAGAGAATGTAAAAGTTACCCAGGAATAACCCGTAGTAACGAGTGTAGCTGTGTCTGAAATATCAATGGCGATCGATACGCCATTGGTTACTTCTGTCCCAGACGGCACGCCTGAACTATCGGATTGGATTTCCAAAGTGATAGTATCTGTCCCTGCGGGAGTGCCTGTTTTCTTCAACCATAACCTCACCTTAGTAACGGCAGCATAGGAAGTATTACATTTAAAACCCTGTGAGATTTGCGTCCTTGCGGCATTATCCCTTAAAGCATAGTCAGTAGTCTGATACCCAGGAGGATAATAGACATCAAGATTATCGCTTTCTACGGGCGAGGCATTTAATTTACTATATCCGCCCCGTTTCATAAGCCGGTTTCCCACGCCTGCGCAATGGAAATTCCTCATATTAGGGCTTTTATTTAAAGGCATGGATATAATAGGTGTCTTTGTATCCATGCCGCCTGAAAAATCATTTATTAGGATAGCTGTTTTTCTTATCAATAGTCCCCCATATTCCTATTTACACCATCGAGTATCCCGAAGCTCGGTTTAGCCCTTTGCCTTTTCGTCCCCCTAAAATGTATGTCAGCTTTAAAATATTTATTCAGTTCATTCTTCGCCTTTAATTCCCACACCGCCATCCCGTTCAAATCCCCTTGTTTAGCCAAGAGTTCAGCGACCGCATAATAAACTAACGCCATTTGGCAGTTAGACGGAGGTATGTCTGGGACTTCGGTAGAACCTACGAGTTCGGTAGGTTTTTTATCATAGTCAATATAGACAAACGGATGTGTTGATGCGAAAGTATCGGACGGAAGCGGTGAGAAGTATATCTTTATAGCGCCTGATATTTCAAGGAAGGCGCAGATATTCGGGTCGCCCACGCTTTGTTCATCATTAAGGTTAGCCCATTCCTCATCAGTAACTATGTCAATAGGTTCATCCACCCCGTTGATTTTATAGAATATCCTTACAGGATAATTAAACCCTGTCAGTCCTGTCAGGGCATAACTCTGTTGTGAAGCGATAGGTATGATAGTCCCTTGTCGCCTTAAACTAATCCACCGGCGTTCACCCGCGAGTTTACGGAGTGCGTCGTTCGCCGCTATGAGTGCCTTCGCGAGAGCGCCTTCGATATTCGTTATGTTCGCATAATCCATTATGCGTGTTAAGATGGTCGAACCATCAAGACCGAAAGTAGGCATATTATTACCTCAATATTTCTTTTATGACTTCAAGTGCTTTAAGAATTTTAGACTTCAATCCATCCATATCCTCTTTTGACAATTTGAGATTTTTCTCTAATCCTTCATTAGATTTTATGAGTTTATCAAGTTCTTTTGCCTTCATCTGAAGTTCTGAAATTTGCTTATCTATGGTAGAATTTTTCTCACTCGCACTATCAGCAATAATGTTTGCTTTGGAAATTATATCGTTCGCCTTTTCCATAGCGGAAGAGACTAAATCTTTCGACTTTTTCTCTATTACTATTTGTTCTGTCTTTAAATCGGAGTTTTTCTGTATTACCTCGTTTGTTTCCTTGATAAGTTTCGCTTTTTCAAGGTTCAACCTCTTGATTTCCTGTTCCAGATTCAAAAGTGTTTTTTCTTCATTTGTTGATATTACCCTCATTTTGCTACCTCCTTTTTATGTTTTTTACTATGCACTAAAAGCCCTTGTTCTGATTTAGCGACAAAATCACATTCACTACATTTCAAACTTCTTTCTACTTCCTTAATGACTTCTTTTTCGATTATTTTGGTAGGGATTACCTGATACTGCCCCTGTGCGTATTGGAAAATCCAATTAGCGAGTTTCTGCGGCACTTCACAGGTAAAGTCATTCTCTTTATTAAAAGAATATTTTTTCCTATCCCACACTTCGTTGGAGTTTTGACGGCCTCCTATGTAGCGTAATAGAACATTCATACATTACCCCCTTTAAGTTTCAGTAAACTGAATAATACAATCGCAGTCCCAGCCAACCTCGGAAAATCCATTATTGACTGCCCTGACCCTATAATCACAAGGATTAAAATGCTCGGAAACAATTTATTCCTGATTTTGAGTATCCTATGAAGCCAAATGAATATCGGTATGCTGAAAATCCCAAGAGAGTAAAGCAGTCCAAGATAGACATTGTAAGTATTGGTTGCTTTGTCAAACTGTCCTGGCTTACTCATATTGAAATCCCCGAACCCGTGTCCTAAAAATGTCAAGCTCTTCAATGTTTCTTTCCATATCAATAGTCTTGGGTATAGATCACGGAGCATCGGTCTATAAAATAATATGATAAATATTGCCAAGATAGACATTAAAAGCATAATCAACACTATGTCTAATCTATCTATGATTTTTTTCCTGAACACATAACCTATCGTAAAGACCACGCTAAATACGGCAGTCCAAGTTTTCGTGAGTAAAAGTCCGACAATGGGGATGATAGTGAGTACGGGGCTGAAGATATAGAATATCGGGATTGAAAGTGCGTAGTATGTCCCCAAATGGCTTGGGTTTTTCATCAACCCTGCATATTGGTATATGAACCTTACGCCTAAAAGTTGGGACATCTGTGCAATAAAATTGAATATACTGACTATGACTACTGCGAATAATAATAACCTTATGTGTCTTGCGTGTTCAAAGGTGAGTTTATAAAGTAAAAACCCTAAAAAGATATTGCCGAACACTAATACTGATTTAGGGTGTAAAATCACGCTTACTAATGAAACAAATAAAAATAACGCTAACCACTTATCTTCAAGTTCCCTCGCTTTCTTTTTAAACATTGATATAATAAATAACACTATGACTCCTAATTGGAAGAATTGGAGTTGTAAATTGAAATTGGTAGAATCTATCACGCCGAACTGGTAGAATTGCAGGGCGGTAATATCTCCTATCGCTGGTAGTATGATAATCGGGGATAATAGTAGGAATATTGTTAAAATTATATCAAACATTATTCATAACTCACTATCGCATAACCAGTCTTTATGACTATATAAAGCCCTGTCGAACCTTCAATCGGTTTTCCGGTAAAGTCATAGATTTTCCCGTTTAAAGAAGTAGCTTCCGAACCCTCCGCTTTTACATTGGTATCTGTCCCGCTTGCTAAAACCGCAGTATCATATATTGCAAACGAACCGTTAGTGGAAGTAGCTACAAAAGTTATGCGGTAAAGTTTCCAGTCGCCTGTCTTAATGAGTGTACTTGCAGAATAACCCTTGATTGTAGATACATTCCTATCGGCATAAGTAAATGTAGATAGGAATATAAAAAGCAATGTTAAAATAAATGTCAAACTCAATATTTTTTTCATCTCACTCTCCTTTAGATACGGGGGCGGGTTTTTAGCCCGCCCCTGTATTTACTTTACAGATACTCGATTACCAATACACAACTATTGATTTTTACGGACATACCAGCATTAAGAGAAAGCCCTTCCTCCCCGAAGTATTGGGTTGTAAGCGCGTCCCCTGATGTTGCTTCTCCTCCCTCTACTGCTGCGTTAGTAGCTGCCGAACCTGCGATAGTAGCGGAGTTGAATATCCCGTAAGTCGCACTTGAACCAGTTGTATATCCCATAATCCTAAAAATAGTCGCTCCCTGCCCGACGGAAGTGTCGGCAGAGAAAGTCCTATACTTGTGAGGCATAGTCCTTGTGTTATCAGCATTGGAAACTGAAACTCCAATGACTATTAACCCAAGAACTATCAAAGCGATAATTAACTTTTTCATATTATCTCCTTATATTGTTCCTGGGTTTTTAGCATAGGATTTGTTTAGGATATAATTCTTGCAAGCGCCTAAAGTATCTTTCACGGCTACCTGCCCGAATATCGCCTTTACTCCAATGCCTTTTTCAAAGCCATAATCTCTTTCCTGCGTAATGGGTGTCGGCTTCATACCCCATCCACGAACAGCAATTTCCGCGCCAAAACCTATCTGCGTCGATACATTCCTTAATGTAATCAATGCCCCTGCGAGATGGGCGGCGGCAGTAGTCCCGTTCTGCGCCCTTGTAGAGTTAGATATGGTAAAGTTATACGCAGTTTTCGCTGTGTAGGCGATTTCCTCAGAGTCTATCCTCAAAGTCCCTGTATCTGGGAAGAACTTTGTATAGTTAGCTTTGGTATTCGCACCTACGGTAACTGTGGTTTCACCACTTGAAGCAATCCCTGTATAAAGACGAGCTTCCGGCCTTAAAGGAGAACCCTGGATGTTATAACCACTTTTTACAGACCTGCGGACATATATGATACATCCGTTGTAAATGCCTAATGCGCCTGTAAATATCCTATTATCATCCCCCCTTAAACCCGCGTCCCTCTGCGCCTGTTGCCAAACACTGTCGCCTTTTAGCCAATACTCATCAATTTCAGAGATAGCGATACCGTAATTATCCAACTCTTCGCCATCTTTCATTTTGACTGATATTGGAATAGCGCCTTTACGCTGAAGCGCTAATTTAATTTTGTCTATTGACTCCGTGTCGAAGATGTCGTTGTCGCCCAAGTTCGCTTCTGCGGCGGCATCTCCGGCATATAGAACCGAAGGAGATTCCGTTGAAATCAACTGGACATCCATATTTTCGTCTACATACCTACTTAGCCAGTCAGATAATCTCTGCCTTGATACTTTGACTGCTCCGAAATTGACACGCCTTTCAAGATTTTCCGTAAACGCTATCGCATTACGAATCCAGTTCACCGTCAAGTCAAACTGGCTTAGTGAAAGTTTGTCCTCATAACCCTCTAATGAATCTTCCCCTGTCCTTCCCGTAGATATAATCTGGCTCATTACCTGGAAGTGAATCTTGTCGCCTGGCCCTTTTGTAAAATCATCTTTTACGATGATGGGTTTAGACGAACCTTCCGCGCCTTCAAACCTTGAACCCCAAAACGCTTTCCTGATTCCGTCGTCAAATAACCTCTCTGACCAAAACTCAGGAATTGCATAATCCCATTCCGCGCCGGAAATATAACTATGGGTGTTCAATGTTGCAAAGCCACGATTATCTTTTAGAAATTTCAGGAGAGAATTAAAAAATTTATCCATATTATCTCCCTGTCTGTTGTTTATCGTATTCATCCCTTTGTTCGTCAGGCAAAGCCATATATTGTTCATAGGTAAGTTTTCCTCCTCCAAAGGATTTAGAACCCCTGCCCTGAACCATACCTGCCTGACCTTTCTTTACTTGTGTTGTGGCGTTTTCAGATGCTTTCATCCCAAGTTCCGCATACGCCGCCTCAGTAGCCATCCTGTAAGCAAAAGGTGTCAATAAGCGAAGTGTTTTTTCGCCATTTACCTCTACCCATTCCGCTAAATTCCTCTCAAAAAGGAGTTCATTGGCACGGACAAAGAGTTTTGACTGAGGGTTAGCCACATCAGGAAAAACTTTTTTGGTTTCTTCCCAAACACTTGATACCTGAGATTGAAATGCGCTATCTCTCGTAAAAGATTCTCTATCTTTTGTGATTGCGTCTTGGATTTGCTGTTTAGTCCAAGTAGATAGTATCCTCGCAGTTTCAGGGTCAAAATGTTTGGTAAGGTCGTCAATCTTATCCTGTATGACTTCCTTCTTCTCTGGTGTCCTCGCTTGCTGGAGTTCAACCTGTAAACGCTTGACTTCCTGGGCTAACCTCTGCCCTTCAGTCGAAGAATTTTTATAACCTACTTCAAGTTCTTCCGGCGTTTTAAACCTTCCAGCATACAACCTTTCCTCTTCGACGGGTTTCGCCCCTGGCGTTCCGCCTGGATGTTCTACTTCTTCCTCTACTACTGGATTCCCTGAACCTTTTGGGTCATTGGGGTTCTCCATAAGACCTCCTTAAATAAAAAAAGCCGTATCAATTCTTGCGTGATTGCAAGGTTATTAAATACGGCTTCTGTTTTCCAGATTACCTTACTTTATTGTTTGGTATTTATTAAAACTTATTATTTCCCCCTCCTGAAAATTTATTTGGATATAACCATAGAATTTTTCTTCTTTAAGGTTATTTAATCTCTTATCATCTTTGATTTTTTCTTCAAATTCTTTAAACCAGTCCATTCTTATTTTCCTTCCTCGATAATTTCGCCTTATTCTCTAAAATCTTCGGTATATCCAAAGCCATCTTCAAACCTTTTTTAATAAGTTGATAGCTTTTAAGGAGTTCCCCTCCTGCTTCGGGGTTATCCATATAACCCGTATACCTATCCATGAGTTCTTCCAATTCCCTTTTATAGATAAGCCATCCGTTTGATTCTTTTATATTGAACCAGTCCTGAAAATCCTGCATACGATTATCTTTATACTGGGTTTGGTTTTCCAATTAAGCCCCCTTTATTCATTTTTTCAACGTGTTCCATCTGTATTTGTCTTTCTACTGACTGGGGATTAAGTTGAATCCCCGCTTTTAGAGCAATTTGTATCCTGCCTTCAAGTGGCAAGTCTTTGTATTCTAATTTACTGATAGGCGATTCGGGTTGAACGGCGGTAGGTTGCGGCTTCTTCGCATCTAACTCCGCCTGAGCCATTTGTTGCGTCTGTTGCGTCTGTTGTGCGACTATTTGCTGTAATTCCTGCGACGTGGGTATTTTTACATTCCTTTCGTCTATTGCGTGGAAGAAGTTTTCCGTAACCTGCCTCATGACATCAGCCGTTACGCAGGGGTTCTTTCCAAAGGAGTTTATCATAGTGTTATAAGCCATAGTAGCTCTATTCTGCTCTATTTCACGATTGATATTTATTGAATTCCCCGCAGATTCAAAGTCAAAGTTACCTGTAAAACCTTTTTTATTTATCTTAGGGAATGGGTTTTCTTTTCCTGTAATCCAATATACTAAATCATCTTCAAGTAAGTCTGCGTTCAACTGGACTATAAAATCATATAAGTCCTCGTTCACGTCTTGCAACGCCCTTATCATATCGTCAAACTTGATATTCCCTTCACCTACTATGGTCATAATCCCAGAGGCAGTCCTATTCTTAGCTATGGAACTTTCAGAACCGAGCGAGTAGTCGGTAACACCGAATAGTTTTTGGACAAGTCCTAATAGGAACTCCATTTTAACAAACTCCAACTGCTCGGATTTAGGGAGTTCCAATACCCTGAAAGCATTTGGATTATCGCTTACGAATTGAGCACCTGGCCCATAAGGGTTCTCATCAGGGTCGTGGTCAGGGGGGACTATGACAGGCGGGTTATTATTTATCGAACCCCTGTCTATCATCTGGTTGAATGTTGCATCAATTAAATTACGGATACCTATCAAAAATTCAGGGACACCTTTTCCGTAGAACGAATTATCCATAGGGATAATCTGGTAATGGAAGAACGGCCTTGATGGATAGGGTGAAATCATCCAACCTAATAATTTTGAATTATCCTGTATGTCTTTTTCAGTCGAAGCCCCTGTAAAATTTGTAGAACCTACGAATACCACCACTTCCTCATCCAATCCGTCGTCATTCACGTCATACTTACCATGCCACTCGCTTATCAAAATCTTGGAATAATTATGGTTGGACTTTTGAGTAGCGGGGTTCTTCACCAAAATATCTTTTTCAAGTTCTGAAACCATTTTCTCGTCGAACTTCCCTTCATCAATATCACCAGCCCTTCGTTTACACCAGTCGATAGTGCGTTCATAGGTATCGCATACCCAGTCGAGCTCGTCTATCTCTGGGGTGTTTGCGTCTTTAGGTATGATGACTTGTTTGATGTTCCGTGAATAAAGCTTAGGCCCGTCATAAATTTTCTTTTCTTCGGAGAGGATTTTCTTGACTTTACCCTGGGGGAAACCCTCTTGATTTATGGGTTCAATCTCGGTATTATTTTTTACTTCAATAGGTTCGCCTGTCTCGGGATTTTTATATATCTCGTGGGTCAGCGGGTTCTCTAAATAATATACGACTTTATTTATAATCTTCGTTTCTTCTTCCCACACGCACTTTACGATACCATCGCCCTGCATGACGGTATTTTTAAACACATTCTTCATCCTTCTATAAATCTTGATTTGCTTAGTGAGTTGGAAATTGAGTGCTTCCTGGACGACTGGCGCTTGGGCTAAATCGTCATCGGAAGTCCCTCGAATCCATACGATAGGGGTCGCGCCGTAGCATACTTTTAAGAAACGTGGCAGTAATCCTTCAATGGTAAATGCTTCAATGGGTATTCCTATGTCAGAGGCGTTCTTCCAGGGGAAGTCTTTAGGGTTCTTCTTCGGGTCATCTCCCCATCCCATAAGGCCAGAGATGCTACGTTTGGCTTCATAACGCTTGACATATTCATCGACTTCTTTGAACCTGCTGGCGTAATGGGTTCGGGCGTCATTCACCCACTTCACTACATCTTTTTTCATTTCCTCTGGATTAAATATATTATCTGGCACTTTTTACTCCTTTAGTCTTACCTAAAGCGTTGGGTTTCCATCCGTGTTCAACCATATTCAAAACTTTCATATATTTCTTGGGATTTTTAGAACGACCAACTACTTTTCCGGTTGTCTTTTTAATTACCGATTTCCCCTTTATCACATAAGGCATTAAAAGCTCCTCTTTAAATTATTTACGAAGTTCTTAAATCCGTTCTTATTGACGAGCGATATTTTAGGCTGGGGATTATAATCTTTCACTATATCCTTACAATAGTCAAATATCCCTAACGCCCTAAGTTTATCGCTCCAAAAATTAGGCACGGCGTCTAAAGCTATTTGGTCGTCTTTAATCCATATCTCCGCTATCTTAAAATCCTTCGGCTCTCCTGGCTTGGTTGTCAATTTTATTTTCTCGTTATAAAGTTCAGATAATTCTTTCCTGAAATCAGGGTCGTTTTTTTTGGGTTCAAGTTCTTTGATGCGAGTTTCTATGACTTTTAATCTGTCGTTATTTTCATTTAATTTATTTCCGTTATCTCCCACATTCCCTCCTTTAGGGTTAATATCCACTCAAACCTCTATATGCCACTTTCTTTTTCTTCTTGAACTCCGTGTCTTTAAACGGGTGTTCCAACCTGACCTCGCCCGCTATCGCACGCGCCATCACCAAGTCATCGTTCTTACCCTTCTCGGCTTCGGGCTGGCCTCTTTGGATATTATTCACAAAAGTCCAGCACTCTTGGATCAAGTCCTTATCGAGTAAATCCGTAGAGCCATTTGCTATTTCTTCGGCTAATTGTGAAAGCATTTGAGATCTTGTAGCGGAGTTAGTGTTCCAACCGAGTTCCATAGTAGGTTCAGTAAAACCTTTTCTATTTTTTATTTTCCTATACACTCTTCCATATTTTTTATATAAATCCTGGTTTACCGAGTAGCCATAACCCTTATTCTCACAAGCGACCAACGCTTCATTGAAGTAGTTTCCGAGTTTAATCAAGTCCTCGGCGAACCTGTCGGGCGGGACGTTGTGGTTATAACTGCAAACAGTCGAATTAGTTTTCTTATTTAAGACGATAGCTGAACTCTTATCACGATTCTCCAAACCTTCGGCGGGGTCAGCGCCTATCGAATATTGGGAATTTTTAACAGGGAGTTCATATAATTTAAAGAGTCCTGAAGCATCGTTCCTAAAGACGAACATTGATTCCTCTTTCACGATATTCCCTACGGCTATGGGTTTTCGGATTTCCTGGGCTTTTAAAGCTTCCTTATCGAAGAATAAATCCCCCGTCGAGATAAAAGCCGTTTCAGGCGAATCAGGGTATTCCTGGTTAAACTCCAAGACTTTTCGATTACAATTATTTACTATGCACCACCTTCGCCAGTTGAGCTGCTCATCAGTCAAATCCCACTTTAACCTGAGTTTCCCCTCATCCATCAAGAACTTCTCTTTATCCGTAGGATTTATAAACTCGATACTTTCAACGGGGTAGAGTTTCCCATTTAAAAGATTCATGGAGTATTCCTCTACCATGAACCAGGGGATAAAGATGGTCTCCCAATCGCTTGTAGGGGCGTTCTGCCACTCATCATAGAATTGGTTTCCTATCCCGTTAGCCGTGGTCTCACCGATTATCATAGTCCCAGGTAAGTTAGGTACAGATTGGTTTAACCCTAACATCAAACCCTTCAAGTCCTTGAAATACGCGACTTCTGAAAGATGCACCGCCCTGAAGGTGTATTTCCTGCCAGCGTTTAAGTTATCAGAAGTATCTATTAGGACTTGGGAATGGATATTGTCAAATTCCAATTTCTTCTCGTTAGAGTGTTTTAAAGCAGGTTTTAAATGGTCATCGAGCATCTCTTGAAAGAACTTCTGCATACTGAAGATGTAGTTAGCGCCATCAATATCGTCTGCTACTACTAACGAATTAGTAGCGTCCTTCTGCGAGGTAAAAGCGTATATGATGGCTTCTATGAGAGTAGAGATACCAGTCTGACGGGCCTTCAGTATCCACAACCTCACGGGCCTCCCTTTATCCATAATGGCTTTGATTTTATCAAGCACCATCTTTTGGATAGAGTTCAACCTTAGTTTAGTGATTTTGCCCGATTTGGTCTTTATGGTCAAAAAGTTCCCCTCTACTAAGAACAAGGGGGTTTTCTCTATGGAGAGTTTCTCGGCTTCGTATAAGTCTTTAGTGGAGAGTTCGGTCAAGGTTTCTATATCAGGCATATATCAGGCATTACATTCTCCATATCCATTTAAACAAATAAAAACATCCAGTCCATACAAATAGCATATAAGCAAAAAGAACAACTAATATAGCCATAAGTGATTTTGAAATGTTGGGAAAATTGATGTATGGGGATAATGAATATTCTGACGAACTGGCATTGCCCCCCTACCCCCTCTCAATTTATCCCCTCTCATACCATTAACGCCCGTTAATCAACGCTTCTCTCTTGTGCTACCCTATCAATGCTCTTGCCTCTTGCTCTTAGCTTCCAATGCCCCAATGCTGTTAATTCCTCTTTAAGCGCCTCATAGAGCTGTGTTCTTGGTGTCATTGACTTGATTGCCTGTCTAAGCTCGTTATAATCCATAACCGCCTATAATGCCCAAAGTGTTAACTACAACTTACCTATATCATAATCTATCATAATAAACTTACTTATATTCCACTCATTACCGACGACATAACTAACGAATTACGATTGTGAAAACACTTACTTATAACATAATACTCTTTTAATTCAAGTGGAGTAAATGCTCTCTCAACCTTGACAGACGCTCCTCTTTCTCTTTAGGCGTGATTTCCTGGCGGTCTGTTGGGTTGCCTTCCAAGAGTTCTATGTGCTTTGATACCTCAGCCATAGAGTTAGCCAATGTCTCAGATGATTTAATCTTGATTAAGTTTTTATCGTCGCTGATAAGCTTGTCTTGGAACTTTTTGACTATGGCTTTGAATTTTCTAATGCGTTCCTTACGTTCGTTAATATCTAAATTCGCCTTATCCTCTATTATTAACTTTTGAGATTTATCTTCACTTTCTTTCAAATATACCTTCCTCAATTCTTTCCATTTTCCCTTTCTAACATGATTGCCTATTGATGTAGCTGTAACCTTATACTTTAAAGCTAATTCCTCCTGTGTTATGGGATTCCTTATATAGTCATTCCTTATGATATCCCAATCTTTTCTCATAGTTTCCCTCTTTTATAATCCTTCATTACGGGTTGCCCAAAATTCCTTCTTCATCATGCTTAGATCTATATTTATCTCTTTTACTATATGAGAAGCTTTTGATAGTGCTATTTCTATGTCTTTCTTTTTGCCTTGTAGGATTATGATTTCTTTACTTATGGTTAATTTCTCCTGATCAAGTAGATATAAAGTATTTAGATGTTCTTTTAGTTCTTTTTCTTTATCGGCGATTTCATTACTAATATCTGCACTTGATTTCAATGGTTGGCGGTTTTTGTTGTTTATCCTGGTAAGCTCCGTCAAAGCCAGGCATGAGGGCTTCCCCTATAAAGGACATTTAATCCCCTATTCTATGTGTACTTGTGGCATTTCTGACCTTAAAATACTTCTTCCCATATTTAAGGGTAAATGCCCTATAATCGGCTATTGACTCAGTATCAGCATAAGGCACTTCTTTCCTTCTTATGTGCCTTTCAGAATATCCATCGGGGTTTCTAGACAGGAATTTTTCTATTTCATAGCAGGTTTTTACGCAAGTTTTCCATTTATCACAGGTTTGACAGAACAAGCGATTCTCCTTTCATAGAAAACCGCCTGTTCGTAAGGTAGGTTTATCCCAGACTTTCAGTCTTTAGTATTACTTCACCCTTTGTTATCTTC
>Ga0315284_10008761_pt1 | contig 14441 bp, 13 predicted proteins | sample YL17G09_16_MG_FD_203696 | JGI IMG/M metagenome (GOLD analysis project Ga0315284, IMG submission 203696) | Sediment microbial communities from Yellowstone Lake, YNP, Wyoming, USA - YL17G09_16 | ecosystem: Environmental > Aquatic > Freshwater > Lake > Sediment | place: USA: Wyoming | collected... | reverse complement strand
GGCCCGTCCATTGAAACGAGTGATTCAAAAAGAGATTCAAGATCAATTGGCAATGAAAATATTGGAGGGGAAATTTAAAGAGGGGGATACCATTACAGCGGATTTGGACAGTAAGAAAGGTGAATTGATATTCAGGATATAGACTTGTAACTTAAGAATTTTCTTGACAATATTTGAAAAACCTGTTATGGATACAGCAATTTTTCAGAGGAGGCTTACAGGCACGTAGCTCAGGGGGAGAGCGCTACCTTGACGCGGTAGAAGTCTGGGGTTCAAATCCCCACGTGCCTACCATTGAAACCAATTCATTAAAAAGCGAAGCATAAATTATTGAAGAGAAAGACATTTTGATCAAATCAAAGCGAAGAGGCATCATTCAATCTTACTATGAGTGATGCCTCTTCCGCTTCAATTCGGGAGAAAATGGAAGAGCAGATTACAATTATATTGCCGGGTGGTGTAAAAAGATCGATTGTGAAAGGAACCAGACTTCAAGGGTTGGCCGATACGGACGCAGTGGCAGCCCAAGTCAATGGTTCGTTGGTTGACCTCTCTCAGACGCTGGAAAAAGACGCCTCCATTTCGTTCATCTCCGCCCATTCCAAAAAGGGACTGGAGATATTGCGACATTCGGCTGCTCATGTTATGGCCCAGGCGGTTAAAGAGCTTTTTCCCTCATTGAAACTCACCTTTGGCCCTTCCACGGATGCTGGATTCTATTATGATTTTGATTATGATCGAACGTTTACCCCACAAGATCTTGAAATGATCGAAAAGAAAGCATCAGAGATCATCCAGCAGGATGTTCCCTTTATTCGAAGGGAAGTTCCAAAAGAGGAGGCCATCAAGACGTTTCAGGAGATGGGTGAGACTTATAAAGTAGAACATCTGGAAGAACTTCCGGATCGTGTCTCCCTTTACCGTCAGGGGACTTTCTTGGATCTATGTGAGGGACCTCATCTCCCTTCGACAGGCAAGATCAAAGCGTTTAAACTTTTGAACGTTTCAGGAACCTATTGGAGAGGAGATGCTCGAAACCAGGTCCTCCAACGGATTTATGGGACTGCATTTCCGGATGCTCAGGCATTGGAAGAATATCTTCATATGCTCGAGGAAGCTCGCAAACGGGATCACCGAAAGTTGGGCAAGGAACTCGACCTCTTCAGCATCCACGAGGAGGCCGGTCCAGGCCTGATCATCTATCACCCCAAAGGCGCTATGCTCCGAACGGTTCTGGAAGACTTTGAAAAGAAGGAACACCTGAGACGGGGATATCAGATTGTCATCGGTCCCCAGCTCCTCAGATTGGAACTCTGGAAACGGTCAGGACATTTTGAGAACTATCGGGACAAGATGTATTTCACAAAGGTGGAGGATGCCGAATACGGAATTAAACCAATGAACTGTCTTGCCCACATGCTTATTTATAAATCACAAATTCGAAGTTATCGAGATCTTCCTTTCCGCTACTTCGAATTGGGGACAGTCCACCGGCACGAGAAGTCTGGGGAACTACATGGTCTGCTCCGGGTCAGGGGGTTCACCCAGGACGATGCCCATATCCTCTGCCGGCCCGACCAATTGAATGATGAGATTTGTGCCATTATCGACTTTGTTGATGATGTGATGAAGGTCTTTGGTTTCGAATATGAGATGGAACTCAGCACCCGGCCAGAAAAGTCAATCGGAGCTGATGAAGACTGGGAAAGAGCGACCCAAGCCCTTCTACACGCGCTCAAGACGAAGAATCTCCCTTATGAAGTCAATGAAGGAGAGGGGGCATTTTACGGTCCGAAGATCGATGTGAAGCTGAAAGACGCGCTCAACCGGAGGTGGCAATGTGCAACGATCCAGGTCGACTTTGCCATGCCCGAAAGATTCGATCTCACCTACGTTGGGAGCGATGGGGAGAGGCACAGGCCGGCCATGCTTCACCGTGTGATCCTCGGGGCTATGGAGAGGTTTATCGGGGTGTTGATTGAGCATTATGCAGGGGCCTTTCCTGTTTGGCTCGCCCCTGTTCAGGCAATCCTTTTGACCGTGACGGACCGACATATCCCCTATGCGGAAAAAGTCTGCCTTGCACTGGTTCAAAAGGGGATCCGGGTTGAAAAAGATTTCCGCAATGAAAAGTTGGGATTCAAGATCCGGGAGGCCCAGCTCCAGAAGATCCCCTATATGTTGGTGGTGGGAGATAGGGAGGAAAGGGAGGAGACGATCTCCCCAAGAAAGCGAAGTGGGGAGGCAATGAAGGCAATGCGAGTGGAGGACTTCATCAAACTCGTCGAATCGGAATATCCATCAATTTAGAAGGTGGAAGGTTGTGGGTGGAAAGTGGATCCACCCACCTACCACTTTCTACTTTCCACTGTCGGAAAAGAAGGAGGTGATGTATATCGTCAAGGATGTTCGAATCAACCGAGAAATTCGAGCGAAGGAAGTGAGGGTCATTGACCCCGAAGGAAAACAGTTGGGGATTTTACCATTGGTAGAGGCGCTTCGCGCCGCTGCCAATTTCGAGTTGGACCTGGTGGAGGTTTCTCCGAAATCGGAACCACCGGTTTGCCGCATCATGGACTATGGGAAGTTCAAATACCAGCAGAGTAAGAAGGCTCATGATGCGAAGAAGAAACAAGCGGTCATCCATCTCAAGGAAGTGAAGATGAGACCAAAGACGGAGGAACATGATTTTCAGTTCAAGCTTCGACATATTGAGCGTTTCTTAAAAGAGGGAAATAAGACCAAGGTGACGATCGTTTTCAGAGGAAGGGAGATGGCCCACCCCGATCTGGGAAAGAACATGTTAGGTCGGATTACGGAGGAAGCGAAGGAGTGGGCGAAGGTGGAACAGGCTCCCCGATTTGAGGGAAGAAATTTTATCATGATCTTGGCTCCTCTCCAGAGCCAAAAATCACCGTAGAAAATCATTGATCTACAAAATATAGATTGCTTTGGCTTCGCACTGCACTCCGTGCGGTGCAAGGTTTTGCTTTGCATTGATGGAGGTATATTTTATCCGCCTACGCAGAAGACGACGGGCTCTGCCCGTGGATGAATGCGTAAGCCTCAGTTGAATCATTCATGTGCTGGAGTATTGATGCTCCGGCGGATGTCGACACTGGCGGATAACCGTCCGAAGCCTTGGCGTAGGAGGGTATTTCATGGAGGTACCACGGGCTCTGCTCGTGGGGCTCCATGGGTGCAAGCGAATCAAAGAATGTCATTTCAGAAGGAGGAAGACGTGCCAAAATTAAAAACGAACCGAGGGGCAGCAAAACGCTTCAAAAAGACAGGGACGGGGAAAATCAAGGCCAAAAGGGCTTTTGCTCGGCATATCCTGACGAAAAAGTCGGCGAATCGGAAAAGAGGCCTCCGTACTGCTAAGTTTATTGAAAAGGGAGACATCAAAGGGATAAAGGCGTTGGTCCCTTATATCTAAGAGTGAGAAAGCGGCCCCTCACCCCCACCCTCTCCCCCGCGGGGAGAGGGGAAGGGTGAGGGGGAGACTTGAATTCTAACCAGGAGGATTGTCACTCATGCCAAGGGTAAAAGGTGGACCTAAGACGAGGAAGAGAAGAAAGAAAATCTTAAAAATGGCAAAGGGCTATGTGGGGGGGCGAAGTCGGCTCTACCGAACGGCCGTGGATGCAGTTCATCGGGCTCTCGCCTACGCCTATCGAGATCGGAGAGCCAGGAAGAGGGATTTTCGAAGGTTATGGATTAGCCGAATCAATGCTGCAGCGAGACTTCATGGCATTTCTTACAGCCGTTTAATGGATGCTCTGAAAAAAGCCCATGTCGAGTTGGACCGGAAGGTTTTGGCCGATTTAGCGGTGAGCGATCCCGGTGCTTTTTCAAAAATTGTCGAAATGGCCAAGACAAGTGGTGCTGTGGGCAGTAAGCAGTAGGCAGAAGGCAGAAGGCAGTAGGCAGAAGGCAGTAGGCAGAAGGCAGAAGGCAGAAGGCAGAAGGAGTTCCATTCGTGTTAGAGGAATTGGTGAAACTTCAGGATGAGGCTTTGCGTTGTCTTTCTGTTGCCAAGACCGAGAAAGAGGTCTCTGAGATCCGAATCGGGGTTTTGGGAAGGAAAGGGCGTCTGACACAGCTTCTCAAGGGTTTAGGGAGGCTCCCTGAGGCGGAGCGCAGAGAGATAGGAAGTAAGGCGAACCAGGTTAAAGAAGACTTGGAGACGAGAATTGAAGAAACTCTATTGCGCATTCAAGAGCGGGAGAGAAGGGAGGCTTTAGAGAAGGAGAAGGTTGATGTGACCCTCCCTGGCAGAAGGATTCCTGTCGGGAAGAGGCATCCCCTCACCCAGATCCTTAATGAGATCATCGATATCTTCTCCCGCCTTGGCTTCGAAGTCGTGGAAGGACCAGAGGTGGAATTGGACTACTACAATTTTGAAGCCCTCAATATTCCGAAAGGGCATCCTGCCAGAGAGATGCAGGCTACCTTCTTCATTTCGGATGAGGTTGTTCTGAGGACTCATACCTCGCCGATGGAGGTGAGGACGATGGAAAAGCATCCTCCCCCTGTACGAATCATTTCTCCTGGTCCATGTTACCGGCGAGATTCAGATCCGACTCATTCTCCGATGTTCTACCAAGTCGAAGGTCTTTTGGTGGATAGGGGAATCACCTTTGCGGACCTGAAAGGTGTCTTGACCGCTTTTGTTTATCAGATGTTCGGCGAGAGGACGAAACTCCGTTTCCGGCCCAGTTTTTTCCCCTTCACCGAGCCGAGCGCAGAGGTTGATATCGAGTGTTTTATCTGTGGAGGCAAGGGATGTGGGGTCTGTTCCAATTCAGGATGGTTAGAGATTTTGGGATCCGGTATGACAGACCCAACTGTATTTGGATTTGTGAATTATGATCCTGAAGAAGTGACCGGTTTTGCATTTGGAATGGGTGTTGAACGAATCGCAATGCTCAAGTTTGGGATCAATGATATTCGACTTTTTTTCACAAATGATCTGAGGTTCCTGAAACAATTTTGAATTTTGGATTGCCGATTTCCGATTTTTGAAATCGAAAATCTAAAATCTTAAATCGGAAATAGAAGGAATTATGAAGGTCAGTCTCAATTGGCTCAAGGATTACGTTGAGATTCGGATGGGGATGAAAGAGCTGATCAATCTTCTGACCATGGCCGGTCTCGAGGTTGAGGAGGCCATCTCGACAGGTGAGGGATTTGAGAAGATCGTTGTGGCAGAGATCGGTTCCATCCGAAGGCACCCCAATGCGGATCGGCTGTTGTTAGTTGAGGCAAGAACCGATAAAGAGAGCTTTGCGATCGTCTGCGGTGCGACGAATATCAAAGCAGGGCAGAGAGTTCCCTTAGCCCTGGTGGGAACCCGGCTTCCGAATGGGGTCCAAATCAAGAAATCAAAGATTAGAGGGGAAGCTTCGGAAGGAATGCTCTGTTCGGAGATAGAGCTCGGTTTAGGCCAGGACGCTTCCGGAATCATGATCCTCTCACCGAGCGTGCCTTTAGGGTTGAATTTGGGTGAAGCATTAGGTATGAGAGACACCATCCTCGATATCAGCATCACACCGAATCGTCCGGACTGCCTCTGCGTGATCGGAGTGGCCCGAGAGATCGCCGCCTTAACCCATCAGAAAGTGAAGTCCCCACTCCTTTCTCTTTCTGATCGGGGAGAAGAGATCCATCAAAAAACTTCTGTCACGATTTTGGATCAAGACTTATGCCCCCGCTATGTGGCAAGGATGATCGAGGCCGTGAGGATCGGCCCTTCTCCCCATTGGATGAAAGATCGATTAGAAAAAGTGGGGATCCGGTCCATCAACAATGTGGTTGACGTGACCAACTTTGTGATGATGGAATGCGGACAACCTTTCCATGCTTTCGATTTTGAATTGCTGGAAGAGGGTCGGATTGTCGTTCGAAGAGCGAAGAGGGGTGAGGAATTTGTCACTCTGGATGGGGTGAAGAGGACTCTGGATGGTGAGATGCTCATGATCTGTGATGGTGTAAAACCAGTCGCCATTGCAGGTGTGATGGGAGGTCTCAATTCGGAGATCAGGGAAGATACGAAGATTGTCCTTCTGGAGAGTGCCTATTTCGATCCGATGGGAAATCGAAGGACTGCAATAAAACTCGGCCTGGAAACAGAGGCTGCATACCGTTTTGGGAGAGGGATCGATTATGGAAACTGTCTTTCTGCGGCGGACCGAGCGACACAATTGATTCAAGAATTGACTGGGGGGAGAGTGGTAGAAGGGGTAATAGATGCCTATTCGAAGTCCATCAAACCGAAGCCAATCCGTATGAGGGTCCAAAGGGTCAATCAGGTCTTAGGAACAGAGGTTCCTGCCAAACAGATGAGGGCTTACTTGGAAGATTTGGAATTGGATGTTCGAGAAGAAGATGAGAATATATTGCTTGTGACCCCTCCCTCTTTTCGAGGAGATTTGGAGCGGGAAATCGACCTCATAGAAGAGGTTGCCCGGATGAACGGGTATGAGAAAATCCCCATTACGCTCCCCAGGGGATCTCCCTCCTCAGAGCGGAGGAGCAAAGAGTTCGTTTTAGAAAGGAGGACGAAGGAGGTTCTCATTCACAACGGTTACCATGAGGTGGTCACTTACGGTTTTACCTCTCCCGCTTCCTGGGATATGATCGGGCTCCCTCGGGACGATCCGAGAAGACAACACATCCGAATCCTCAATCCTCTGACAGAAGATTTCTCAGTCATGAGAACCACGCTGATTCCGGGTCTGATGGAGACCGCACGCTATAATGTCTCCCGAAAAAATTCAGATCTTAAACTCTTTGAATTAAAAAAAGTTTTCCTTCCCCAGGAGGGAGAAAGACTTCCGAAAGAAGTTAAATCTCTGGCGGGGCTAGCCATGGGGTTTGACAAAGATTCCCATTGGGCATTTTCTCCGAGGCCCGTTGATTTTTATGATGTCAAAGGGTGCGTGGAAGATCTTTTAGATGGACTGCAAATGAAGGAAGCAAAATTTAATCGGGCGGAAGATATCCCTTATCTCCATCCGGGAAAGGCATCGAGGGTTGTGCTTGATCATGAGGTTCTGGGAGTCTTAGGAGAAGTCCATCCCGAGGTACTGGGTCATTATGAAGTTCATGGTAAGGTTTATCTGTTTGAAATGGACTTTGGCAAATTGGTGAAATGGGCAGGAGAGGAGAGGCGGTTTCAGTTGTTGCCAAAATTCCCCGCTGTTTACAGAGACCTTTCTATTGTGGTCGATGAATCCTTGGAAGCGGAAAGAGTGATGGAAGCGATCCGGACCTTCCGGCAACCCTTCGTCGAAGAGGTCACCCTTTTCGATATTTATCAAGGACCCCCTATCCCGGAGGGGAGAAAGGGAGTTACTTACCGAATCCGATACCAAGCAAGTGATCGGACGTTGACAGACGAAGAGGTGAATCAGTTTCATGAAAAGGTCATCTCCCAATTGAGGGAAATCTTTCAGATGGAATTGAGACGATAAGGAGTCCAAAGAAAGGAGGAGGCGAGCCATGACGAAAGTCGACATCGTTGAGAACATTTATGAGAAGGTTGGATTTTCTAAGAAAGAGGTGGCCAAGATTGTGGAGTCTATCTTTGATATCATCAAAGAGAACCTTCAGCACGAGGACAAAATCAAGATCTCCGGTTTTGGAAATTTTGTCGTACGGAAAAAAAGGGCAAGGCGAGGCCGAAACCCGCAAACGGGAGATGATATTGAAATCTCCTCCAGAAGAATTTTGACCTTCAAGCCAAGCCAGGTATTGAAGGCGGCCCTCAACCGTCCAGAGACATGACCTTTTCCGATTTTTAATCTCTATGAGGAGAACTTTGGTCAGGGTGCTTAGAAAGATAGAATATGAAAATCCAATCTCTTCCGAAAGGCTTTATTATCGGATCGGAGAGGTAAGCCGCATTACGGGCCTCAAACCCCACGTGCTTCGTTATTGGGAATCGGAATTTAAAGTCATCAAACCACACAAGGGGGGATCCCTTCAGCGGCTTTATCGAAGAAAAGACTTGGATCTTATCCTGAAGATCAAAAAACTTCTCTATCAAGATGGTTTTACGATCGCCGGAGCGAAAAAGAAGATTCGAGATCTGGAGAGAATGGAAAACAGGCAGCTGAAGTTGAAGCTGGTAGAGAAAAGATCGAACGGAAAAGATCATGAGTTGCTCGTTACCATTCGGGAGGAACTGAAGGGAATCAGAAAAATGCTGGAAAGTTCCATTTGATATACCAGTCGCCTTTGTTTGTCCCCATTTCGAAATAGACGCCGGTTCACACATTTTTCGGGAGCCATTAAATTAGGAAGGAATATGTCTAAAGTGATCATTGCCTTGCTCATTCTATTGTTCCCCATCATTGCCCTCCTTTTGTTTTATATCATCTTTTTTACCATCGCACTTCTGATCTTTTCAAGAAGGGAGAAAAAGGGTAGGGAGTTTTCCCTAAGGGCTGGGTGAGGATGTTCATGGAGTTGCGAAGGGGCTGGACTTTTGGTTTGAAATTGAATATATTAGTATTTGATTGATCGATTCAGGAATTGTGGAATGCAGGGATTCCTAATCCCTCAATCCCCCAATTCCTGAATTTTAGTTCTTGAGTTTCGGGGCGTGGCGCAGCCTGGTAGCGCACTGGCATGGGGTGTCAGGTGTCGGAGGTTCAAATCCTCTCGCCCCGACCATCTTTTTTACGGGCACGTGACACGCCTGCGTGCTGAAACGCCTGTCCGCCGAACAAGTCCTTTGGCGGTCGGGCACTTTGGCGTGCAAGCACGGGTCACCGACGCGTTATCTTCCAAATCCTGATGGCCGAAAAATTGAGGATTCTGGTCACCAATGATGATGGCATCCATTCGGAAGGCATTATCGCCTTGGCAAAAGTTCTCCAGGAGATCGGGGATGTGTGTGTCGTCGCCCCAGATAGGGAAAAAAGTACCATTGCACACTCCCTCACCCTGCATCGTCCACTCCGAGTAGAGAAAATTAAAAGGAATTTTTACGCAGTCGACGGGACTCCGGCCGATTGTGTCTATATCGGGGTGAATGTCATTTTCTCCAAGCGGCCCCAATTAATCGTCTCCGGAATTAACAAGGGAGGAAATTTAGGGGATGACGTCACCTATTCTGGAACCGTTTCCGCTGCCTTTGAAGGGACATTGTTGGGGATCCCTTCTTTTGCCATCTCCTTAGTCTCAAGGAGCCACTTCAAATTTCAGACAGCCGCACGCTTTGCTGTGAGGGTCGCACAGTATATCACGAAGAAAGGACTTCCAAAGGATACCTTTCTGAATATCAACGTCCCCAACCTCGATGAGAAGGAGATCAAATCCTATAAGATCACGCAACAGGGACGATGGACTCTTGACGGCAATGCAGTCGTAGAAAAAGTAGACCCGAGAGGGAAGAAGTACTATTGGATTGCTGGCGGACAGTTGGTCTTTGATAAAAGAGGGGATACGGATTTTGAGGCTGTCTCGAATTCCTATATTTCCATCACACCCCTCCACATTGATTTAACCGATTATGCTTCCATCGGGCATCTGAAGAAATGGAGACTGTGAAACCAGAGCTTAACAAAACAATGGAATCATGGAATGGTGGAATGATGGGTTTGAAAAATAGAGAAGCATCTTTTTTCTTTTGAACCCCCATGATTCCAATATTATCTTATTCCAATATTCCATCATCATCAGGAGGAGAGCTATGAAGACTACACTGAGTATCATTAAAGCAGACATTGGAAGTATTGGGGGGCACATCCGGCCAAGCCAGAAATTGGTAGAGGAGGTTAGGAATTTTGTGGCTTCCAAAGGGAAAGGAATCATTTCTGATTTTTATATCAGCCATACCGGAGATGACATTGCCATTCTTTTTTCTCATTCACTGGGAAAGGGGAGCGAGAAGGTTCATCAAATGGCTTGGGATGCGTTTGTCTCCGGGACAAAAGTGGCAAAAGAGCAGGGCCTTTACGGGGCAGGGCAGGATTTGTTGAAAGATTCCTTCTCAGGAAATGTAAGGGGGATGGGGCCTGCTGTAGCGGAGATGGAGTTTGAAGAAAGACCGAATGAACCGTTTCTCTTCTTCGCTGCAGATAAGACCGACCCCGGAGCGTATAGTCTTCCGCTTTACTTAGCTTTTGTAGATCCGATGTACAACGCAGGATTGATGCTCAGTCCTTCGATGAATAAAGGATTTCGATTCGTCATCATGGATGTCAACTATACAGAGGGGGATCGGGTCATTGAATTGAATGCCCCCGAGGAGCTCTACGACATTGCCGCCCTTTTGAGGGATAACCAGCGCTTTGTGGTTGAAGCGATCTATTCCAGAAACAATGGAGAAATTGCTGCGTCAGTGAGCACAACTCGACTTCACAATATTGCCGGGAAGTATACAGGGAAGGACGACCCAGTGATGCTCGTGAGGGTTCAGGGTGCATTCCCAGCAACGGGTGAGGTTCTCGGCCCATTCAACATCGGGCATTATGTTGCGGGCTTTATGAGGGGAAGCCATACCGGTCCGTTGATGCCTGTCCGAATCAATTCAAGTATTTCTTACTTCGATGGACCACCCGTGGTCGCTTGTCATGCCTTCTGTGTTCACAACGGAAAATTGACCGAGCCTGCCGATGCCTTCGACCACCCTTATTGGGATTGGGTGAGAAATAAGGTGGCTCAGAAGGCGACAGACATCCGACAACAAGGTTTTTCTGGAGCAGCGATGTTGCCTTATGGTGAACTCGAATATGGTGGGATCGTAGAGAAGATGGGAATGTTAGATAAGAAATTTAAGGTGAAAAAATAGCGACCCAAGAGGAAATTTCAAGCACCAAATCCAAAATCCCAAACAGATTGCCAATGACGGTTTTGTCAAGTTCGAATTATGAAAAACCAAACTATTCCCCTCCCCCTTCGACGGGCTAATCTTAGCACACACTTGACACAGGGGGTGTGATAATAGCTTTTTACAATGTCATGTAACCCGATTGTAAAAATCAATTAGTTTTCAACTTGTTACTCTCCCCTCCCTCGACGGGAGGGGATTAAGGGGAGGGTGAAAGACAGCCATTTTGTCCACCCCCACCCTCACCCTCCCCCATCGAAGGGGGAGGGGATAATTTGTTGTTATTACAAGAGATTTTCATACCCCCTGTGTCAAGTGCGTGTAAAGCTCAGCTTCGACGGGGGAGGGCGAGCCCTGAACCATGCAAGGTTCAGGACAGTCATGCACCCTACGTGGTGCATGGGGTGGGGGTGTAAGAACCTTGAATTCACCCCCCACCTTTACCCTGTTAGATAAGGCTTTTGATCTAACCTTAGTAGTAAATAATATTTCCTATCTAACAGGGTGAATCCTCCCCCACAAGGGGGGAGGAGATTTTTAGGTTCTTTCCTGGAGAAAGTGTACCAATGGAGAAGCGGGTTTACATCGAAACCTATGGCTGTCAAATGAACGAGCACGACTCGGAGCGGATCCTTCGACTCTTAGAGGGTTCCCATTATTCGGAGACGAAGGAAGCCAAAGAAGCCGACCTCATCCTCATCAACACCTGCAGCGTCCGGGAGAAACCCGAACATAAGGTATACAGCGCTCTGGGGAGGTTTAAGCGATTCAAAGATGAGAAGGGAACGATCATTGGAGTGGCCGGGTGCGTTGCCCAACAGGAAGGTGGTCGGCTTTTAGATCGGGTCCCTTATCTGGATATGGTCATTGGAACACATGCCATCTCCTTGATTCCCCAACTGGTGCAAAAAGTAGAGGCTTCCAAACAGAGGATCTGTCAAACAGGCCTGGACCCTGAGGGAAATTATCTTAAGGCGACTCTTCCCCAGAGGGTCATGAATAAGGTGAAATCCTACGTGACCATCATGCAGGGATGCGACCGTTTCTGTTCCTTTTGTATTGTTCCCTATGTGAGAGGAAGGGAACTAAGCCGACCCAGTCGAGAGATTATTAAAGAAGTGAAGCATTTAACTGAAATGGGTGTAAAGGAGGTTTGCCTTCTCGGTCAGAATGTGAACGCTTATGGAAAGGGAATGGAAGGAGAATTGGATTTTCCTCAGCTCCTCGACCGGATCAATGATATCGAAGGACTTCAGAGGATTCGGTTTACCACCTCTCATCCTGGCGATTTATCCGAAGAATTGATTCAGGCCTTTTCAAAGCTAAAGAAACTCTGCGAGCACTTCCATCTCCCTTTTCAATCGGGTTCGAATAAAATTTTAAGGGCTATGCATCGTGGCTATACGAAAGAGTCGTATCTTGAAAAGATAGACCGCCTCAAGAAAATATGTCCCCCCATTGCAATCACCGCCGATGTGATGGTTGGATTTCCGGGCGAGGAGGAGAAGGACTTTGAGGAAACATTAGATCTTCTCCAGAAGGTTCAATTCGATGATCTCTTTTCCTTTAAATACTCACCGAGAAAAGGAACCCGGGCTTCCCAGTTTATGGACAAGGTTGAAGAAAAAGTGAAACAGGAGCGGCTCTCCATCCTTCAGGAAATCCAGAAAGGGATCACTCTTCAAAAGAATCAGGAATTGGAAAGTTGCGTGGAAGAAGTGTTAGTCGAAGGCCAGAGCAAGCAGAGCACTCAAGATGTAACCGGCCGGACCCGATCGAATAAGGTGGTCAATTTTGAAGGTGACATCAGTTTAGTTGGAAAGTTAGTCCCAGTCCAGATTACCAAAGCTTACGCTCACTCTCTCCGGGGGGGAATAGTCCCCAATTATTGCGGATTGCGGATTGTGGAATAAAAGATCCAAAATCTGCAATCCAAAATTTTGTATCAGTTTAGCCTTTTGAAAAATGAATTTCAAAAGCCAAAAAAATTAGAAGAATCACTATAAAATCCCCCTCTATCCCCCTTTTTCAAAAGGGGAAGCTAATATCTCCTCCCTTTGGAAAAGGGAGGCAGGGAGGGATTTTCAAAGCGCTAAAGTATTACAAAATTTTTAATCCTAATTCCGCATTCCGCAATTAGATCAAGTGTGATAGTCTCGTAAAAAGTTAACGTTACCCTGTTTTGTCATTCCTGCGAAAGTCCCGCGCCCCGCGGGATTATTTCAAATAGTTCTGGACTCCGGCTTTCGCCGGAGTGACGGTTTCAGGACTTTTTACGATTTCATCAAGTGTGTTTCATCACAATGCTGGAAATGATGTTGGCGGCCTCATCCCCACGGTCGGCGGCATTACTGAGATGGCGATAGATCTCGCGCATCTTGAGCATATAGACCGTATCGGTCCCCTTGAAGAGGTCGGCGAGAGCCAGATGGTAAGCCTTCTCCATCTGGTTTTCATAAGATTTTGCTTTCACTGCATGCTCTGAGGCAATCTTCGGGTAGTCTTTCAAGATTTTAACGGCATCGTTCAACTCCCTTGCTGCCTTCCGAAGGATGTTGACCATTTCTTTGATGTGTTCATCTCCCTTGACTTCGTAGATCTCCATTTCGTCGACTGTTGTATTCGCATAATCCACCACATCATCGATGGCCCTGGAAAGGGAATAGATGTCTTCTCGGTCCAGGGGCGTGATGAATGTACTATCCAATTCTTCAATAAGGATTCGCCTCAATTCATCGGCTTCGCGTTCAAGATTTCGAACCACATTAGCATTTTCCTTTGTTCCATTCTCCGCAAAGTTATAGAGGGCCTCCAGACCTTCAAGTGTCTTTGAAGATTGGCGTGAGAGTATTTCAAAGAACCGGTTTTCACCATTGGAAAATGATTTTTTACTTTTGAAGAAATTCCATACCATCTCTTTCTCCTTTCCCCCTCGTCTTTCTCCCCTCTCCAAAGGGGAGAGGGATGGGGTGAGGGGTAGACAATTAAAAACTGGGATGAATCATACGAATTAAAAAGAAACTCAATCCAGCCATCAAGGCCGAGGCCGGGATGGTGATGAACCAAGCGACAATGATATTTTTGGCCACTCCCCAACGCACGGCTGAAATCCTCTGGCCAGCTCCGACCCCCATAATACTGGATGAAACAACATGAGTCGTGGAGGCCGGTCCTCCAAGTAGAGCTGCCCCTAAGATCACTGTCGCAGAGGCTGTCTGGGCACAGAAAGCGTGGACAGATCTCAGACGATAGATCTTTGATCCCAGGGTTTTAATGATTCGCCACCCACCACTGGCTGTTCCCAGAGCAATTGCAGTGGCGCAACTGGCAATTACCCAAAAAGGAATATGGAAAGTTGGGGAGATGCCCAGAATGACCAAGGACATTGTGATTAAGCCCATCGATTTCTGGGCGTCGTTGGCTCCATGACTCAGAGCAAGGGCAATGGAGGAAGGAATCTGCATCCGGTTAAAAAAATAGTTTATTCTGGGTGTGGCATTTCGGGATAGGTAGAGTGTGCCCTTAAGAAAGAGTGTGCCGAAGATAAGACCTAAAATGGGGGAAAGGACCAAAACGGAGATAACATAGAGAAGCCCTT
>Ga0315284_10008760_pt1 | contig 14442 bp, 20 predicted proteins | sample YL17G09_16_MG_FD_203696 | JGI IMG/M metagenome (GOLD analysis project Ga0315284, IMG submission 203696) | Sediment microbial communities from Yellowstone Lake, YNP, Wyoming, USA - YL17G09_16 | ecosystem: Environmental > Aquatic > Freshwater > Lake > Sediment | place: USA: Wyoming | collected... | reverse complement strand
TGAAAAACAAATGATAGTATTATGTCCAAAAGGATTTGGTAAGAAAACAAATGTTGATGTTACATGTGAACACTATGATATTAGTATGGCAAAAGATATGAAAGAACTTATTGCAAAAACAAAAATAAGAATACGTGATCACTTTGCACCTAAATCTAAGAAATTAAAATTCTACAAATGATTTTATATAAAAGAATAATTCACACCATCGATGGATTTGAAGGCAACATAAGTAAATCAGAAGAATTCATCATCAAAGAAGATGACAAGATTCTTAAGAATGAAACTCCATACACACAAGATGATGTTGTCGAACATGATGTAGTAACTCTTTCATGGAATACTTATAGTAAAGTAGGTACAATAAGCGATGACGAAATTTCTGTATTAAAGAAATTTAAAATATTAAAGAGATAATGTTAATTAAGAGTACTATAGCAATAAGATTCTTTGAATTCTTTATGAGAATGAAAATAGGTGGGATTGCTATCTTCCCATTTATATTTGTTCCAACCAATGCATTCGTCACAAGACGTCTTCTTAACCACGAGAGGATACATTTAAGACAACAACTTGAGATGCTTGTAATTCCTTTCTATATTGTGTATTTGTTTGAGTTTATAACAAAGGGCTACATGAATATCTCATTCGAGAAAGAAGCCTATGCGAATGATAAGGATTTAGATTATCTCAAGAAGAGAAAACCTTATTCATTCATTAAGTATTAACTGTAATACTATATGTGGTTTGCAATTCAATCACAAATAAATCATAAGTTCCATAAGGATCTGCTGTCATGTAATCAAATGGTACTATTTTTGTACCTAAATCAATGGGCTCTCCGCCTGATGCTGGATTAAAAGTAACTGTTACAGTTTTTCCAGATAAATTTATGCTTTCTATTCTAACTCCTGCTGGCATGTTATAATAATGTGTATGTTAAATCATTCGGTATATTAGTTCCATCTACAACATCTCCTGAACCCATATCATTATTGCCATCACTATCAACAACAATATCATCATCTCCTGTAGCATCATTGTCATTGTCATGATCATTGTGAGTGATACGATATTGTTCTCTCTTAGAATTCCTTTGTCTTTCTTCTTCTACTCTTCTGGCTTCATTTAACATAGATTCCATCATAGCATTTCTTTGCTCTAAGATTCTTTTAAGATCTTCTGATTCTCTCTCGTTCATGTTGTAAAGTTTTTTATTCTAATTATATATCTCCATATAAAAAGAAAAACCCCCCGGCGTTATGTGAGCCGAGGGGTTTTTAATATACTTATGTAATGTTTATACTGATTGTAAATTTTTATCTCTGATAGCAGTATGTAGTTCTTTGTAAGATTTAGAACCCCAATATTCTAATTGTCGCAATGCTTTTTTCATTAGCACTCCAACTCTCGCAGATGATAAACCAAAATGTGTCGCAATACCTGCTAACTTTTTTGGATTTAACTTATCATAATACATATTGATTATAGAAGATTCACGTTCAGATAATAGAATAAAAGCGTGTTCAATTTGAACAGGATCAAGACCTGGTTTCATATCTCGTGTCGAACATATTTTATTCCAATCGATATTGTCTCTTTTATTTTTTCTTTGCAATGCTGCCAAAGACCAAGAACTTTTGCTAATTGCATTTTGTAATGCCAATTCAGCTTGATCGGCTTGTTGTTTGTGATAAATACTCACAATTTTCATTGCATTAAAGTACTCAGTTTCAGATATAAATTTTTCTTCTTCCTGAGCGGTTGGAATGTCTTTAAAACGTACGTCAATCGAGTAACCGTATTTTGATAAATCCATACCAAAAGTCAAACCAAGCGATGCGACTAAATCATCTAATTCAATAATAGATTTTTTTCCAAAATTACGTAATTTTAAAAGATCAAGTTTGTTGAATGATACCAGTTGACCAACGGTTTCTATATCAGCCGCCTTTAAGCAATTTAATGCTCTAACTGATAAATTAAAGTCGTCTTTAAAAAGGTTCTTCTGCAATAGACTTTGCATGTGTTTTTTTGTATTCATAATAAATTGTTTTAATTGTTATGTCGACAAATATACACAAAAACTAAACACTATTTAGTTTTTTGTTTAATTAATTAAAAATCAATAGATTATAATATTTATATAAAAGAAAAACCCCCGGCTGAGCCGAGGGTTTTAATATACTTACGTCTATTAGATAACCGATTAAACGATTAATCCAGAAGAAGGTAAAGTGATAGAGAATGTAAAGTACATAGTTTCTGGGTGGAAACCTGCAAGTACTAAAGCATATCTTGACTTAACCGCGATCTTAGGAGACATAGTTCCTTCAGAGATAGTCTGGATAGACTCAGCCATCATGTATGGCATGAATTTAATTCCTGGCTCATCATCAGAACCTTTTCTTCCAACAAGAACTCTTGTGTCATTCCACTTCATGTTTTGATCAACATAAACTGTCATTCCAGCAAGTGAACCAACCGGGTAAAGAGAACCATTGTTTTGAGATGCTGTGTTAGCAAATGGTGCAGTTACGAATTGGCTGATGTCTTGGATTGCAGTAGCAATTTGAGAGTTACAAACAACAAAGTTTGCAGGACCTCTTCTACCTCTGTTAGCAACTACGTTAGCAGCAGCTAAGATTCTAGAGAAGATTCTTCTTTGGAAAGTTTGTTGGTTCTCATAAGTACCTACAGTTGGTAATGCAGCTAAGTTCAAGTTCAACGATTGACCTTCAGTTGCAGCAAAGTTCGTAGAGTTTGTAGCTCCTTGAGTAAATGCTGTACCTAAGATGTGCTTGTTGATTGACTGAGAAATCTCATTAACCAATGCGTTCTCAACCATAGAAACTACGTCGATACCGAATTGTTTGTTAAGATCCTGAATCTGCTCAGTTGTTACTGATGCAGCAACTTGGTAAGTCTTAGCTTCAACAAATTTAGTGAAAGTCTTAAGACCCATAGATCTGTAGTAAGTGCTCTCACCAGTCTCTCTAGTCATTGGACCGTCGTTACCAGTAGCAGAAGCATAAGGACCTTCCCATGCATCACCATCAGTATCTCCAGCACCAGTGAAACCAGCGATGTGATCTTCTAAAGCAGGAACTAAAGCAGCAGAAACCGTTAAAGCGATTGAAGCAGCTAAGTCATCAGTTAACGTGTATGCTGAACCTGTAGCGAATACAGTTGCAACAGTTAACGTTGTAGGAGTAGATGCAGTGATTCTGAAAATTGGGAATCCATCGATTCTTGATTTTCCAACAAATACTAAAGTCATGTTGTTTGGACCAGATGCAGCAGTGTAAGATGAACCTACAGTGTAAGAACCTGAGATACCAGCTTTAATAACTAAAGGCTGAGTTGCAGAATTTAACTGACCACCACCATATACATAGTCAAGGTAAGTTAAAACACCTGTTGGACCTGGCATAGGGATAACTGGTACGATGTCAAAACCAACTGTCTTCGCAGCTACCTGAATAGCTAATGGAAGTAAAGATGGGAATTTATCGCCAGAACCTGTAGCTGTTCTTGTAGGAGCAACTGGCTGTCCTTGGAATCCTGCTAAACCTGTTAAAGTTTGGTAAGCAGTAGATGAACTTTCGTTCAATGAGTGGTAATGACAATACTTAGAAAGCCATTCTACTTTGTTTGAGTCTTTGATAGAGGTTTTGCTCTCGATGATCGGAGACCAGTTATCGAAGATCTCTTGTTCGTTAATCATTTTCATGTTTAATTAGAGATTTTTTGGTTGTTTGTTTTTACTTCTTGAAACGCTTTGCTAACTCATCAGCTACTCCCGTCATGTAGTCATTAGAATACCCTGACATGTTTGGTTTCGCAGCATTAACCGCTGTTTCGTTCTCGTTGAGTCTAATAAGACCAACTGCTTTTTCTTTGCTCATTCCTGGTCTTGTTGCCCAGAAGTTATTAATCTGATAAGTTGTATCAAGTTTTTTCAACTTGCTCGCAGATATGATTCCTTCTTGTTCAACAATACTTAAAGATTCCCAAATTGGTTTGTACTTTTCTGGCATCTCAGTAATGAACTTTGGTTCAGCTGGTACTTCTTGCTCAGTTAATGACGCATCCCATTTTTTGATGATGTCCATTTCCGAGAAGTATGCGCCGTTTTCCAACGCCTTAACGACCTTTTCTTTCTTGGTCTCGTCGAGAGCAACAAATTCTTTTCTTTTATCTTCGTTAAGAAGCTTATAGAAATTATATTTGCTCTCATTCAACGTTGAAACAGTTTTCTGGTTTTTAACAGTTTCAAGCAATGAATTTATTTTTGTTGTCAATGTTGAATAATCAACAGTTTCGTTAACTCCAGCAGGTTTTTCACCTGTTGTTGCAGCAACTTTCGGTGCTTCAGTATTAACGTTCTCTGCTATATACTCTGAATAAGCAATATTTTTCTCAATTTTTTCTGCTAAGTACTCAGAATATGTAATTCCTTTGTCAACAGTCTCAGCTAAATATTCACCGTAAGCAATGCTTTGGTCAACTTTTTCTGCGATGTATTCGCTGTAATCTAAACTCTTATCTAAGTTCTCAGCAAGATATTCGCCATAAGCAATTGTTCTGTCTAAGTTCTCAGCTAAATATTCTCCATAAGAGATAGCTTTGTCAACGTTCTCAGCAAGATACTCTGAATAAGAAATTCCTTTTTCAAGATTCTCAGCAAGGTAGTTTGCATAAATGATGCTCTTATCTAAGTTCTCTGCAAGGTACTCTCCATAAGAGATAGACTTGTCAACGTTCTCAGCAAGATACTCACCGTAAGAAATAGTTTTATCAAGATTTTCAGCAAGATACTTTGAATACTCGATAGACTTATCTACGTTTTCTGCAAGGTATTCTGAATACTGAATGTTCTTGTCAACATTCTCAGCGATATACTTCATGTACTTCTCAATTCTTTCAATTCTTTCTTCAAGAACATCTACAATTGCAGTAGTATTTTCATTAGTATTGTTAGTTGTTGGATTCTTGATCTTCTCTTTTAAAGTATCAAGTTCTTTTTTAATGACTTGTGAGTAGCCATTTAATTCATCCACAGTTACGAAATCGTTCTTAGCCATTTCTGATATATTGTTTTTTTCTTGTATTTCTAACGCTTTAAAAAATGCACCTTGGTGATTTTCATCTATTCTATATATCTTGTAAGAATCAGATTTTTCTCCAACTACATTTTTTGTTACATCTTCTAAGCCGTCAACAACAGAATTAGTATCCTTATTGTTGAATCTTGTCATTACACTTTCATATATTCTTTCAAGTTCAGCTTGCTCAAAACCAGGGCTTTCCACTAAGTCATAAGTAAATATCTTTTTAATCTGAACTTGTTTGTTTTCTTTAACAACACCAGCTGCTCTAGAAGAAATATGTAATGGAACACCTGCATTAACAAGTGCCTTAGCCATTTCACCAGCTGGATGGCCGTTGATAAGTCTAATTTTAATTCTTACATTTCTATTTGCTTGGTCGTATTCTAATGATTCAACAACGTGTGAAGCATTCTTTAATGAAGTCTCAAAGTTAGCTGGGTGATCTAATTCACCTAATAAACTTTTCTTTGCGATTTTCTTTTGAAGATATTCAAGATGAGGAAGGTATTCTTTCTCTTCGTAAATTCTATGGTTATTATTCTCTTTACCAAACACAGCTGCAATACCCTCAAGGATATAATCACCGTTTTCGCTTTTAGATTTTACCTCAACGTCTGAGTCCGATGCCCTTTCAAGGACAAACACCCAGTCTTTACCAAATGTTCCCAGATCTGCGTTGTTGTTTTTTTCCATGTTTGTGCGATTGTTTAAATTAAGTTTTGTAGTCGCTTGTTTATATATATTCCAATTAAAATAATTTTTTTCCAAAAACTCATTTTTGGGTACTTATTTCTTTATATATTAACATTTAAGTAAAAAAAATCAACTACAATTCATTTAAAACAACAAAGAAGCTACTTTATCAGTAAGCTTCTGGAACTTTTATTATTACGATGTATATAAAAAATAAAATTATGTCACCAAAGAATATAGTATATTGGCTACAAGGTTATCTTGAAGGAAAGGATTCCCTTACAATCGAGCAAATTATGAGAATAAAAAATGTGTTAAGAGTACCACATAAACCATCTAGAGAACAAGCAGAAAAAATGGTTACTGCTTTATTCCCAGATCTTAAGGGTAGTGATTTTACAAAGGCTGTAGATGAATACTGCGTATAATATATTTTTTATCGCAGAAGAGGTATTAGGATGTAGTCCTAATCCTATGGTAGAAAGATTCTATGATTACTATGGTCATTCAATTAGATCAACATTTGAGATATACAGCATTGAAGCTGTTTGCATGAATTAATCTATTCCAGAAAAAGCACCTGAAATAATAGCATTTGCAACAATTACATATTTGTCAACTGATATTTCAGACTTACCATAACCCATTACTTCAAAGATGTCTTTTACATCTTCTATTTTTGCTTCTAATCCAATTACTTCTGAATCTTTTAAAACAAACAGCTTGCTTTTAAAGCCTGCTGTTTTTTTATTATTCATTGTAACATTCACAGGAACATGCATATCAGAAGTTAGTTGAAATTTTTTTAATTGTGTTTTAGTCAGTTTCATGTAATGATATTGATTTTATTATACTATCCACTAATTCATTAACTGGTAAATCATTAGGATCTCCTGCAAATGGATTTTCAATTTCATTACTTATTATTTCAATTCCTGCTATCATATAAAAAATAACCATTACAATAGGAGTAGCCCAAAGACCGAGATCATAAAATAATCCAAATGGCAATGTTATAAGATAAATGAATATAGACATTTTAATATGAAGGGCGTATGCCATTGGTATCGGTGTATTTTTAATGCGTTCACATATATTAGAATTATCTAATAAAGTATTAACAGAATTTTCTAAAATAGAAACATCGCGGGCAGTAATTTTTCCACTTCTTTCAAGTGAATGTAGCTCATATAATACTTTCTCCATATATTTCATTTGACCTCTATGAAAAGAATCAGATACATGCATTGCAGGTGAATCAGATGTATTACGTAAATATCTTTTTAAATTGTTTAAATATTCAGTCAAATTATATTTTATTATTTTATGTGCATTTTTAAATGATTCAGAATCTTTGTCTTCTTCGATAATTGAAGCATTGAATTTAATAACAAAAAAAGAAATAGCAGTTGATATTGAAGATATACTTTTTCTTCCTTCCCACCATCTATCGTATGCAGTATTAGTTCTAAATACTAAAAGTAAACCAATGACTATTCCTATCAAGGAATGTAATGAAGGTGGTATTTTTACCTCATGCAAACCAGTATGCATGTAGATATAACTCAGCGCTAATGTAAATAAACCTATCGAAATTGTTCGATAAAACAATTTCATAAAATATACATTTGGTTGCATAAATACTAAATACAGTAAATTACGTTTACCGATATTTGATATTTGCGTTTTCATCCCATTTATTATGTCGTTTTCCATATATTCATTAATGATTTAACTTCTTCTTTATATTCTTCGTTAATTGAATGTGCGTCAAGACCTTCACTTATTTTTTCAATGTAAGAATCACGTATAAGCAAATTTGTTTGTGATGACATTTCTAATCCAGCCATATAAGTAAAACAATCAAGGTGGCGTTCTCGTTCAGTCATTTTTACACGAACTCCAATACTAGTTCTTTGATAATGTGTTGGATAACCTTCACTTTTATCCAAGATAGAAAGATTGCTTCTCATTAGAGATACTATATTTGCTATTTGAGCATCGGTATGACTACTTATTTGCCTATTGTTATCGTTTAGATTAGCCATATCATACACAACACCATGTACAGACTTTCCCCAACATGGAAGTATATTAGCAAAACCAACTGTTGGATCTTTCTTTGATATTTTATTAAACATCAATTTATAATTAAGGAGTACCCCAACACCAATGACACTCATCTTTAATCCTCTCTCTTCAAGTTGTTTAGGAGACATGTTACTGCCATACGCAAAATACAATCGTGTGCCTTTTAAATCATCAGGCATTTTAAAATCTTTCATTAGTTATTATTTAATAATGTTTTTAATCTAGACATCCAAGATTTCTTCATCTCTTTCCACAAACCGTTATAAGGTTCAGCATATATTTTTTCGTTACAAACTTCTATTGAAGCTTGTGCATTATCGATTGAATTTTTTATTTCCTTTAATATCACAGTTGGATCAAGCAATGATTCTGGTTTTGCTTCTCCTAATTTCCACCATACAACATCAGTCGTACCTTTCTTATACAACTCAAGATGCAACATGGTCATTGGTAATCCTTTGTCTTTAAGTAAAACAGTTTTTACTTCACCAATGCTTGTGCCTGTACTAACAACATCGCCAACATTTACAGTTTCAGTTAATTCACCATAAACAAATACACCACTTTCGCCTTCAATTAAAATTGCACGTGTGTCATTCCACCACGGACTATCTGCTTTTGTTCCAGTAAAATCTATAATGGCAATTACTTTACCATCTTCAATAGGATAAACTTTTTCTCCTGGGTTGCAGTACAAGTCAACACCTGTGTGTATATCATGTTTACGATTAAACCCAAATGATCCTGGACCACTTACTGGTATTCGCAAAGTTTTATTTAATGGCGCAACTTTCATTTGAATATTTTTTGATACCATTTTAAAGGTTTATTTACAACGGCTATTATTTTTTCAATAGGTTTTACATAACCATTTTCAGCAATTTTATATTGATCTTTAATTACTGACCAATCAGGTTTCCAATATGGACATTTAATACAACCTGGTATAGTTGTTCCTCTTGCTTCTTTTGCTTCTTTACTTGTGCACCACCAGCTCATGGCACTTTTTAAGTGTCCACAATCATAACATGTTTTTTTATCGAAAGGTGAAACTGCTTTATAATCTGAATCTGACATTGATTCAATTTCACCTTGCGTCATATCTTTGAAGTCTTTCATTTTTCTAATCTTTCTCTTATTCTTTCTCTTATAATCATTTCATCGTTTTTATTAGGAGTATAATCATTCATTAAATGTGTAGGAATATCTTTCCAACAATCTCCATAATATGCTACATTGAAATTTCTTTTAAGACATTCTTTATACAATTTTTCATATCTCTTTTTTAAGTATAATAATTTATCATAAAAAAATGATACATGACCTTTTCCCAATTTAAAAACAGGTGGTATATTTTTTAAATTGTATTTACCACGAGAAACACAATTCTGCTAACAAATGTTTGTTAGTAAGTTCTGCTGGAGGAATTGCAACATTTATTCTAGTCATTTATTCTTCAATGAAATTTTCATAAATAAAATTTCCAAGTAAAATTAATGTAGCGCCATAGCAAACGGCATAACTAATATTTTCTAATTGTAATAATGGATCCATATAGATAATTTTTAAATTTAACTTACAAATATACAAAAAAAAAATGAAAACCCCCGTAAAATTAACTACGAGGGTTTCATCCTTTTGACATATTTACGCAGCATTATTATTCAATCTTATAACCAAGCTTCTTAGCATGATTCAAGAATGGCACAATGTTGTCTGTGCTGAACTGATTGCATATTGCAATTTGTTTAATTGGTCCGTTCAAACGAACAAGTTGATTATCATTCAAAAAGAATCTTCTTCGTACTTTTGAAATCTCCATTGCTTTATCGTATGATTGAAATATTCCATATCCTTTTAACAAGTCATCTGGAAAAGCTTTCTTTAATAACTCATAAGTAATCTTTGGATTCGCTTGAACGTGGTCTCTTATGATTGCAAGAACCAAAGGTCCTTTACCATAACTCTCACCTTTAAAATTAAATCCACTACGATCTCTATCGCCTTTTTCTTTTACTTGCTTTGGAGCCTTTGGAGCTTTCACTTTCACTTCTTTTTTAACTGGAACTTGTTTAACTGCACGTGATGATGTAGGACGAGTAACATCATCATCTGACATTGAACCTCCACCACCGCTTTCAAGGCGTGCATTTACTTTCAAGAATTCAGCTTCGATAAGTTTTGCTTTCTTTGCTTTTGCTTCTTCAGTATTGTTTATAGTATTAAAATACTTTTCAGAAACTGGCTTGTACTCTTTTAATTGTTTTTCATACGAAGCTTCATCAAGTCCTTTAAGGGAGATAAGCATTTTACCGATTCCAGTTTGCTGTGGAGTATGTGTTCCTGCTCCAATTGATTTAATTGCAGAAGCTATTTTAGCTTCTAACATTACGATTTCTTTTTCTTCTTTTGCCATGGTTGTTTGGTTATATTGTTTTGAGATTAATTTGATAGCGCTAATTTACAGTTTGAAAGATAATATAGATAAAAGTTTTTCAGAAGATATTAACATTGGTATGTTAATATCGCCGAAACATAGACTAGGTCATAAAAATAATTATTAACAAAGTTTTATTAAATAGAAAAGCCACCCGAAGGTGGCTTTTTCAACATAGAGGAATAACCTAATATTAAACCTTGGCAAGTTTAATGTCGTTTTAGATATTTCACTAATATATGTGAAATATCAAATGCATCGTAAAACCCTTCTAAAGTAGCAAGCCCCTTTAAAGCATTTGCTTGTGGATGAGTGTTTGTTACAAATACTTTTTCAAATACACCGGAAGCTTTAAGCTTATAAATAGAATCATCTGGAAGAACACCATGTGTTGCAACTGCATAAACTTTTGATGCACCAGCATCTTTATATGCTTGTCCGGCACTAATCAAAGATCCACCAGTACGAATCATGTCATCATAAATAACAACTTTCTTTCCTTTTACATCGGCATTAATACCTACAATAGAAGTAGTAGTTCCACTTAATCTTCTTTTTGTAATTACTGCGCAATCAACTCCCATTTCATTCGCAAGAGACTCAACCCATTTAGCACGACCTGCATCAGTACTTGCTAGAACAAAGTTTTTATTATCTTTGTAATGTTCAGTTCCTTCATGTGAAATCATTTTACACATTTTTATAATTGCTTGTTTTGCATATAAGTGAACTGGTTGAATTGCACCTTCTAAATAATGTGGAGTTCCTTCACTATGTAAGTCCATGAACAACACTCTTGTTCTTGATGTTGACGGTATAGATGAAATTAATCGTGCACGTGTTTTTGCTTTTACTATTTCACCTGGTTGAACAGCTCTTTCCATTGTTGAATATCCAAAGTATGGAATAACTAAGGTTAAAGATCTAACTCCGGCTTTTACACAATGACATGCCATATCATATAATTCAAGTGTTTCAGTATCTGAAACCGTTCCACCCACAATAACAACATGTTTACCTACAGGTGAATCAATAAACCTGTGATAAGATTCTCCATCAGGGAATGTTTTTACTTCTACCAAAGCCTCTCTTAAAGCTCGTGGATCTGCTCCAGCAAGGCCTGTTGGAGTTGGATTTTTGTGTTGATACATTATCATTGAATCCAATAGATAACGATAGTTTGTAGTTGCAAATACTAATTTCATCAGTTTATTTTTAAATATAAAACAAATGTACGTAAAATAAACCAAAATAAAAAATGGTGATTAAATTAATAATCACCATTTAATTGGTGGGGAAGTAAGGATTCACACCTCTAAAAAGAACGACCTAAAAATTCGTCAAGCGACTTCCCCTTATTGCCAGATTTATAATTATGAAAAAACAATCCTGGACAAATCAAATTATACTTGAACTACATCGTATCTTGGTACAGAAATAGTTTTCATCATTACATTATATGGAGTGAACTCTGCAAGATCTCCAGATAAAACAGATTTCATTAATGAAGGACTGAAACCTGAAATAACTGCTGAACCAGTTTTTCCAAACTGAACAGGGTGATTATCTTGCATTGCATTTACTTTCCACCAAATAGTTTTTGGTACAACATACACGATGTCTTTACCATCAGCTTTTAATTTTGCATTTGCTTGCTCATACAACTTCTCAACCATCTTCTGAGCAGTAGGATTATCCCAATCTCTGAATGCATCAAATTCCATATCTGAAATTATTAATAACATAGTTGGCATCTCCTCTTGAACAATGCTATGCTTAACTGCATGATCAAGCATAGAACGGAATGCTGCTTCTAAATTAGTGTTGTAACCAATATGACCACCAAACTGTTGTAGTCTGTCTGCAACATTTCCTTTTAAGTATTGCAATGTTGGTTTCTCAGTGAATGAAATAAATGCATCCTTGAAAGGACCTTCATTTCTTTCTGAAATATACATACCTAAAGATAATGCAACATCCAAAGCACTTAAATTTTTATTTCCACCAACTGGACGTTGCATAGAACCAGATACATCACACATTGGCATAATTCTTTCTTTGGAACCTACTAAGTAGTTAACCAAAGATTCCCACTGCTTTTGATTTACAGTTTTATCTCCACCATATTTGATTGATTTAATAATGTCGTATGGATAAACAGCTCCAGCATTTACCTTTACTCCAGCATCACCTCTTTTAAGAGCTTCTCTGAATTGTACAAATCTATCTGCATCTTGTTTATGGAAAGCAGTCATATATCTTGACATTGCCAAAGATGGTACATGGCTGTAATTAATTGCACCAAATTCTTTTGCACACATCTTCTGTTCAACAGTATTCGATAAACCAACCAAAAGTTGTCTGTACTCTTTTGGAGACAATGACATTATCTTTCTAAGTTTGTTTGCGAATGAACCTTTACGAGGCATCCACTTTGCGCAAAGTCCATTCTCAGTTCTAAGTGCTGAAGCAATAAAATCCAATACTGATTTTTCAAATACTGTATTTTCCGCCAATAAAAGATCATCCCATCTTCCAAACTCTGGAATGATAGAAGTATTTTTCTCTGCTACATCTGGATGATTGGCAATAAGGAATAATTCAAAAATATCACGAAACACTTGACGTTCACCTTGACCTTCACGAACATCACGTGCCCAGAAAAGAATTCTCATGGCTGTCATAGGATCTTCTGCATAAGCTGCAGAGAACATTCTGATAAGTCTTGTTTTATCTTGACCTCTCATAGCACCAATAGTGCCATACAAATCTGTACAAGCATTTAATGTTGTAGTATTTGTAGTCATACCATTCTGGGTAAGACCTGTTTCTGTTCTCATTGCGTCTACTAATTTCATCGTCTTTATCTTTTAATCTGTGAAGTGCTAATATAAGAAAAATTCTATTAGCATCTTATAAAAAGTTTCAAATATCTTTTGCAACAGATGCCATATTAGCTATCTTGTCTTGCAGCTCTTTAAATTCTCTTTCTTTCTTTTTTGCTTCATCATCTTTAGCATAAGATCGTAAAATCCCATGATATGGCCCTGATAAAGAATCTGTATGATACGGTAATCCTTTATATCCTGGATCCATTTTTAATTGATATTCATTTGATTTTTCATTTTCAATAAATATCTCTGTTTGATTTATTTTCCTTTCTCCAAATTTTCCAATGAACCAGGATTCTTCTACATACTTTACATCAAATATATTTGCACCACCCATTCTCCAATTAAAAGCGTGACTGTGTATATCAACACAATCATACATTGATCTGCCAGTAAAAATTTTAATATTCAATAAATTATTGCGTGTTTCTAACATCAACGTAATATATGATAGATCATTGATGTGCAAATTTGGATCAAATTTCCAATTTTCAAAATCCAATCTCCAATTTAGAACAGGACCAAAGCGACCATTACCAAATAATGTTCCACACCAAGCTTCAATGTTATCATGTGGTGGTAATAACGATGAATGGTGCACAGGTTCTTTTTTCCACCAATCTGGATCATTAATTCTTTTAAATTCTCTGTCTTCTTTATATTTGAATATCCTATAAACCAATGCTTGAACCTTACTTGGCCATCTAAAATTTGGTTCACACATATCAAGAATAATTGCTTGACCTCTACTCATGTCACGCTGCGGACTATTTGCTTGTGGTATAATCATTTCATCTGGTTTTTTAATCATGCCCCATGGACCCATCATTTTTTATAAGATTTTCCAAGTTCCATTCCCATTCTAAATGCTTCAGATGAAGTAGGAGTTTCATTTCCAAATATTGGATGTGCACTTCCAAATACTTCATGAACTTTTTCTATAGTTCCTTGTTCATGATACCCAGCCCAATATCCAATATTTGAATGTACTATTCTTGTTGCTTCTTCTTTGTCAACATTGTCTTGTGGTCTTTCGACTTTTGACATTGTTATACAATGTTCTACAAGTGCATCAAAGTATTCTTTTGCTTTTGCTTTATTTCCTTGTTTTGCAATTTCAATTGCTGGATTGTAAAGATCCCCAATTGTAGCTTCTGATGTAATGTTTGAAAATTTCATTGTAGTACGGTTTTAAGTTAATAATCAAAGCACTATT
>Ga0315284_10008759_pt1 | contig 14442 bp, 12 predicted proteins | sample YL17G09_16_MG_FD_203696 | JGI IMG/M metagenome (GOLD analysis project Ga0315284, IMG submission 203696) | Sediment microbial communities from Yellowstone Lake, YNP, Wyoming, USA - YL17G09_16 | ecosystem: Environmental > Aquatic > Freshwater > Lake > Sediment | place: USA: Wyoming | collected... | reverse complement strand
AGCGGTGCGCCTTCGGGTCAAGCCACTCCGGCCAGGCCGCATCCCCGAAGTGGAGGGAGTTGAGGCACCGCTCGGCCCGCAGCAGGAAACGTCCTTCGTCCAAAGCTTGGGTCGGGCAGGCCGCCACGCAGGCCCCGCAATCCTCGCACACCGCGGCCAGACGGGGCGGGACACACGGCTCGTGCGAAGCGCCCGGCGCCACCAAAGAGGTCTCGACGGCGTACCCGAAGAGCATGAAGTAACTACCCAGCCCGGCCGCCTGGGTGATGTTGTTGCGTCCGTAGGTCACCAGGCCGAGCCTGGAGGCGCAGGCCTTGAAGGGAAACGGCGCCAATCGGAAGCGGACGCCGCCCAGCGGGCCGGCCTCCAATTCGCGGGTCATGGCCTGGAAGGGCGCCTTCCCGGCGGCCACCACCGGCGGCAGAATCGCCTCGAGCGGCCCGTCGGGCAGAGCGAAACGCACGACCCTGGCCGGCGTCGCGGCGGCGATGACGGCCACCGACCGCACGGCCTGGAGGTCGATACCGTCGAGGTAGGTGAGGCGGTGCAAGTAGCGGTCGCGGAACTCCTGGCTGAACTCGCCGTTGGAGCGCCGGAGGTCCATCTCCGCCCGGATGACCTCGAGGACGGCCGGGTGCCCGAAGGCCACCTGGTAGCCGCGCTCGGCGGCCCAGGTTTGGAGGGTCTCGCCCAAGGTCCCGCGTCCGGCCTCGCCCATCGTCTCGGCCACCTCCCCCCGCCAGAGTTCACCCCGCCACGCCCGGATGCCTGCCGCCCCCAGGGCGCGCCGGCGGCGCCCGGGTCGCCCTAGGGCAGGGTTCGCAGCAGCGGCCTCTTCCCGGCCGGTGTGAGCGGGATGGCGTCGACCACGCGGACGGCGACCTCGACCGGCTCCTTCAGGTAGTCGCGGAAGCGGCGCTCGAGTTCAGCCGCGTCGGCCGGGCCGAACCCCGCGCCGGGCGCCGGCACGACCGCTATCTCCAGCCGGTCGGTAGACGTCTGGATGAACTGGTACTCCAGGAAGAGACTCGTCCGGTCCTCCAGGAGCATGTGCAGGAAGGCCGCGGGCACGCCCAGACCGGAAGGCAGGATCAGCACTTCGGTCTGACGTCCGCTCAGGGTCGCCAGGAGCGGGAGCCCCCGCCCGCACGGGCAGGGCTCGGGCGCGAGCGCCCCGATGTCTCCGAGGTCGTAGCGGATGAAGGGCATCAGCCGGTTGGCGAGGTCGGTAATGACAAGCCGGCTCTCCCGGCCCGGTTCCACCGGCCGACCCGCGTCGTCCACGGCCTCCACCAAGAAACGCCAGGCCGCGACGTGAAGATTCCGGTAGGGCGGCTCCCCGGCCGCCACACGCTGCGGGCAACTCTGGGCCATCCAGACGCCGAACTCCCTCGCCCCGTAGCGGTCGTGGATGGGAGCCCCGAAGGCTTCCGTCAAGATCCGGCAGATGCCCGCGTCCAGGGTCTCCCCCTCGATGGTGATGGCCTTGACGCGATGGACCCGCCCGCTTTGCCGCAGGGTCTGGGCGGCCTGCGTCAGCACGGCCGTGACGCCGGACAGCGCGTCCGGACGCCATCTTTCCAGAAACGCGGCGATGCCCGCCGCGTCGCGCTCGGCGACCAGCGCCAGCGGCAGGTGGTGCCCCCCGCCGAAAAGACTCCACAGGGGGTAGACCCGGCGGGAGACAAACACCGAGGGCCGGAGATGGACTGTCTGATCACCCGGACGGAGGCCCGCCCAGCCGTCCAGGAAGAGTCGTTCCGCGTGGTCCTGGGAACGCAGAGCCGGGTCCCGGTAGACGCGGAGCGGGTAGCCCGTGGTGCCGGAGGTCTCGAAGACCTGGGGCCGGCGGCGCGGCCGTCCGCGGGTGCGTCCATCCTCCGACACGAGCCCCGCCGGGAACTCCCGCCGGACGGTCTCCTTGGTCAGCAGGGGCAGCCCGGCGAAGTCCTCCGGGGTGAAGGCGGGCGAGGTGAAATCCTCCGGCGCCAGGCCCAGTTCACCGAAGACCTTCCGGTAGTAGGGAACCGTGGCCGCCGCGTGGCGGAGGAGCGAGCGAAGGCGCCGCCACTGGGCCTCCCGGCTGGCCGCCGGGCCGAGCCACTGAAAGGCCTCCATCTCGCGGCGGGCGGCGGTCGAACCGAGACGGAGCAAGGCCACCCCGGCCGGGAAGAGGACATGGCGGAAGAGGGTCCGGCCCAAGGCGCTAGGCAATGGTCATCTCGCCCCCCGGAAGAGTCTTTAGCAGCGGTCGCTTGCCGGACGGGTCGCGCGGGATGAGGTCCACGACGCGGACCGAGATGACCATGGGCTCCCCGAGGAGGTCCCGCAGCCCGCGGATGATGGCCTACTGTTCGGAGGCGCCGAAAGCGACGCCGGGGTCGGGCACAACGAGGACCTCGAGCTGGTCGGGGGCCGTCTGTCGGAACTGGAACTCCCACCTCAGGTCCTGAAGGCTGCCGAGAGCCCAGGCCAGGATGCTCACCGCGAACCACTTGCCCGAAGGCAGAATCAGCCGCTCGACACTGCGGCCGGACAGCGACGCCAGAAGGGGAAGACCGCGCCCGCAGGGGCAGGGCCTGGGGGCCAGGCTACCCCGGTCGCCGACGTCGTAGCGGATGAAGGGCATCAGGCGGTTGCCGAGGTCGGTGATGATGATGCGGCCCTCCCGGCCCGGCTCGACCGGCCGGCCCTCGTCGTCGACGATCTCCACATAGAACCGCGAGGCACTGATGTGCAGGTTCTCGAAGGGAGGTTCACCGCCGGCTACGCGGTCCGGGCAACTCTGGGCCACGTAGATGCCGAACTCGTTCGCCCCGTACAGGTCGTGGACCGGGGCCTCGAGGGCCTCGGTGAAGAGCCTCCAGGTCGCGGCGTCCACGGCCTCACCCCCGACGAAGATGGCCTTGGGCGGGTGGCGCAGCCGGAGTCCCGCCTGCCGCAACGCCTGAGCCGCCAGGGCCAAGAGGTTCGTGTATTCGGCCAGCAGGCCTTCGGGCCGCCAGTCGTCCAGAAGGCGCGCGATGGCCCGGCCGTCGCGCCCAAAGGCGAGGTCCGGCGGGAGTAGCAGGGCGCCGGCAAGGAGACTCCAAAGCGGCCGCAGCCCGGGGGGCACAGACACCGTCACCCGGACATGGGCGATCTGGTCCCCGGGCACGAGGCCGCCCCGGGAGTAGTTCCAGCGGCGGTGCGCGAGGCGCTGGGTGCGGATCTCGGGGTCGCGGTAGAACTTGAGCGGCAGGCCGGCCGTGCCCGAGGTGCGGAACACCCGGACGCGACGCCAGGGCGGCTGGCGCCGCGCTCGCTCGGTCTCTGAGACGAGACCCTCCGGGAACCCCCTACGGACGTCCGGCTTGGTCAGGATGGGCAGCCGGGCGAAAGCCTCCGGCGTGAAGGCGGGTGAGGCGAAGTCCCCCGCGGCCAGGCCCAGTTCACCGAAAGCCCGGCGGTAGTAGGGGACGGTCGCCGCCGCGTGCCCGAGCAGTGAGCGAAGACTGTCCCACTGAATCTCACGGATGGCGTCGGGGCTGAGCCGTTCGAAAGCCTCGAGCCGGCGATAGGCGCCCAGGACACCTGGTTTCAGCCCTCGCTCGACGGACGGTGAGATGACGTGCCGGAAGAGAACCCGCCGCACGTCACTGGCAAAGGCCATTCGTCTATGCCTCCCGGCCGCTCGCTTCCTGGCAGGGTCTTGAGCAGGGGTCGCTTGCCGGACGGGTCGCGCGGAATGACGTCCACCAACTGGAACGAGATCTCGATCGGCTCTCCGAGGAGGTCACGCAGCCCGCGAGCCAGGTTCTCCTGTTCGGCGGTCCCGAACGTGACCCCCGGGGCCGGCACTACGGCCACCTCGATGTGGTCGATGGCCGTCTGCCGGAACTGGTACTCCCAGATCGCGTCCGCTCGGGCGTCCATGGCGAGGCTGAGAAGGGCTCCGTTTCGGCGTCTCCCGGAGGGCAGGACCAGAGTCTCGGCGGTCCGGCCCTGAAGAGACCCCAGGAGGGGAAGGCCTCGCCCGCACGGGCAGGGTTCGCGGGCCAGGGTTCCCCGGTCCCCGAGGTCGTACCGGATGAAGGGCATCAAGCGGTTGCCGAGGTCGGTGATGATGATACGGCCCTCCCGGCCCGGCTCGACCGGCCGACCGTCGTCGTCCACTATCTCCACCAGAAAGCGCAGGGCGCTGATATGCAGGTTCTCGTAGGGCGGCTCTCCCCTGGCCACCCGGTCCGGGCAGCTCTGGGCCACGTGGATGCCGAACTCGTTCGCCCCGTAGTGCACGTGAACGGGCGAGCCGAAGGCTTCGCGCATGAGCCTCCAGTCCCGCCTCCCCACGGTCTCGCCCCCGACGATGATGCCCTTCGGCGGGTGGCGGAGGCTCCGGCCGGCCGCCCGCAGGGCCTGGGCGGCCAGGGTCAGGGAAGGCGGGTGCCCGATCAGCCCGTCCGGCCGCCAAAGGTCGAGGACACGGGCGATACCTTCGCCGTCGCGGTCAAGGTAGAGATGGCTCGGGAAATGCCGGGCGCCCCCGAAGAAGCTCCAGAACGGGTAGAGCCAGGGCGAGACGTAGACCGTCATTCGCATGTAGGTAACCTGGTCTCCCGGCTGGAGACCGGCCCAGGCGTACTGCCAGACCCGGGTGGCGTGGTCGTGGGCCCGCAGGGCCGGGTCGCGGTAGAACCGGAGGGGGATCCCGGTCGTGCCTGACGTGCGGAAGACCTTGGGACGGCGCCACGGCAGCCAGGTGCGGTAACGGCGTTCGGAGACGAGGCCGGCCGGGAACTCCTTCCGGACGGTCGGTTTGGTCAGGAGGGGGAGCCGGGCGAAGTCGTCCGGGGTCAGCCGAGGCCTCAGGGCCTCCCCAGCGGAACCGGGGGCAGCGAAGTCGTCCGGGCCGAGGCCGAGCTCGGCGAAGGTCCGGCGGTAGTAGGGGACCGTGGCCGCCGCATGGCGGAGAAGCGAGCAGAGGGTGCTCCACTGGGCCTGGCGGATAGCCTCCGGATCGAGCCACTCGAAGGCCTCCAGTCGGCGGCGGGCGGCCGTCGAGCCCGGTTTCAGGACGTGCTCGCTGAAGGGAGAAACCATGTGGCGAAACAGGGGTTTTCTCACCTCGTCCGCAGCCCATCCCTCCCGAGCGCCGTCACGCTAGCCAATGGTCATCTTGCCCCCGGAAGAATCTTTAGCAGCGGCCGCTTGCCGGACGGGTCACGCGGGATGAGGGCCACGACGCGGACCGAGATGACCATTTGCTCTCCGAGGAGGTCCCGCAGCCCGCAGATGATGGCCTCCTGCTCGGAGACGCCGAAAGTGACGCCGGGATTGGGCACGACGAGGACCTCGAGCTGGTCGGGGGCCGTCTGCCGGAACTGGAACTCCCACATCAGGTCCTGGAGGCCGCCGAGAGCCCAGGCCAGGACGCTCACCGCGAACCACTTGCCCGACGGCAGAATCAGCCGCTCGACGCTCCGGCCGGACAGCGACGCCAGAAGGGGCAGGCCGCGCCCGCAGGGGCAGAGCCCGGGGGCCAGGCTCCCCCGGTCCCCGATGTCGTAGCGGATGAAGGGCATCAGGCGGTTGCCGAGATCGGTGATGATGATGCGGCCCTCCCGGCCCGGTTCGACCGGCCGGCCCTCGTCGTCGACGACCTCCACGTAGAACCGCGAAGCGCTGATGTGTAGGTTCTCGAAGGGAGGTTCGCCGCCGGCCATGCGGTCCGGGCAACTCTGGGCCAGGAAGATGCCGAACTCGTTCGCCCCGTACAGGACGTGGACCGGGGCCTCGAAGGCCGCGGTGACGAGCCTCCAGGTCGCGGCGTCCAAGGCCTCGCCCCCGACGAAGATGGCCTTGGGCGGGCGGCGCAGCCGAAGTCCCGACTGCTGCAAGGCCTGGGCCGCCAGGGCCAAGAGGTTCGTGTATTCGACCACCAGGGCTTCGGGCCGCCAGTCGTCGAGAAGGCGGGCGATGGCCCGGCCGTCGCGCTCAAAGGCGAGGTCCGGCGGGAGCAGCCGGGCGCCGGCGAAGAGACTCCAAAACGGCTGCACCCCGGGGGACACAGAGACCGTCACCCGGACATGGACGATCTGGTCTCCGGGCACCAGGCCGCCCCAGGCGTACTTCCGGCGCCGGAGAGCCTGGTCGTGGGGACGCAGGTCGGGGTCGCGGTAGAACTTGAGCGGCAGGCCGGTCGTGCCCGAGGTGCGAAACACGCGGACGCGACGCCAGGGCGGACGGAGCCGCGCCCGTTCGCTCTCCGAGACGAGACCTGCCGGGAACCCCCTGCGGACGTCCGGCTTGGTCAGGATGGGCAGCCGGGCGAAAGTCTCCGGCGTCAAAGCGGGTGAGGCGAAGTCCCCCGCGACTAGGCCCAGTTCACCGAAGGCCCGGCGGTAGTAGGGGACGGTCGCCGCCGCCTGCGCAAGCAGCGAGCGAAGAGCGGCCCACTGGACCTCCCGGACGGCGTCGGCGCTGAGCCGTTCGAAAGCCTTGAGCCGGCGATAGGCGGCCGGGGCCCCCGGTCTCAGCACCCGCTCGGTGAACGGTGAGATGACGTGGCGGAAGAGAACCCGCCGCGCGTCGCTCGCCAGTGCCATTCCTCGTCGTTCCTCCCGGAGACAGCTCCCGCGGATCATCAGACGTTGTTGCCTCCTTGTCTCCGCAGACTTCTACCAATCCTGCTCGCTTCCTGGTGGGGTCGGGCTCATTTCCTGCGGGGTTCGGCAGGTTTCCAAGCACGACGTGGACGCCGAGCTTGTTCGCCATGCCTTCGCCGTCGCGGTCAGGGTAGGGCCAGCGCAAGACGTGTTTGGTTAGGAAGCCGGGGGCGGCGAAGTCGTCCGGGCCGAGCTAGTCGAAGGTTTCCAGCGGCGGGTTTGACGCGGAGCCCGCGCCCGGTTACACTCTGAGTGCACGGCTATGTGCACGGCTATAATGGCGCGAGTGATGCGAAGGGGTTGCGCGCTTGGACGGACCTTGCCTCGACCTCATTAACAGCGACGCGTACGACTGGCGCCGTCCGGGCGTCAGGGCCGACCGTCTGGACAGCCCCGAATGGGTCAGCCGGTTTCTCGCTGCTTGGGGTCTGGACGTCGGCGAGCCTCTTGCCGGCGAGGCCCGGGCGAGACTCGGTGTGCTCCGCTCGCTCCTGCGTCGTCTGGTCGATGATTTCCGGGCGGGGCGGCCCCTGGACGCCGCTGATGTGGCGCAACTGGACACGGTGCTGGCCGCCGCCCCCTTGCGGCGCCGCGTGGAGCCCATGGGCGGCCGCTGCGAGGGCCGGATCGAGCCCGTCACCCGTGACTGGGATTGGGTGGCCGCCGAGACAGCGGCCTCGTTCGTGAAGCTCGTCGAGACCGGTGAGCCGGGGCGCCTCAAGGTCTGCGATAACGTCGACTGCTTCTGGGTCTTCTACGACAACAGCCGCAACCGCACCCGGCGCTGGTGCGACAGCCGCGGCTGCGGGAACGTCATCAAAGTGCGGCGGTTCCGGGCGAAGCGCCGGGCGGAGGGGAGGCTCTAAGGGTCTTGGGTCCGCCACCCGCGGCCGCCGACGGCTACTTCCCCGCCTTCGCCTTCGCGTCCGCCAGGTAGCGCTGGCGCAGCCACCCCATGGTCCGCGAGAGGGTTTCCGACTCGCCCGTGATGAAGTCCTGGAGTCTCCGGCAGTCCTCGAAGTCCGGGCAGGCGGCGCAATTCGGAAGCTGCTTGCCGGCGGCGCAGGCGCGAATCTCGCAGCCGCCACAGTAGGCCGACATGAAAGGCTTAGTGTCCGGGCCGCAGCCCAGGCACGCCCATTCCTCGGGCTGGTAGCGACCGTCCCAGAACTTCTTCGACACCTCGACCAGCAGGTCGCGGTTCCCGGTGACCGTGGCCTTGTAGGCGTTGCACCCCAGGCAGTCGATGCCGCAGTACCCGATCATGCGAGGTCGCCCCTCTCAGAGAACCCCTCCCGGTGACGCCTGCACCGCCCGGCGGGCGGCCAGGCATACCGCCAGGTTGCGCCCGGCTGTGGTCTCGTGGCCTGGCAGACCCACGGCCTCGAACTTGGCCTTGATGGCCTCGGCCAACGGGTCGGCCGCCCGGGTGGTCTCGGCGCTCCTGAGAAGCCACGCGGTCTCCTCGACGCCGAACGCCGGCTGGAGGTCCTCGTAGCGCAGACGCCCACGGTTCATCGGACAGGCCTCCTGGCAGATGAGGCAACCGACCAGGGCGTGGTGGGTGGAAGACGGCAGCCACTCCGGCCAGGGATCGGCGGACTCGTTGAGGAAGGTGAGGCAGCGCTCGGCCTTGAGGAGGAACCGGTCGTCGTCCGGGATGGCCCCGGTGGGGCACGCCTCCCGGCACTGGCCACAGCCCTCGCAGTCCAGGGCGGTCTCAGGGGGCAGCGCTTGACGCAGCCCTGGCCCGGACGCCGGCGGCTCGAGGTCGCAGGCGTAGCCCATGAGCTGGTGATAGCTGCCCGCGCCGGGAGCGTAGGTGATGTTGTTCCGCCCGTAGACGACCAGCCCGAGCCGGGAAGCCACGTTCTTGAGCGGCGCCGAGAGCGAGGCCAGTTGCGCCTCGGCCAGAGGCCCGGCGAGAAGACTCTCCCTCAACTCGCGCGCGACGGCGCCATAGCGCACGTAGGTCGGCGGCACCGGCACCCGGACCGGACCTTCCGACAGATTGAAGATAGCGTAGTGGGCCGGTCGCGGCTTGGTGAACACGATGACTGAGCGCACGGGGAAGGCGGCCCCGTCGAGGTAGCGGAACGCGCCGGCGAGCCTCTCCCCCCACAGGCCGGCGTCGATGTCGCCCGTGGCGTGACGGTCCTCCAGGTCGGCCTTCACGATGTCGAGGACGCCGGGTGAGCCGTAGGCGAGGCCGAGGCCCTGCCCGGCCGCCCAATCTTCGAGGTCCTTCCAGACCACGGCCATCAGAGACCCCTCCCCGCAATCACCCAAGGAGCAATCGGGTGATATTCCAGCCAAGAATCTACCATGGCCTGGGTAATGGGTCAAGCACGGCCACGTCTGTTACAGGGCTACGGTCGCTGTCTCTCGGGCACCGGTCCGGCGCGCCGCCAGAAAGGCCGCCAGATTTCGCCCGGCCACGACATCGCCGCCCGGCAGGCCCAAGGCCTGGAACTTGGCCTTGATGGCTTCGCGGAGCGGGTCGATTGCGGGGGAGGCCGCTGCCGCAGCCTCGGGAGCCGGGGTGGCGCGGGCGGTCTCGGCCTCCCGGAGGAGCCACGCCGTCTCCTCGACCGTGAAGGCCGGCTCGAGGTCTGCGTAGCTCAGGCGCCCGCGGTTCATCGGGCAGGCCACCTGGCAGAGGAGACACCCCACCAGGGAGTGAGGCGCCGTGGGGGGCACCCACGCCGGCCAGGGCTCGCCGTCGTCGCTGAAGTAGGAGAGGCAGCGCTCCGCCCTCAGAAGGAAGCGGTCCTCGGGGATGGCCCCCGTCGGGCAGGCTTTGCGGCACGCCTCGCAGCCCTCGCACTCGGGGGCCATCTGAGGCGCCCCCACCGTCTGGAGCCGTGCCCCGGACGCCGGGAGTTCGAGGTCGCAGACCAGACCGATAAGCTGCTGGTAACTGCCGACACCCGGCGAGTACGTGATGTTGTTCCGCCCGTAGGTGACAAGCCCGAACCTGGAGGCCACGCTCTTGATGGGCGCTCTGAGCCGGGCCAGTTGCGAGCCGGCCAGCGCGCCGCCCTGAAGGGTCTGCCGCAGGTCGCGGGCCCCAAGCGCGTACGGGCCGTAGATCGGCGGCACGGGCACGCGGAGCAGTCCCTCGGCGAGGGTGAAGATAGCGTAGTACCCCGGGCACGGCCGCGAGAGCACGATGACCGACCGGACGGGGAAGGACACCCCTTCGAGGTAGCGGAGTTCCTCGTCCAAGACCTTGCCGAAGAAACCCGGGTCAAGGTCACCCGCCGTGCGGAGTACGTCCACGCCGGTCTTGGCCATCTCGATGACCTCGGGTGAGCCGTAGACCAGGCCCAATCCCTGACTCTCCGCCCAAGCTTCGAGACCGTCCCAGGTGCCGCTCACGCGAATACCCCCCGTTCAAGATCTGCTCCGGCCGCACCGGCCCTCGAACAGGTAGGACGGGGCCGGGCCCACGTTTGTTTCCGGCGCAGGGCGACCGCGGTCGCTGGCTTTGAGAGAAGGGTCCGCGCGAAGGCTCGCCTGCTGTATACTGGGGGTCGTGCCACAGTCTGAGAGTCGGAGGCCGCGAATGCCCGTGTCGCGTCACTTCCTCTACCTCATCAAGCCCAACCGCGCCACTTTCATCGAGGACATGACCCCCCAAGAAGAGGCGGTCATGGCGGAGCATTTCGGGTACCTCAAGCGGCTTCTCGCCGAGGGCCGACTTGTCTTCGCCGGGCCCTGTCTTGACGGAGTCTTCGGCGTCGTCGTCCTCGAGGTCGAAACCGAGGAGACGGCCTTCCAGCTGATGATGGAGGACCCGTCCGTCCGAGCCGGAATCATGGCCCCGGAACTCCACCCCTTCCGCCTGTCGCTGTCGCGACGGCAACCGGCCGCCGGGAGCCGGCAGGCCGCGGAGTAGGTCCACGGGCGGTTCCGCCCGACCCAAGTCACCCTGTAGGAGGTCGCTTCGATGTTCGACTACGACCAGACTCTTCCGCTTGACGTCCAGGTGGCCGCCACCGAGCGCGGCCAGGGCTTTGCCACCCACGACCTCAGCTACGCCAGCCCGCTGGGCGGCCGCGTGCCGGCCTTCCTCGTGGTTCCCGACGGTTCGGACCCGTTCGCCGGCCTCCTTTTCCTGCACCCGGGTCAGGGCAGTCGCGCGACCTTCCGGGCGGAGGCCGAGAGCCTGTCCCCGTCGGGCGTGGTCTGCCTGACGATAGACGCGCCCTTCCTTCGTCCCGAATACCCCAGGCCGGACGGACCGGTGAAGATCCGCGACGCCGCGGCGGCGGAGGCCGCCATGTGCCGGCAGCTCATCGTTGACCTCCGGCGCGGTGTGGACCTCCTCGCGTCGCGGGCCGATGTCGCTCCGGAGCGCATCGGATACGTGGGGCACAGCCTCGGGGCCACCTTCGCCGGCCCGCTGGTCGCCGAGGAACCCCGTCTCAGCGCCTTCGTCCTGATGGCCGGGTACCCCAGATACACCGACGTCCCGCGTTACAGCCCGCACGCGCACTTTGTCAAGATGCGGGAACGGCTAGGCCCGGATGGGCTCGAGGAGTACTGCGCCGCCATGGCCCCGCTTGACGCCGATCGGTTCGTGAGTCAGGCTGGGTCGGCGGCCCCGGCCCCGCTCCTCTTCCAGTGGGCGACCCGGGACGAGTGGATCTCGCGCGGGGAGGCCGACCGGTACTACGCCATCGCCCGAGAGCCCAAGGAGCAGCTGTGGTACGAGGCGGATCACTCCTTCGCCGAGGCGCCCGAGGCGCAGCGCGACCGCGGCCGTTGGCTGGGAGAGAAGTTGGGGTTTGCTCGCTAGCCTCTACTTGTGGCGCTGCTCGCTGGGGGCCCTCACGGCCTCCAGGACCAGAGTTGGCGTTCCAACTCGCTGTCGCGCCGGCAACCGGCCGCCGGGAGCCGGGAAGCCGCGGAGTAGGCCGGCGGGCGCGGCTCAGCGGGGCCATTCCGGCCTGGTGGGAACAAGCCGTCTCGCGCCCGTCCGGCACAGAGCCGCTTCGATTTCGCGCTGGATGTCCCTGAGAATCCTCGCTTCCCGAGCATTCAGCCAGGCCCCCACCGCTGCGGCGGGACGCTTCCCGCTCTTGGTCAGGCCCTTCGCCACGAACCGGCAGATGGCCTTGACCTCCCCCCGGGGAAGGGGGGCGATGGTCTTGACGAAGAGCTCCGGGTCCAGGCAGTACGCCATGGCCAGGACCCCGAAGAACTCCTCGTCGACGGCCTCCGCCAGGCCGCCCGGCGCCCGCTGGGCGGCGATGAACCCCAAGATGGTGTCCGGATCGAAGGGCGGGCCCGGCAGGACCGGCGGCGGAGGACGAGATGGCGGCCCGGACCCAAGCGCGGGGCCCGCTGTCTGGGCCTGGTGTCGGTCCAAGGCCGCGAGGATGGCCCCGATGGCCGCGAGTTCGCCCCCCTGGAAGCCCCCGCTGGCCGCTAGTCCCTCAAGCTGCTTCCGGAACGCGGCAAGGTTGCCGTAGCTCTCGTGGTAGACGAGGAGCCGCGCCACCTCGCCGGCCCTCTCCGAAGGCAGCTCGCCGAGGACCCGGAGGAACACCGCCTGGTGGTCGTCAAAGAGCCGCCCCACGATGCACGCGTAGGTCTCCGACCACGCCCCGTCAAGACCCGTGGTCGCCTCAAGAAGGTAGGGCACGTGACGCGGGTCTTGTGTCCGCAGGCCGTAGAGCCACTGGAGGAGGTCCATCGTCCGGCCTCCGCTGGCCGTGTCGTACTGGCGCCAGTCGATGCCCGGAAGGGTCTCGATGATGCGATCCCGGTTGGCGGCCGACGTGTCCGCCCCCTTGAAGAGGCTGAACACGTAGTGCTCGGGGCTCTGGGGGGCGCCCCAGACGGCCTGGCCGGCCGGGACAAGGAGTGTGGCCGTGACGGCGGCGACCAAGAGCAGGAGCGGCCACCGTCCCGTTGGGGGCCTGTCTCGCCTGGTCATACTCCCAATCATAACCCAGACCTGGGGCGTCTAGCTAGCGCCCCGCCGGCCACGGTCGCCCCCAGCCGGTCTTCCGAGACGACGCGTGTCTCGAAGCTCGGGAAGGCTTCCTGGAACTTCTGGCGGAGGGCCGGACCCCGGCCGGGTGGGGCGAAGGCGATGACCGTCGGACCGGCCCCACTGAGGGCCGCGCCGTAGGCGCCGTTGGCCAGGGCCACCTCGCGCATCCTGACGAAGTCGGGCAGCAGAGGCGCCCGGAACAGCTCGTGGAAGAGGTCTCCCCGCATCATCTCCCCCGCCGCCAGCCAATCCCCGGAGAGCAGGCCGGCAACAAGCACATTGGCCCTCGCGCTCGCCAGCACGGCATCCCTATGGGGCAGCGACGCCGGCAGGACGGCCCGGGCTTTGGCCGTGGGCAGCGGATAGTCGGGAAGGCAGAGGACGATGTCGGCCGGTGGAAGGTGGGCCCGGACGAACGTGACGGGCACCCCTCCCTGGGCCGCGATGACCAGACCGCCGAGGATGGCGGGGGCCACGTTGTCGGGGTGGCCTTCCAGCCGGGCCGCTACCGTGACGAGGTCGCCCCGCGAGAGACCCAGGCCCCCGACTTCGTTGGCGATAAGCGCCCCGGCCACGATGGCCGAGGCGCTGGAGCCCAGACCGCGGGCCAGGGGTATCTCAGAGCGGACGACCAGGCGGCAAGGCGGGAGGGCGCCCCCGTGCTCGGCCGCGACGGCGAGGGCCGTCTGGATGATGAGGTTGCTTTCGTCGGTCGGGAGGCCTGAGAGGTCGGCCGCGCCGAGGACCGGGTCGGGCATCTCCACCTGCCGGCGCGGAGCCTCCGGGGAGGCGCCGCCCCCAATGGCGGTGCCGGCTTGCGGGTAGACCTCCACGGTGAGTCCGAAGGAGAGGGCCAGCCCGACGGAGTCGAAACCCGGGCCGAGGTTCGCCGAAGTAGCGGGAACCTTGATTCGTAGGAGTGGGCGCGCCGGGAGGCTGGGGGCCGCGCCGGCCTTCATCAGCCGATCACCTCGAGCAGCCGCCGCTTGACCGTCTCGGGGTCGGCCGGCAGGACCTCCGGGCTGACCGGCGCGGCCTCAAGAGCCAGGCTCGGGTCTTTAAGGCCGTTCCCGGTGAGGACGGCCACCGCGAGCGAGCCGCGCGCGATGCGCCCCTCCCCCACGTGCTTTCTCAGCCCGGCCAGGGACGCGCAGGAGGCCGGCTCGGCGAAGAGGCCTTCCGTGCGGGCGAGGTCGCGGTAGGCGGCGAGGATCTCCTCGTCGGTCACGCAGTCGATGACCCCGCCCGAGTCGCGGGCCGCCGCCACGGCCCCGACCCAACTCGCGGGGTTCCCGATGCGGATGGCGGTGGCGACGGTCTCGGGATTGGGGATGGGCCTGCCCCGCACGATGGCCGCCGCCCCCTCGGCCTCGAAGCCGTGCATCCGGGGGAGACCCGTGGCGTGGCGGGCGTGCCACTCCCCGAAGCCCTTCCAGTAGGCGGTGATGTTGCCGGCGTTGCCGACCGGGATGGCCAGGACGTCCGGGGCCCGGCCGAGGTCCTCGCAGACCTCGAAAGCCGCCGTCTTCTGTCCGTCGATGCGGTAGGGGTTGACCGAGTTGACCAGGGCAATCCCAGACCCGGCCGAGGCCGCCAGGTCGCGCACGATGTCCAGGGCGGTGTCGAAGTTGCCGTCGATGGCCACGATGTCGGCCCCGTGGATGGTGGCCTGGGCCAGCTTGCCGAGGGCTATCTTCCCGCTCGGGATGACGATGACGCAGCGCAGGCCGGCCCGGGCCGCGTAGGCCGCCGCCGAGGCCGAGGTGTTCCCGGTGGAGGCGCAGATGA
>Ga0315284_10008757_pt1 | contig 14444 bp, 10 predicted proteins | sample YL17G09_16_MG_FD_203696 | JGI IMG/M metagenome (GOLD analysis project Ga0315284, IMG submission 203696) | Sediment microbial communities from Yellowstone Lake, YNP, Wyoming, USA - YL17G09_16 | ecosystem: Environmental > Aquatic > Freshwater > Lake > Sediment | place: USA: Wyoming | collected... | reverse complement strand
ATAGTTTCATTGATTTCGAAGACTATATTTTAAATAAAAGAGAAGACCCAGCCGACACCGACGACCCTCACGGAGAATTTGACTTAGAATAAGCAACTAATTCTATCAATGTTCGACAGTCAATCGAAAAAGACTCTTGTTAATCTAATAGATTAGCTTGTTGAAAACAACTCAATTCATCTGCGGTAAAAGTAATAAAAACATAGTGATAACAGTGGCAGATGTGGTGAACATATCTGCCACTGTTTTAGATGGCGCACAATAGAAAGCATGGGGAAATATGATTAACAATAAAAAATCTGCTAAGATAATGGACCTATCATCTTTATTGACAAATGTTAGGGACGTTGACCCTGTTAGATTTATAGAAAAATATAGAACAATTAGAGGTAGAAATTTTAAAATAGTCGGAGAGGGAAGAGACTATCTTGTTGATTTCTATCGCTACACATGCATAGGTGCTCTTAAAGATAGAAAGCCCACGGTAGTTTGCAAAGGCCGTCAGGTGGAGATGACTGAGGCCGCATTAAACATAGCTCTATATTATCTTTGTAATTATAAGTTTTTTACCACTCTCCATTCATTCCCAAGAGATTCACAGGTGTCTCGCTTTTCTACACAGAGACTACAGGGAGCTCTTAGAGATAGTGCCTTGGATGAAAATAATACTCCGATGTTGACGAATTTTTTAGCAGACCATAAGAATTCCAGAAATACAGTATCCGGTGTTGAATTTAAATTTTCAAATTACTATTATATGTATTCAGCTTGGGGAGAAGCCGACGCTCTTCGTGGTATTTCAGCCGATTTACTTTGTCGAGATGAGTTTCAGGATTGGTCTTCCAGTGCCATTGATAACACCGACGCATGCTTATCTGCATCTCCATATAAAATAGAATTCTCCTTTGGTACTCCCAAGTCTGCCGGAACTCCTTTTGAAGACCTCTGGGAGCATTCAGACCAAAGATATTTTCATACTAGGTGTGTCGGTTGTAATCATCTCTTTGTTATTACTTTAGATAATTTCCTATACGGCATGACAATCCAGTGCCCTAAGTGTAAAAAAGAACAAGATAAGAGAGTCTCAAATCAAAATGGCGTATGGGTTTCTGCTAAAGATTCGAGAAACTGCATGAGAACTGGATTTCATATTTCCCAGTTGATGTCGCCAATGATGACTAGAGAAGAAATAACTAGAAAGCAGCTTGAGTTTTCACCAATGAAGTTTAAGAATGAAGTTTTAGGAGAGTTTTTCTCAGGCTCATCTGCTCCTTTAGACCCAAGAAAAGTAATTCAAACCTGCTGTGAACCATATGCGGATGAGGATTTTCTACATCAGGTCTTACCGCCTAAGCAGACATTTATGGGCATAGACTGGGGTGGTAGAACTGATTTGAATGATAAAGGCGCATACACGGTGGTAACGATTATCTCAAAAGATAGAGATAGGTACAGGGTTGAGTTTGCTAAACGCATCACTTATAACGATTATCTTAAACAAGTTACTTACATAAAAGAATTGATAAGAATGTATAATTGTTCTTCAGTAGTTGCCGACATTGGAGCAGGTGCAATTCAATGTCAAATGCTGCAAACTGAGTTCAAAGACTTAGTTAAATCTTGTTATTATTCAGCAAATTTAAAGAATAAATATATTTATAATCCAGAAAATTGGATGATTTCTGTGGACAGAGACGCCTTTTTGGAAGAAGTTGTTGATATAATAAATAGGTCTAACATAGAAATACCTTGGAAGAACAATAAAGACAAACAGTGGTTCATAGACCAAATTTGTAACACCGAAATAGGTATCTCAGAAAAAACAGGAAACGTAAGAAGAAAATATCAAAAAATAGAAAAGAAAAAACCAAATGACGCACTGCATAGTCTAAATTATGCATACATAGCGTCAATAGCTCAGTTGGGAGAAAACGCAATCGGTTCACCAACAGCGGCTCAATATGGAGTGTCTATGCCGCAGTCTATTGGAACTAATTTTACTGGTTCCAATAGAAGTAACGCTGGTGGTTCGGGCATGGGTAAAGGAATGCTGAAAATGTATAATAATCCCAACACGCTTGCTAATATTTCTAGAGAAACAAGGGGCAGATAAGATGGAAAAGAAGAATGACTGGATAGTTGAATTTATTAAATCATTTGGTAGTGGTTCTGATTCTTCTGATTTTAGAAATCAGAATGACTTTGTGCAGCAACAAAACAACATAGAAGATAGACAGCAAATAAACGAAGTTACTAAAGACTCAATGGACCCCGAACACAAAGACCAGAATCTAAACATGAACGCCGAAGACGAATCGACAGGGGATGAATACGTTTTGGAGCTTACAAGGACGACGGACGGTCCTGATAAAAGAGACGTCAGCATAACTTTCTCTTGTTTAAATGATAAAAATAAATACGTGTCTTCGACGTTGGAAAATTTATGCGAAGGAAGATACTCGTCATATTCTGGTAAAAATTTAAAAACAATAGCTGCGGCTCTGTGTAATGATTATGATTATATTTTTAATTATGCAGACGCTTCTCTGGCAAAATATTCAGATTCTTTCGATTCAAATGTGGCAATTAAAATAGCTAAGTTGGTAAAAGATTCAGATGATATGATTTCTTATGTTGATTATAAAAAGATAGGTTCGAAGTTGAGTTCTGACAGTTTGAAGGAATTTCACGAAAAACTCATTAAATCAAACATGAAAATATATTATCCTACAAGCCATGTTGTCTCGCCGGATTTCAAATAAACTTTGGAGTTTTAAATGTTTAAAAAGTCAAATCTAAATTCAACATTCAGCTCCGGTAACTATAAGAGAGCTGAATTTGTGAAGACAGACTCTCCAGTTCATTCTGCGGCAGGGTTTAGTGGAATGAAGAAAACGGCTTCGACTCAAGTTGTTTCAAGAGTTGGGCCAAAACCGTATTCTCCATTTTATGAAGAATCCAATTTATTTATGCCAAGAGATAGAAGGGAGACCTTCGCTTGGGCTAGACATTTTTATGCATCTGACCCTTGGGTTGGAAATGCCCTAGATTTACATTCAACATATCCCCTGTCGCAGTTCGGAGTTAAGTGTGAATCTCCAGAAATAACCAGCTTCTTCAACGATATGTTGGATGAGTTGAACTTCAGTTCTATTATTTATGAGATTGCAAGAGAATATTATATTATGGGAGAGGTTTTTCCATATTGCGAACTTGATGAAAGCACCGGCAAGTGGAGTCAAATCATTATCCATAATCCAGACTATATAGAAGTTCGCGGTAATATTTTAACCAGCCCTGCCATATCATTAATTCCAGATGAAGAAATAAAAAGACTGGTCACATCAACAAACCCTGACGACATTCTTCAAAGACAGCAGATACCCGAAGATGTCTTGACTTATGTTTTTTCTGGAAAAAATATTCCGCTGCATCCGGCTTTCATTTCACACATAGCAAGAAAGCCTCATCCGTATTTGGTTAGAGGAACAACTATTTTAAGTCGTGTGTTTAAAGACCTGATGTACAGAGATAAAATTCGTGAGGCCCAATTTTGTTACAAAGAAGGCACCGAGGTATTAACTAATAGGGGATTTATTGATTTTAGGGATTTAAAGCTATCAGATAAAGTGGCTACGGTGGTTAAAGAAACTGGAGAGCTGCAATATCATACACCTAAGAATATATACTCTTTCGATTATACTGGAGATATGTATCATTTTGAGTCTAGACAGGTTGATGTTTGCGTAACGCCAAATCATAGAATGTTGGTATCTGGAAAAACGGCAAACAAATTAAACGGATGGAAAATAGTAAGAGCAGATGAAGTGAAGAAAACATATCAATTTAAGGCGAGTATTGACAAGTGGGTTGGGGAAGAAGTTGCAGAAATAGAGTTAGCCGATAGATTAGTTCCGGCTGAATTATTTTTAGAATTCGCTGGATACTGGTTGAGCGACGGCTGTATTTCTAAAAGCGGCAAGAAGGGCGCATGGATTACCAATATCTCCCAAAATAAAAATAATAAGTCTTTTAAAAAGATGGAACAATGCATTGCCGCGATGCCATTCAACTTTAAATCTTATGAATCAAAGCTGATAGTCAACGGAACAAGCAAGGTCTCATTTAATTATCACGGTGTTGATTTATACACTGATATGGAAGAAATGTTTGGCAAGGGAGCTTTTAACAAGCTTGTTCCAAATTGGATTTTGGATTTTTCTCCTAGATTATTAAAAGTACTTCTTGATGCACTTGTTTGTGGAGACGGGAATATTCGAAATAGAAAAAACAATAAAAAATATATAACCTATTCATCCGTGTCCAAGACCCTAGCAGACAATGTCCAAGAAATAGCCATAAAATGCGGATTTTCTCCTACTCTTTCCACGTGGATGAGTAGGGAAGGTTCCACTATATATTCAATCCATTGGTCGGATAGAAAGATTAAATCCTTTGGAATTATGCCAGATAAGAGATACAAATCGACTGAAAATAATATTTCAATAGAGAAATATGATGGAAAAGTTTGGTGTCCAGAAGTTGAAAACGGAATTTTTATTACAAGATATAACGGTAAAATTTCAATTCACGGTAACACAATTGCCGACAGACACATCACTCCATTGAAAATATTTAAGGTAGGTATGGCTGATGGCACTTATCGTCCTATTGCAGAAGATTTGGCCAATTTCAGAGACTTGTTGGAGCAGGCGATGTATGACCCTGACTTCACTATCGTTACACATCCCGGCTTAGAAGTCCAGTACATAGGTTCTGCTGGGACCGTTTTGCCTATGGATGGTGAAATGGATAAAATTGAAGATAGAATTTTAACCGGACTATTTACAAGCAAGGCGTTTACACATAGCGAGGGCCCCTGTGTTACCTCAGATACTGAAACTTTAACTAAAGACGGATTTAAACTTTATCACGATATAACTGAAAACGATGAAATAGCTACAGTTAATCCTGAAAATGGAAATCTTGAATTTCATAAATATACTGGAAGAGTTAAGTTTGATATCGACGGAGAAATAATTAATTTTAAAAATAAATCAATTGACCATGCCGTATCTTTAAATCATAAGGTGTGGATTAGGGATACTGGTAAAAATAAAATTTACAGAAAAATAAGAGCCGACGAAGTTAAGGCCGGATATAGATTTAAATCTCATATGGGTTGGAATGGTAAAAGCGATACTCACATTAATATAGGTGATAACAATATTCCTATCAATGATTACATGCTTTTAGTTGGCTTATATTTATCTGAGGGAAGTGTCGGTTTTAATTTTGATAAAACTGGTGGTTGGACTGGTAAAACAAAACCAACTGGAGTGTTTATTTCACAAGCAAAATATCATAAATCAGGATTAAACGAAAGATACGATATCATAAAAGAAATACTTGAAAGAAATTATACAGTTACGGAATTATTAGCCAAACGAAGAGAAAAAGTGGTGATTGGGAATAATGTAGCTTTTGAAGACGTAGAAGATAACGATTCAAGCGAAGGCTTTCTAATTAACAATCATGATTTGGCAAAACATTTACTGGAAACATATGGACACGGAAGTTCTACCAAATTAATTCCAGCAAAGATTAAGGAATACTCAAAAGAAATTCTTCAATCCTTATTGGACGGATGTAGATTAGGCGATGGCTCACAATTGAATAGTCACACTGAATCATATGAAATATATACAATAAGTAAAAAAATGTCTGATGATTTACAGGAAATCGCTATTAAATGCGGCTACTCGTCTGCTATAAAAGAAAGAAAAAGACTAGCACCAAGACGGTCGATGTATCGTGTTAAGATTTATTTGAAAAACTTAAAAAATAAAATGTACGAACCAAGGGTATCTAAAAACGATATCAAACGTGTGCCGTATAAAGGTTGGATATATTGTTTTGAAGTTCCTAATCATCTATTTGTGGTCAGGAGAAATGGACAAATAACAGTAACTGGAAACACCTACTCGAATGCCTCTGTCGCATTGGAAGTTTTGCAACAAAGATATGTTTCGTTCAGAACCTTAATTTCAAAATGGTTGGAATGGAAAGTGTTCAGACCAATATGTAAGATTAACGATTTCCATAGATATGAGAACGGAGTGAAGAAGTATATTATTCCTCAAGTTAATTGGGAAAAAATTAGTCTTAAAAATAATAGAGAATATCAAGACTCTCTTGCTAATCTTGTTAGAGACAATAAGGCTTCTCTGCATTCACTATATGAAGCGCTCGACCTTAATTATGCGGAAGAGGTGCACAATATTAAGGGAGAGATTGAGGACTTTAAAGAAATTATGTACAAGCTACAGACTCCATATGTTGGAAAAGAAAACATCAATGTGGCCACTACAGAAGTTCCAGCGCCAGTACAAACACAAGATGGCGGAGAATCCGGTGGCGATATGGGCGGCCTAGGTGGCGGTGGCGGTGGAGACCTTGGCGGAGGAATGGATATAGGCGGAGATATGGGTGGAGATATAGGTGGCATGGGTGACATGGGTGGACCGGAATTAGGTGGTGCTCCTGAGTTGGGTGGCGCTCCTGATGCAGGAGGCGGCGGGGGACCGCTAGGATAACTATGCAAAGGATATCTTTTAGAGATAAGATTGCCTATCCCGGAACCGGTCCTGCTGGAAACTATCCGTCGGCATTTCCTGCCAACCCCTTCAATCCAAACGCAGGAGAACCACGAAAGTATGAGGGAATCTCTACCGATACCCCTCAATGTCCACAGTGCAAAGTAAATCTTCTAATTGATGATAAGAGTGATGTCGGGAGTTGTTCTAATTGTAATTCAAGATTTTCAAAGATTCAGTATGACTCTGCGTATTCTGCCAGAGGAATGAATCCGGGACTGTTTAACACTGACGGAAGCAATACTAATAATCCCGGAAATGATGGGGCTGGTCCAAATTACCACGCTTCTGATAGTATATATGGTGGCAATTCAGTTTGGTCAAATCCAGCAGCTAGTAACAATCAGAGCAACAATTAGGAGGAATTATGTTTATAAAAAAAGGAATCTCCTTCTCACCGGAACAAGTAGATATGAAAATATTTGCAATTGGAACAGAGCAAATGTGTTTAGATTGTGGCAAAGCCCTCGACCCATCTAATTCACAAAACGGAATAATTAAGTGCACATGTGGATATAACAATCCAACAAATCCAAATATGGGTTCGGAGCATTCAAATGGAAAATAATAACGAAAAAGAGCTTGAAAATAACTTCATACTTCAATATGCCGCTACCATGGAGAGCCCGGATGATATGGGCGAGTCTGGGTCTGGAGTATCTGAAAAGGATATGAAAGATGCAGGGGATATTCTTAGCAAAGTATCTGAGGATGCAGAGTCTCCGCCAGAGGGAGAAGAAAGCAAAGAGAATGACGATTCTGGCCTATTTGGTGAAAAGACAGATTCAGCTCAAGCCGAAATAGAAGCTTCGGAAGATGTAATTCCATGGCTAAAATTCAAAATCATTCTTGATACCAGATACCTAGAAGAAGTTAAAAATTCCTATGCCGGTCAGCTGGATGATGAAGAAATACAGAAAAAGGCAGAAGCCCAGAGTTATTATATCAGATGTGCCCAGGGGAATAAAAGAGTTGAAGGCATCTGGAATAGAAAGCTTATTGGTGGATATGGTACTAAGGAAAAACTAGGCGAAGACCTCAACTGGATGAAAAAAATGACAGTTGCCGAGGGCCAGAATCCAGAAACTTCTAAAGGATTCCCAAAAGCTGAGTCTGGAGATATTTTAAAAGATATGGAAGAGCCAGTTGTAGCTACGGATGAAGTTAAAAAAGAAATAGAGCAACAGAGTGGGGCGGGAGCCGAAGAAGCAAATAAACAAGATACCACACAGGCAGTAAACCCAACCCCAGAACCATCAATTCCACAACCAGTCGGTAAAGCTTCAACTGAAGAAATATCAGCCGCAGCAAATGTCAAAGAACTTGAAAAAAGAAGGATTTTAAGGGCGGAATTGCTAAAAAAGATATAAATTTTATAAGTTTTTAATAAGTAAACATCTACCAAAGGATGGTACACACAATGTCATTTCTCAAATTTGCTTGGTCAGAACATGTGGTTTTGGATGCGTTTACGGACGAGCCGAAAATTAATAACAATAGTGAGGATGCCAAAAAAGCAGCTCTTCAATTTAGAAATACTGTTACTGCTGCGAAGCAGGTAATTAAAAGGTCTAATGATTTTCTTTATGTTAGAACTAGAGCAATTGGAAGTTTAGAAAAATGGGGACCAAATTTAAATGGAGATGGATTTCCATATAAAGAATTGGAATCTTCCTACCAAACCTTTAGAGGTAAGGGTAATTTTTTAGACCACAAATCAGACGATATAAGAATGATTCGTGGATTAGTTATTGATGCTTTTCTAAATATAGGAGACCAGTGCGTAGAATGTCTCATAGCTGTTGATAAGGTTTCTCATCCCCAACTGGCAAGACATATAGAAACTGGAGTTGTAAACTCTGTGTCAATGGGAACAAGAGTTGGATTTTCAAATTGTTCGGTTTGTGATAATGTGGCAAGAACCGAAGATGAATATTGTGCACACATAAAAAGCTATAAGGGCATGAAGTTTGGCGCTCTTGTAAATAACGCAGCACATAAGTTTGGTGGATGGCCAGTACACGAGGTCAACCACGAGCTTGAATTCATTGAGCTTTCTTGGGTTTCAGTTCCGGCATTCAAAGAAGCAAATGTTTTAGAAAGAATAGCATCTCTAAAGGAAGCTGTTGTGGACAGTGCGCAAGTATCAGAGGCGGAAAAAGAAATGAACGCTTTTGCGGCATCATTCTATAAAGATAAAATTAAAGTTTCTCCGCAGCATATGGGAGAAATTCATAGAGGTCAGGAACCAGCGTCGATAAAGGAAATTCCAGAAAATTTACGTGCAATAAATAACGGGGCGCAGTGTGTTGATACAGAGTGCGCCACAGACCCTAGAAAAGCGAAGGCAGAGGTAAATATGAATCAGACAAAAACGGCAGCAGGAATGCAGAGAATTAAAATCACAGTAGAAAAAATATCCTTTAGAAAGGGGTATAACGATTTCACCTCTGAAGGAACTGTGACAATAAATGAAAAAGAGTATCCTTGGTGGGCGTCTTCAACAGACAAGTCTACATGGAATGTTAGCTTGGATGAGGATGCTTCGGAGTTAATTTCTGCAAAAGGAAACACCCAAATAATCAGTGCAGTAGAGCAGCTTCTTTCAAAAAATGTTGACAATACTGAGTTGATTGTGGCAAAAATTACCGCCAATGTAATGATGAAGAATTCCTATCTACAGGGCAGTGATGATGAAAATTTAACACAACCAATTGAAGAGCTAGCCCAAGAGCATGGTGAAAAACCAGCTTATAAAATAGACGCTCTTGAAGTTCCCCTCGGAGTTCCAGTAAGAGAAACAGAAAAGAAAAAATATGACCAAACGGCAAAAGACGGTCCAGCTGGTGCAAATGGAAAAACACATGAAATAACAGAGAATACCAGCAAACAGGAAGAGGAAGAAAAGAAGAAATTACAAAGAGCCTACATTGAATATTTAGTTAATAAGAATTCAGTAAAACATGGGTAATTATTGGTTTTTTATTAAATATTAACTAAAATATATTAATAAAAAATGTTAAAAAAACAGCAAAATCTTATAAGAAATTAATAAAGCGTAAGGCAATGTATCTTTTTATTTATTTCAAAAGTTTGCTTCATATTTGAGGCAAAAGTATTAAAAATCGCACCACCACATTCCATCAGGAGGAAGTAAAATGTCAAAGCAAAGCAGAAAGGCCTATTGGGCCAAAATGAAGGATAAAAAAGCTTGGTTCCAAGGCCAGACTGATAAAACAGTTGAAGGACCGGTCACATCAAATAACCCAGACACATTGGGTTATCCAAAAGAAATGGGCTATGATAAAAAGCCTATGGAAACAACTGTTGGTGGTGATAGCAGAAATTGGGAGCAAAAGTGGTTTGAGAATGCCGCCGCTGAGACAAAGAAAGAAATGGGACCATCTGGAGCTGAGTTTAAACTCAAGCAAGATTTACAGAGAATCCCTTCCGATGAAAAGATTGCAAATGCTAAATTGACAGCTAAGTTTCATGCAGTTGCTAAGAATCCAAAAGCTTCTTCTTGGACGATTGAAGCCAATGGTAAGCCAGTTCTAACCGCAAACTTGGAACAAATTTGGGGCAAAGAGCTCAGCGAAGATACGGCAAAAGCAACAGCGACTAAAGAATATGCAAAGAGCGTAATGGCTAAGATTCGTCAAAATGGAATAGCTCATGTTGCTTATTTGCTAACCGGTGTTGACGTATCTAAGAGCACCAAGGCTCAGTTCGGAGAAGATATGGAAGCTAACGAAGCCCTCGATAACGAATCAGAAATTACTTCAAACGAACTAGGCGTTGCTGTTGATATCGCAGAAGAAAAGAAAGAAGAAATTGAGTCGTTAGAAACACAGATTGTTGAGAAGATTGCTCCCGGACCAGAAGCCGTTCAAGTGTTTGAAGGCCTACAGGAAGCAGAAGAAGCATTAGAGGCAACGGCTTCTGAACTCAAAGCAATCAAGACCAAGCTCGCTTCTAAATTGTCAGTAGCAAAGAGAATCACAGTTATCAAGCTTGCCGAAGCCGCTCTAGCCGACGCAGTTACAACATTTGAAAATGCAGACGAGCAGATGGAAGAAGGACAAGAATTAATTCCTGAAGCCGATATGATGTCTGACGTATCTGAAGTATCTGAAGTATCTGAAGAAGGCGAAGTTCCAGCAATCGTTGAGGAAGCGATTGAAGAAGCTAAGGCATTTTTAGAAGGCGGAGAAGTTGCAGAAGCAGAAATGCCAGAAGCAGAAATGCCAGAAGCAGAAATTTCCGTAATCTCCAGCGCAAAAGTTAATGGATTCGTTGCAGCAAGAAAGGCTAGAAGAGAGTCTTTGGCAGCGATGAAAGAAGAACAGAAATATAATGTTATTCCTGATGGCGGAACAAAAGATGGCGCAGACGAAGTTAAGAGCGCACATCCAAACGGCGGAACGGACGTAAAAGACCTAACCGCTGGTGGAAAGCCAAAGAATAACGGTGAGAGATTTGAAACAATCGAAGAAGCTCAAAAGGCTGATTTAGAAGTTGCTACGAAGATGCCTAAAGGAATCTTGTCGGCAAGCTCAAAGAACAAGACGACAACTGCATCAGATTCGTCAACAGCAGCAGACGCAGACGCAAAGGGCTATTGGGTAGATTACTTCTCACAAATGGGACCAGAAGGCAAGGCTTATGGTCAGGCTTTGGTATCAGCTTCAGTTCCTAGCAATTTAGGCAAAACAGCTAAATCTCTTATTGATAAGCAAGTGAAATCAGCAGTTGAAGTTGCAAAGGCTAAACTTATCAGAGCTAGCGAATTAGTTGAACAAGCAGTGCAAAAGGGCATGGTTGGAAGCGACATCAAGTCTAAGATGGAAATGGTAGATGAAATAATGAGTGGTGGAGACGCTTTCTTCAACTCTTATAAGTCCGCAGTGGAAAAGAGTCTCGGCAGAAGAGTCGTTGCAGCAGAAGACCTAGGAATAAGAACAGCTTCAGTCAAGGCTCTCAAAGTTGGGCAAATGGAAGAGCGCGAGTCATCGGAATCAAATGACCTAGCTTCAACATTGGAAAAATTCAACTGGTCTTGATAACAGTTTTCTAGCCCATACTAAACATATGGGCTAGAAAAAAATCCTTACTGGTTAAGGATACTTTTAGAGAAAGGAGGAAAATAACATGGCTTTTAAACTTCTCTACGAAAACACAGCAGCTCCGCAGGGCGACTTTTTAGTTGACCCTAACCTAGTTGCTGAGGCAGGAATGCTTGGAGTAGTCTCTGGTACAACCACTGGTTCCCCAACGGGTCTTCCAATGGTAGTCCTTGGCTTCTCTGGCGTTACTGGTTTAGTCGGAATTATCGACGAAAACAAGACCACTCAGTTCATAGCAGCAGTAATTGGCGAGGCAGTCGTAAGCGGTCAGACAACGCTTGCACATGCTAACCTAGTTGCTACAACTTTCGCTGTTTCTACTGGATTGGGAACCACAACACCACAAACCAACGCAGCCACGCTTTCCAGCGCAACAAACGGAACGATTACTGGAATCAGTGGTACGGCAGCCGTCAACTATTCTTACGTAATTCCCGGTAAGGCAGGAGACGACACCACGCTAGGTTCTGGCAAGTGTACCCTATGGTTGCAGCCCGGCGAATACGCTACCGACATCTATGAGACATTAGCAGCAAACTCAACGTCTACAATCACCTACAATGTAAACGACTTGCTCTATTGCTCAGCGCTCGGCAAGCTAACAAACTCGGCTAGCACAGGCAATTCAGTCGCCCGTGTAACCAAGGCTCCATCAGCAGCAAATCCATTCTTGCATTTCTATAAGCTTGGACCAGTTTAATAAATTAAACCATTTTCTATAAATGAGGTTGGCTGAGATATGCCTAATTTTTTTCAAGTAGTACCCGTCTTTAATGGAAACATGGAACCTCTTTCTCCTGTTTCTCCCGCTAAGGCTAGACTTCTGATAGAGAAGAAGAAAGCCAAGGTAATTAGTTCTAATCCTTTCGTAATTAGGTTGAATTACGCTAAAAAAATCAATCAACAGAGATAAGTTTTTATCCTGAACAAATTAGATTACATCGCTCAGTCCTTATGTGACGAGTGAGTGTAACGGAGGTCATACAATGTCATCATCATTATTTAACAATGGTGGAACAATGAACGCCTCCAGCAAGAAAGAAGCCATCGAGAAGCTAATTAGCTACGCTCAAGCCCTTTCAACTGGAGTCGAATCAAATTCACCAGCAACTGAACCATCATTCTCAGACGAGCAAAGAGAGGCCCTTCTAATGAAGGCTCTCCAAACAGAACGTGGTAAGATTGCTTTGGCTCAGGCCATGGCAAATCCTATCCGCAGAAACCTTGACTATCAGGGAGTAGGCCGTAAAGCTCTCCGTGTAGACCCGCTTCCTCAGGGTGCATTGCCTGTATACGATAAGGATATTGACGTATCCGCTATCGTTGTCAGCTCAAACGGTGCAGCTCCAGAAAGCAGAATCAAGGGTGACCGTATTTCAGTTCCCGAGTTCGAGGTAGTTTCTAACCCAACAGTCAGAATCTACGAAGTAAAGAGACGCCGTTTCAATGTTATCGACCGTGCACAGCAACGCGCAAGACAGGAAATACAGGCACAGGAAGACGCAAACATTTTCGCAGCATTGGACTTCGCTTCAACACTCGAAAATTCAAGCGTAACTGGAACAGCAACAGCAATCGCTAAGAACGACTTGGTTACTTTGTACGCAGAAGTTGACAAGTGGGACTTAGTAACTGCTAAGCTCTTCATGAACATCAAGACCTTCAGTGGTTTCAGAACATTCACAAACACTGATTTCGACCCAGTAACTCAGCGTGAATTGCTCCAGACCGGCTTGTATGGTCATCTTTGGACCGCAGAAATCATCGTTTCCAAAGTTGTTCCTACCAAGACAGTCTACGCAGTAGCTGACCCTGAATTCGTAGGTGTAATGCCAATTCGCCAGGATATTGAAGTTCTTCCGGCCGACGAGCCAAAGCAATTGAAGTTAGGTTGGGTCGTCAACGAAATCATTGGTATCGCAGTAGCCAATCCCCGGGGCGTTGCTAAGTACACCACGCTTTAATCAATAAAATCAAGGTTTTTCAAGAGTCCCTCCAAGCAATTGGGGGGCTCTTTTTTATACACATATGATACTCGTTCGGATTATATTTGGTATAATATACGTAGGCTCAATTTTACCAACTAGGATGTTAACATGGTTCTATGTATGGTTTGTAAAAAAAGATTTGATAATTTAAATCTACTTCAGCGTCATTTTGCATTTAAAAATGGGGAAGAATTTGGACATCAAAATTTTAAAAATAAACAAATAGCTATTGCCCAAGAGCTATTTCTAAAAGATAGGAGTGGCGATACTTTCTACATTCTCAGAACACATCCCGAAATCAACTTAATCAGCGAAAAGGCCCTAAGACTTATTTGGATTGACAAATATGGTAAAAAGGCAGTTGAAAAAAGAAGAGTTGAAATAGGTAACAAAAAAAGGATTGAAACTATTTACGAACCTCGTAGGATAAAAAAAGAGTCCGAATTAGATAAACAGTGTCCAGTTTGTGAGTTTAAATATACTGGAAATATCTCTCTTTCCCATCATATATGTGCCAAGCGCGATAAGGTTCATAGAGATTTAATTGAGCAGCAGAGACTCATCGCGCTACGTCTTTTTAATGAAGATAGGACCCACAGTATTGCAGAGCTTCTTAAACTTAATCCTGAATTCATTTTATCGGAAGCCGTTTTTAGGAATAAGTTTTGGGCGCA
>Ga0315284_10008756_pt1 | contig 14445 bp, 6 predicted proteins | sample YL17G09_16_MG_FD_203696 | JGI IMG/M metagenome (GOLD analysis project Ga0315284, IMG submission 203696) | Sediment microbial communities from Yellowstone Lake, YNP, Wyoming, USA - YL17G09_16 | ecosystem: Environmental > Aquatic > Freshwater > Lake > Sediment | place: USA: Wyoming | collected... | reverse complement strand
AGGTCGCCCACCTGCTTGTCGAGATACGCCACGTTGTCGGCGTAGAGGGCCTTTCCCGCGGTGTCGGGCTTGGTGTCGGGCGTCCGCAGGATGGGGTTGTGCACCAGGTGCGACGCGTAGTAGAGGAAGAACGGCTTGTCCTTGTTCCGCTTGATGAAGTCGACGGCAAACTCGTGCGTCACGTCGGGGTAGTAGACTTCCTTGTCGAGTTTGACCTCTTTACCATTCTTGGTGTAACTCTTCTGCCAGTACCAGCCGCCTGCGGTGGGGTCGGTGATGTACTCGTCGAAGCCCCAGTCGCCGGGGGTCTCGCCCATCTGGCGCCACTTGCCGGCCTGGCAGGTGGCGTAGCCGGCCTCTTTGAGGGTGCGGGCGACGGACGGCTCATCCTTCGACGACGGACGGCCCGCCACCTGATTCGTCAGGCCGCCCGTCCGGAAGGCGTAGCGGCCGGTGATGAACTCGCACCGCGTGGGGCCGCACAGGGGCGAGCAGTAGCCATTCTCGAAGCGGATGCCGGCCTGGGCCAGCGCGTCGATGTGCGGCGTCTTGTAGGTGTCGCCGCCGTAACAACTGGTGTCGTCGAGGCCGAAATCGTCGGCCAGGATGAAGACGATGTTGGGCTTGGCGGCGGACGCCGCCCCGGTCGCCGATTCGGCCGCCAGCCCCCACCTTGCCGCGCCCAGGGCCGCTGCGCCGAAGCCCAGGGTCTTCAGGAACTCCCGCCGCCGCATCACCTGCGATGTCATGGTGCCGCCTCCTTGTCCGTTTTCCGCGGCCCTGGGCGCCTGCCGTGCCGTGCATGGGGGCCGCCACGGTAACCACCTCGCATAGCCAGTGGGGCGGCAACGTCACCCCCGATTCCCTTTGGCAGCAATATACGTCCCCAGATGGCCCATTGCCAGAATCTACTGCTTCTGGGACTGCCGTGCCTTCAACTGCTCGCATTCCGCCCGGAGCGACTCGGACTCTTGCATCTTCTGGTCCAATGCCTTCTTGATAGTTTCGGCATACGCCTTCGCCGCCTTGACGTTCTCGCGCTCAACCCATAGTGCGGTGTCCGCCGTGGTAACCACCGTTGTGGCCACCAGATCGTCACACCCATGACAACCAAGGCGACGACGAGCAGGACGACGAGTCCGCCGAACAGGAGTTTCCCGAGCATCGTCATAGCGGTCAGGGCCGCGGTCGCGGTGTGCCCTCGCCATGAAATCTTGCCGCGAAAGAACGTCGTGTCGCCTTCTTGATGCGCCGCACCGCGCCACGTGAACGCCAAATCCGACGGAAAAACTGCATCTTGCCTTTTCGCACAGCCTAACGAACGGCGAACGCAATTTCGGTGGATTAGTTCAGGAGACCCAATCCGCACGATGTCTTTTCGGCGCGATCTAATACCACAGCGACATAGTCAGAGGTCATGAGGCACACAGCGGTTCAGGCAACGGAGTTTGATGCCCAACTGGTGCAGCCGCCGCAAGGTGTCCCTGCGGTGAGCCTTTCGGGCCTCTTGGTTGCGGCGTTGGTAATAGACGATCAGGTCGGCCGCCTTCTGATAGACCGCCGCTCGACTGCCGGGCGGGAATCTCTGGGCCTCCAGCCAGGCGCAGGCGGCCTCGTGCACCTGCTCCACGGTCAGGTAGAGCGAATCGGTCGTTTTTTTCTCTGAGGCGTTGATGAACCCGGGCACAAAACAGCAGGCTGAGCTGGCTAACATACAGGTGCCGGTGGATGCCGCGCCAGGAGCGCATCTCAAAATGGTCGAGCCCCAAGTCTCGTTTGCCCAGTTCAAAACACCGCTCCACCGGGAACCGCGAGAAGGCCGCCCACAACAGCCATTCGAGCGTCATGCCATCCCGTCCAGCCACCAGGTTCGACAGAAAGTATTTGAGTTCATCGGGTTCCAGCACGTTGCGGGCCACGATCAGCGTGTGCGTCGGTCCCGGCAAGCCATCGGGGCCGTGCTTGCGGTAGAAGCGGCCGACCTTGACCTCCCAGACCATCGGCCCGCTCTCCCCGTCCTTGACCCGGAAGCGCCGCCATCGCTGCCGAGTGAAGATCGGCGAGTACCGCACCAGGTTCTTCACCGCGCAGGCCGGCAACGTCTTGCGGGCCAGCCGCGGGAAACGCCGTTTTCCCCACGCTCCGCCGGCCGGCTTGATCAGTACCTGCGGCGGACGCAGCCAGCCGAAAAAGTCCGACGGCACCTGCCCGATGTAACTCTGGCCCAAGGCGTCCATCCCGTCGAGGAACTCCCGGTCCAGCCCGTACCACTCGTCGAACGTCCAGGCCGCCACGCGAAGGCCATTCCTCAGCGCCCGGCCGACCTGGTCCAAGGCGATCCGCGTTTTCTTGCGATACGCCACCTCGTCGGGAATCACCGCCGCCCGGCGACGGAGCGAATCGTTGGCCCAGGCCTCCGGCAGGAACAGGTCGCTGTCCATCAGGCACTGGAAGTCCCCGGCCACGTAGGCCCAATGTACCCCAACCACGCAGTTGTCGATCTTGCCGGTGTTGCCACAATACTGACGCTGGACGGCGGGGGTGTGCCGCCCCTTCTTGGGATTGCCGGTCTCGTCGATCACGCCAATTGCCTGACGGTGGGCATGGTCCCGGGCCACGATTCTCTGGGTGCGATCCCGCAGACGCTGGTCATCCCACCGGCCCGAGGAGAAGAAGAACTGCAACGTCCGCGGCGGCACGCCGGCCTCCAGGGCAATCGGCTCGACGCTCTTGCGGAGCAGGTCCGACAATTGCCCCCGCACGTAAGTCCGCAAGTTCTCCCGCGGCTCGCTGCGGCTGAAGCAGTCGTCAAATTCACCTAAGAACTTCTCCAGTTCCTTGCCCATGTTCCTGATCTGAAGGACATCCATGTCCGCCCTCCTTCCAACCCCTGTGGCTAGAAGGACTTATCGTCGAAAGCGGACCGTTCTCTTGAGCCTATGTCGCGCTGTGGTATTAATCCACCAGTATTGCCAGGTCGATCCACTGGCCGCGCCCTCCCTCGTGTGAGTGGACTGCGATTGTGTTAGCGCCTTTCTTCAGCGCCTTTTTCAACTGCTCGGTTACCATGACCATGTAGTACCCCTTGGACCCTGTTACGCCAAGGATCTTCTGGCCGTTGATATGGATCTCCGTGTTGTCGTTGTGACGTATCACCACGGCGCCGTTTTTCAAAACGACGCCGTCGTATTCAAAGGTTTTTCTGAAGTAGATGTCCGCTGTTTTCCACTCCGTCCGTGTGCCACCTCCATTGCCGAACGGCGCAAGACCGGCCTTCCAAGCATTGTCATCAAACCCTTCCTTCATCCAGTCATTGGCAGGCTTTTCAGCGACATACTTGTAGGGTGTGCTCAGTTTCCCGTCCTGTACGGCGCCAACCAGCACTTTCCATTTGGCGTAGAGGATGTTTACCGAAGGCTGGGGGGCTACCGGTTCACTGCGTTCATAAGCGGCCTGGCGTGCGGTGATTTCATAGAGTTTCTTCGCGTCGAACTTCGGTTTGCGATCGTAGAAGTACAGTCCGTTCCTTTCCTGTTCGATGTCGGTCAACTGGGTATAGCAGAAACCGAACAGGTTCGGATTGTCGAGCATGGCATCGATGGTTCCCTTGTAGCGGGCATAAAACTCGTCGAGTGTTTTCGGTCCTGCCCCGTAACTCCAGCCGCCCTCGGTTGCCCAGCCAATGCCACCGATCTCGCTGATCATGAACGGAACGCCGCGGTCAGATTGTGAGGCTGAGGGGTTGAAATAACGCGCGGGAGGATACGGTCCTTCTGCCGGGCCGGAGAAATAATTCATCCATTTCTTGCGCAGGTGTTCCGGCTCCCCGGTATAATCATGCGCATCCCTGACTTCCGGGTGGGGCAGCGTGTGCATCCAGCCGCTGGCTTCAAGCGCGGGCCTTGTAGGATCGACCGCTTTGGTGATGTGCCAAATCATCTGCTGAAGCTCGCCGGTGCCCTCGAAGTTTTCGTTGAATGCACACCAGCCGACGATGGACGGATGGTTCCTGTCCCGCAAAAGGATCTCAGTCCATTCGTTCACAACGGCCGAGAATCCCTCCCGTTGGTTGCCGTAGCCGGCGTTGGGATACTCGCCCCATACCATGTATCCGAGTTTGTCGGCCCAGTAGAGAAACCTCGGTTCGAAAACCTTCTGGTGCAGGCGCGCGCCGTTGTATCCGCACGCCATGCTCATCTCGATGTCTTTCTTCAGCGCCTCGTCCGAGGGGGCTGTCCAGAGGCCCTCGGGGTAAAATCCCTGGTCGAGGATCAGCCGTTGGAAGACCGGTTTGCCGTTGATGAGAATCCTGCGCCCGTCGATGGCGATCTTCCGCAGGCCGAAATAACTCTTCAGTTCGTCGATCTTCTCCGTGCCGCTGGAGAGCGTGAACTTGAGATCATAGAGAAACGGGGCGCCGGGTTCCCACAGCTTCTTCTCCTTGAGGTTGATCACAAGCCGGTTCTGCCACGGGCCGGTGGTGGTGTCAGAGCCCACCAACCGGCCGGCGACAAAGGCTTCTGCCTTGAGGGTCAGGTCCTTGTCCCGGCCGTTGATTGTCGCCTCGATCAGCACACGCGAGTTGTCGGGATCGGGAACCACCGAGATGTTCTCCACAAATGATGACCCTACGGCCTCCAACCACACCGGCTGCCAGATGCCGGTGGTGCGGGTATAGAAACAGCCTGCGCTCTGATCATTTTCCGACTGCTTGCCGCTTGGCTGAAGGCCTGACCCCATATCATCCAACACCTTCACCACCACTTCGTTCGCGCCATCCTTGAGCAGTTTGGTGATGTCGAAATTGAAAGCGACGTTCTCGCCGATGTGCGTTCCGACAAGCTGGCCGTTGATGAAAACCCAGGCCCTGTAATCCACCCCGCCAAAATGAATTCTTACTCTCTTAGCTTTCATGGACCTCGGTAATTCAAACGTGCGACGGTACCAGACGTTTTTCATGTGCTCCGTAGTAGCCAGCCCGAGGCCGGAGAGTTTGCTTTCCGGACAGAACGGGACGATGATCTTTGAGTTAAGATCTTTTCCATAAGTCAGGCCGCGCGATTCACCGTCCGCCTCCTTGTCGATCTCGAACTGCCACTCGCCGTTCAGCGTCATCCAGTTCTCGCGCAGAAGGTCCGGTCGCGGATGCTCCGAACGGGGAATCACGGCGCCCTCGTTCGCCAGCCGCGCCGGTGCGCCAGACAGCAGACCTGACATCATGGCCGACAATCCAAGTATTGTTATGCTCCAAATCTTCATCTTTTCATTCTCCTTTTGCCCGGCGCTCAACTCTCTTTCACACCCTTCTAACCTTCGCGGGATTCACTTGCGGTCTCCCGGAAGGCCCAGCATGTTGACCACGTCCTTCGCCCGCGATTCCGGCGTGACCGTCAGGCGCTCCAATTTGCCCGCCCTGAAAACACCCTCGACAGTGGTATTAGATGGCGCGTGAAGTGTGAACTCGCAATCCCAATCCTTGGGCCATGCGGAAAAGAGAAGAATCTTACCGTTCACGGTTTGCATCAGCATATCCTGCAAGCCGATCATGCCTGAACCTCCATGGTCGAAGTCCGGCCGTTGACAGAATCCGAATGTGTCCCAGAAGGCCGGGTAACGCATACCGGAGTTGCCTTTCGGTTTTTCGCGGTCGGGCCAAAGGAACTTGGCCAGTGCGAACTCGCGGGCTTCCTCCACCAGCCCAAGGTCGGCGGTATAAATCAGGCTTTGATACCAGCAAAAGTTGCGTTTCTGGCGCGGATGCTCGTAACTGAACTCCCAGGTATCTCGCGCCAATTCAAGTCCCGGCCGGCCGACGCCACAGACGCGGAACGGAAAGACGGGATACAACTCCGGCAACTCAATGTTGTCCCAAGTCACCACCGACTGCCACGATTCGGCGGGAGCAAATGTCTGATGCCCGCGCCGCTCCCGGGTGGGCAGCGGCGGCAACGTCTTGCGGAACGACTCGCAGAAGGCTCGCCGTTCGGCAGGCAGCACATTCGCCGGCAACTCCAGCAGGGCCTTGCTCAGCGCCATCAGCCCGGAAATGGCGCAGGCGTCATTGCGCGTGCCCTGATACATCTCGATGGCATTCCCGGGGAAGATGACCAGGTGGCCCTTGTCATCCAGTTCCTTGCCGGTTCGCTTCTTATTCTCTTGGCGATAGAACTGGTCATAGTACTTGAGATAGCCTTCCGCAATCGGCAGATAGGAACGGATGTCGGCCCCGCCATAACTTCCCACTTCAAGCATCATCAGGGCGAATTCCATGCCGCTGATGTTGTGGTATGTCAGATGGTTGTGCCCGGAACGGCCCTCGGCGTTGGGCCCCCAGTCCGCACCATAGATGCCCATTCCCTCGGGAAAAGCCAGGCCGTCCACGTGCCAGAAATGTTTGGCCCAGGCGGTCTGGAGACTGGCGTGCCGCCGGTAAAATTCCAATCCCACCTTCAGCAGATCGAAGTCGCCGCTCTTCAACATCGGCCAATAGACCAGCCGCTGGTTCTGCGCCATGAACTGGCAATCGAACCAGTTCCGCGAATCCGGGTTGGCCTCGCAAGTGAAATGGCCGCCATTGAACAGCGTCGGGAACTCGCCGGTCCGGTTGCTCGCCAGCATAGCGCGGAAAAGCTGATAGTTGCGCCCCGTCTGCCAGGCGGGATCGTCCGGCCCTTTGCCCGGATTGATCACGATCCGGCTACGGTTCCAGAAGTCACGCCACCAGGCCGTGGTCGCCTTCCAATCCGCTTGGGCGGTCGCGCGTTTGGCCGCATCGAGTTTTTTCACCTGCGCCTGCCATTGATCCAGAGTGGCGTCCTGGGCAATGCGCAGCGACGCACGCAGGTCGAACGTCTTCAGCGGCTTGGCCGATTTCAGTTTCACCGACCGGAACTCCTTGCCGTCATAGATCCCCTGCCCCGTTCCATCGGCCACAAACCCTGATCCGGAGAGCCGCCCGCCCATGGTTCTATTGGCCATCGGATTGGGAAGCAGCTCCGCAAGCCCTTCCACTTTAAACCTGCGGATGTATTCATTGCGTCCCTCGTCGATGGCCGGGCTGCGCTCCCACCACTCGATCGCATCACCGTCCACCCGTCCCTCCCGGGCCAAGGGCCCGAAGACCTGGCCTGCCGCGTGGGGCGCCATTGCCAAACCGCTCGGGTATTCCGCTGCTACCACCACCTCCAGGGGGCGGTCAGCCTGGCCCTCCACATGCACCACCGGTTGAAAAGCATCCACCCAGACCCGCAACTTGACCGCATTGCCGTCGGACGTTCGTCCGCTCAACAGGATGGAATTGCTAGCCAAGTCCAGTTCCTGGCGAAACTCCTTGGCCCATGCCACCGGGGACAATTTCACCCGCAAACGGCCGAGCTTGGTTTGCATCTGGGTGTTAAAACCCGCTCCCCTATAACTCCAGGAATCCGGGCTGCCGAGGTAAATCAGCAACTCATCCTTCTCCACCCAGACGTTCAGCCCGAGGTTACCGGCCCCGCACGGCATCGAGCCTCTGGCATCCGCGCTCTGGCTGTCCCAGACAATGTTATAGGAGTCGAGCCAGGCCTGATCGTTCGCGGCGCAGACAGGTCCTGCCCATAGCACAACCACCGCAATGTTTATTAGCAATCGGTTCATATCTATTTAACCTCCATGATCACAATATCTTTCCGTCGCGAGTGTGGCGTGACCTTCAAATCCAGAATCTTCCCTCCCACAACCTTGCCTTCAATAACAGTCTGATACGGAGCGTGGAGCTTGAATTCGCAATCCCAATCCTTTGGCCAGGCCGGGAGCAGGTATATCTTTCGTCCATCGGTCTGGAGCAGCATCGACTGCACGGCCACGAGAAGCACAGAGCCATGATCCTGGTCGGGAATCCAATCATAGTTCGGCCCCCAGAACGCCGGGAAACGTGATGCCTCATGCTTGGACTGCGCACGCTGCACCACGTATTCGCGGGCCTGCGCGGTCTCACCCAGCCAGGCCATGAAAATATCGTCCTGCCGCCAGCCAGACGCACCCTTGTCGGTTCTACGATTGAGCGCTTCAACACCCCACTCCAGATGGGGTTTGCCGACGGCGATCTGGCGGAAGGGAAATACCGCGTAGAGTTCAGGAACCTCGCTGTTGTTCTTCTGCTTGTAAACCTGGGCGGGGGCGAGCATGATCTTGCCATCGGGGGTCTTGGTCGTCGGCAAGGGAGGCAGTTTGGCCTGCAACTGCCGCCAGAATGCGCGATCCTCGGCCGTCGTTAGGTTTTCCGGCAGTGCCAGCAATCGCGCCGTCGTCGCGTGCAGGCCGGCGAGTTCAGGCATGGGATTGACGCATCCCGTCCACGTCTCCAGCGCCTGTGACGGATGCATGTTGAGTTTGCCGTCGTCACCGGTCTTGTAATGCTTGTCAAAGAACCCGAGCAATTCACGCGCGGCCGGCAGAGCCGTATCGCGCAGGAACTTCTCATCCTCGGTGTATGCGTAGCGGTCGAGCAACAGGGTGACCAGTTCAGGGCCAGAGACCCATTCATATTTATGCCACTCACTTACCTGGAGCTTATCGGCACGTTCCTCGAACGGCTGGGTGCCGTAGGACTCCGGAAACACATCACCCCAAAAATAGATGCACTCCGGAATGTAGGCGCCGCCATGGCCCAGATACTTCAGCGTGCGGAATTTGAAGAACGGCATGAGATCGCGGGCATACATGTTGAAAAGCGGCTCCATCATCTCGAAATCACCCGCCGCACACATGGAATGGTAAGGCAGACGGGTATTCTGCCACCAGTAACCGGGGCCCCATTGCCGGAAGTCGGCATCCTCGAGTTTCCTGTCCGGGAATGGGACCGTAAACAGGCTGCCGTTGAATTTGATCGGGTAGCGTCCGCGCCCGGCGCAGGCCGACATATAGCGCTGCAAGGCATATCCCCGGCTCACGATCACGGCATCGTCGCTCTTCCCGCCACTCTGCGCAATATGGATCCAACTGCGATTCCAGAAGTCCGCCCACCACTTCTCATGCGCCGCACGGCGGTCTTTCAGCGCCACCTTGCGCGCCGTGTCGAGAGTCATCTGCGTTTCGCCCAGCCATTCTGCAACGGTGGCGGGATGCTTCGTCTGCACGGCAATCTCGAACAGGTGACTGGTGCCAACGGTGGATCGCAGGGTGCGGTCATCCACGCGTTGCGGCCGCCCGGTGGCGATCAGGGCCCCGAACGTCCGGTGCAAAAGCGGGTCGGCGCGCGGGAAATCGGCCACCCCCTGCATCTTCGCGAGAAGGGCGGGGCCCACCGATTTGTTGTTGCGATGATACCAGCTGATGCGGTCCCTGAGGCCGCTGAGAACGGTGTCGGGTTCCACCACCGTCTTTTCCGGAAAAAGCCCGCTATTGAGAACATCACTGCACGTCTTGTCCGGCAGTTCCGTGGCCGCATTGCGCCAGAGTTCAATCATGGCACCCGCCGTGGACGGTCTAACTGTTTGAGCCTCCACGCAAATCACCGGGCGGTTGGCATCTACCCACAACCGCAGATCAACCTGGGAATCACCTTCTCCGTAGCGAGCGCTAAGCGTGCCATCCTTGACCGTCAGCACCTGCCGGAACTTTTTCGTGCGTTCCGCCGGGCTATCGCCCACTTTGATCCGCACCGAGCCGACTTTCAACAGGCGGCCGTTGTCATCCCAACTGTCGGTCCGGGCGATGTAGAAACGCAGATCGCCCGACGGCTCGATCCAGGCATTGAGAGCAATTTCACCATTTCCCAGCGGCATCGTCCCATTACTGTCCTGACTGGGCGAGTCCCACACGACCTCGTATGGTGATGGCGGCATCGCCGGTTCACCGCCAAAACTCACGGCACAAAATGCCATCAGAACCACCAGCATGAAAACACTTACCGACCTATTCATTTCTTTCTCCCTTGAGAGAATAAGTCTTCCATTTGAACGTATTGCTCAACGCGTCGAACCACCGTTCCGCATGCTTGGCGAGTCCCTTCTGATTGAAGTGTACGCCGTCATGCCTGTATTCCTGGCCTAGCAGGTCATCGGTGACCGGCCCCTGGCCGCAAATCTTCTTTGCCCAGAGCAGTTGTTGTCCTTTGGCCACCTGCTCCTGTTCCGGCGCCTTCGACCCCGGATGGAAGGATGCTTGCGCCACAAACCACGGGATCTCATATCCGGCATCTTTGTTGAGCGTCTCGACGATGGTCTTCACGCGGTCGCAGTAGGTCTCGGCGGAAGTCTTGACCAACGTGTCGGATTCGCCTTGGTGCCAGAGCACGGCACGAACCCCGTCTTTTCCGAACACCTTCATACAGGCCAGCAGGTTCTTGTAGAGCTCGGTATCCGGAGGGAGCCAGTTCTTGACTTCAGTCCATGTCAAGGAAGCGGAACGAAAACAAACGGGGACCTGTTGTGACGCCACGATCCGGTCGCCCAGCAAGGCCCACGGACTGCCCCCGCCGCCGCACCCGCCCGGAATCGGATCCTGCGCGTGAACAAACCCCTTGCCGTCAAAATAGACAACACGGTCGTCTTGAGCCACTTGCTTTGGGTTTCCGAAGTTGGCGGAGTTGGACTGCCCTGCCGTGACGAACACCTCTCCGACGCCAACCTTGTCCACCGTCTGCTCCGCAATAATCCGGGGTCCCGCCCGCGCGCGGACCGTGACCTGATACCAGCCACCTGCTGGCAACGTCAGCCGGCCGGAGAATCTTCCTTGAATGCCCAACCCCTGCGGGGTGACGGCAATCCATTTTGCGGGAGTGCCCCGTTTTGCGCCAGGGGCCAGGTCGGCCTTGGCCTCGATCACGTCGGCTTTGTCGTTGATAGCCCCTTCTATCAAGACGTCGGCCCGATCTCCCTTGCCACGCTGGAATACCTGACAGGAGATTGGTGATGTCAGGGTCAGCGTCGCTTTGACGTCTTCGGCCCGAATGCCACTGTCGGATGCCAACAGCGCGACACAAAGCACAAACCATAGTCTGATACGAGTTGTTCCCACGAATTAATCCTTTCAGCATGAATTTATCGCTGAGATTGATTCCTGTTCGGTTCCCCGAACTTTCAGGCAAATTCGAGTTTTGAGTTGATGATTTCCTTGGCCCGCAAAGTGACTGCTTCCGCCAGCGTCAATTCCACCCGCTGACCGGTTTGAACCCCTTTTGCGGGAATCTGCTTCGCGCCGACTGCCACGGTTGCTGCTTTCAAGGTGGCGCCCGGAGGCAGTTCGAACGCCAGGGTTTTCAGCCGCAGCCCGCCCCATTTGACTTCGATGCGGCTGGTTTGCGCCTTGCCATTTCGACTTTGGCTGAAGGCGCCCCAGCCTTCGGCGGCGGTGAACGGTGCTTTGAAATTCTCCGGCGTCAGGCGGGGTGCGAACCCGATGCGCCCTTTTGGTCCGTGATACTCAAATCCGCACGCCGCGATGAACACACCATAACTTGCCATGCTGCGGGCATAGTGGTCGCCGCACTCCACTTCGTTCCACGGGTTGCGCTTGGACGCGTGGTAGCGGTCATGAACCGCACGGGTGACCGCCAAGCCTTCCTGGACCATGCCTTCCCAAATCATGTGTCCGGCCACCTGGTACTCAAAGCCGTTCATGCACTCGTTGAATAAGTTTGCACATCCATCAGTGTTACCTTTTCCTATGGCGTTGGCGAAGCTCCAGTCCTTGCGCGGGAACGTGCACATCAGCAATCCCGCCTCGCCTGCCAGCGCAAACCAGCGTCCGCCCTTGTACACCTGACGATACGCTCCGCAGTCAGGCGAAAAGTTGTAGCGCCACAGAGACTGAAGCGCCGCCCGCGTCTCCTTCTGCGGCAACACGCGGCCCAGGCCCACTTGAAAGGCCCAACTTTGTCCAAAGACCTGATCAATCTCGCACCCGCTGCCGGAATTGAGGGCCTCCAGATGTTTCGGGTCGATCAGGTTGATGAAATACTCGCCATCGAAAAGCCGCGTCACAATGTTCTGGCGGCCGGTGTCCGCAATCGCGCGGCATTCGGCGGCAAAGGAATTGTCTTCCATGTCGGCCGCCATTTCCCCGGCCGCGCGCAGGCTGGCCAGATACAATCCGCTCAACCACGCGACCGACCCATACCACGCGGCGTCGAGCGTATTGTGTTGCGCGCCGTCGAGCAGGCCATCGCCCTTGTCCATCTTGATAAGACATTGCATCGCCAGCTTGACGTTTGGCCATAGGTCCTTGAGCAGTGTGCCGTCTGCGGACATCTGGTGCTCACGATACGCACGGAGGATACAGCCCGCCTGGCCGTCAACTGCCAGGCCAAACCCTTCGCCGCGGTGTCGGATGACGCCCGTAGGTTTTTCCAGTGCGGTTCCGAAATCGGTACGCGTCCGCAGATCGCGCTCGAGATCGGGAAACAATCGGGCCACGGCTTGGGCATAGTGCCAGACGTGCGTGCAGGTGCCCTCGCAACAGCCGACGCCTTCCCAACCGTAGAACCGTCCCGTGGCAAAGCGGAGCGAGGTCGAACTCGCCAGGCTCGACGTATTGAGCATCGTGCGATCGAGGAACCAGTAGGGCAGCGTGGAATCGTACCAGGTGTCGTGCCAGAGCCGCGTCTGGGCGTGGAGCGAAGCGAAATGAGACGCCACATGCTCGGCGACGGCCGCGGCCGATGGAAACCGCGTGGCGTAGTAGCGGCCGGTATCCTTTAATGTCTCCAAGCGCTCGAAGTGCCATTTGTGCATCTCCAAGCGCGGAAAGTGCCAGGTGATGAGGAATGTGGCAGTTGCCTCCCGCCCTGCTTCGAGCGACATCGAGCGGATGATCGACCCAATGAGCTTGCGCCCGCTGGTTTGTTCGGCCTGATCGGCAGGCACGGCTGCAAAGGCCGCCTCTGGCAGATTGCCGGCGCCAACGACCGCCGCGGCTCGGTCTGAACCCTGGGCTTCCAGCAAGGCGATGGCCATGGTGCCCAGATCCAATGGTTCGTCGAGATTCGCAGGCTTGTTGTTCGAGTCGGCATCGATCTCGCTGTGAATGAGCAGCATCCCTTGTCCCCGCTTCACGCGGTTCTGTCGCTTGGCCGCATCTCCGGGGGCAGAAAAAAGACAAGCGGCGTTTTCGAGCCAACCCGCCAGTCGCACATCCACTTTGGCGCGGCTCGTGTTCTTGACCGTGTAACGAAGCACCGTCGCCGGCAGGCTGGAGTCTTGGGTATTAAGCGGCACAAAAGGCGAAAAGGCTTCCAACGCAACCGAGACGGGGACTTGAGGATCGTGATATTCGAGGTTGGCGATCGGGTATTCGCCGCAAAAGCTGATTTCGGCGAAGCCCGATTGATTGAGCGGGCGCACTTCCTTCTTATCGTCGACAGTGACCTCCAGGGCAAAGCCTTGCTCCAGCGGCGACGCCGGTATGAGCGGATTCTGATAGTGGGAACCATCCGTCCTCATCGGCTGGTTGAAAATGTCCCAATGCCACAGTTTGCCGTCACCGCCGAGATACAGTTGCCCGGCGCAGATGCCGCCAATGGGCATGCCGATTTTGTCGAGTTCCTTGCCGCGATAAACCGTCCGCTCACCCCGCGCAAAAAGCGACTTCACCCAATCGGGAGCCAGTTTCTTGTCCGCCGGCACGAGTTTGTCGAAATCCGCCCGCGTGAACGACCCGGCCATCAGCGGCATCCGATAAAACGCGAGGCCGGCGGTAATGAGCGCGGAGCTTTTTAGAAAGCGCCGCCGGTCGAGCGCCAATTTGTCGGAGTTGTTGTGCGAAGGTTCTTTAGGGTGCATGTTTTTATTTTGCATGAATGTTTCCTTTCCTTACTGAGTCACGACGACGTTATCAAAACAGTTGAGGTCATAGCTGGACATCAGATAGGCCATGCCGTTCTTGCGGCCGGGATAGCCTTCATTCTGCACTCGGGCCACTTCCTTGCCGTCCACACTGGCGCACATCTCATCGCCCTTGAGCGTCAGGGCCAACCGATGCCAGATGGCTGGATTGAAACCGGCGATCTTGCCGGTCCCGAGAGGCTTCACCAATTCTTGCTGGGACTCTTTGCCGTTGACCGTTTCCACCAGCAATTGCGCCACCTCGATCGTCCACGTACCATCCTGATGGACGGCAAAGTTGGAGCCGAGGAACTGGCCATAGAGGAAGCGGCCGCCGAGGCCCGCCCTGCCAGCGGTGACCAGGACATCAGCCTGGATGGTATAGTTGGTCCAGCGAACATCGCCGAAAACGGTGTTAGGGGTGCTACCCGGGAACGCCCAGGCGTTGCCCTCTTTGGGCACGATCTGTTTCAAGCAGATGCCTTTGCCATCTTCGCGCTTGGCGGTTTCGAACGAACCTTTCTGATCAGAGAGATATTTCGGGATCAGGCCCGCCGCATAGCTCTCGAAGTCTTCCTTGTAGGGCAGCGGGAAGTCCGCGGCAGGCGGCGGTGCCGGGTGGACTCCTTTCTTCTGACCCGAG
>Ga0315284_10008754_pt1 | contig 14447 bp, 14 predicted proteins | sample YL17G09_16_MG_FD_203696 | JGI IMG/M metagenome (GOLD analysis project Ga0315284, IMG submission 203696) | Sediment microbial communities from Yellowstone Lake, YNP, Wyoming, USA - YL17G09_16 | ecosystem: Environmental > Aquatic > Freshwater > Lake > Sediment | place: USA: Wyoming | collected... | reverse complement strand
ACCCTTTCATAAAGTTACACGTCCAGCAACACGGAACGGTGTTTTCTGTTGTGTAACTTCCCTGTTGGTTCAGCCGATCTATACCGTTCAGACGGACTTCGAGGTCCAAGTGACCACAGTAAACACATGGACTTGTGAGCATTTTCTCAGCATCTTCATCTGTGAGATGCCATTCGATTCCTTTGGTCATGGCTTGGCGTTTCGAAGAACTTATACGATCATGTACATTAAGACGTTTCCATTTAGAAAGTCTATCTTTAGTTTGTTCAGATTTAGCCCAGTTGCATTTTTGTTCCAAATTATGATCCTTGTCTTCCTCTCCTGTTTTTAGTTTTTCACGATGCTTGGCACTATATTCTGCGCCACGCTCTTTCTGAAGATCGCCGTGATATTCTTTGCGTTCAGGTTTTTGATCACTTCTTTTTCCCTTTTCGCGGCATTTTAGACACGTGTTGCATGGCCGACCATTTTTACCTTCAAATTGCGACAAAGGTTGCGGTCCACGTGTACAATTTGTACAGTTTTTTACACGTTCTTCCATTGTAGTGATGGGAGGTTTTATTCTTTAACCCCAGGAGTTGGGACATCAACTCTTGGGGCCGAAGCCCGGTATTTTTGGCGAGTGGCGAACCACTCTTAATAAATATATAAAATGTAAATCCACCCATCAGTTTGAGAAGGCTAATCCGCCCATCCCGCTCTGAATTCTGAGGATGTTGTAGTTCACTGCGAACATCTTCTGCAGAGGGGTGGTCAGGGCCTTCATGTTCAGGGACACCTGGGCGTTGTCAATACGCGAGAAGTTGCAGGTGCCGGTTGGCTGGTGCTCCTCTGGCTGCAGGGCGAAGGAGTACACGTAGATGCCTGGGTAGGGGCAGCCCGAGTGGTACACGTATGGCTGGTACTGGTTGAAGTACTTGCCCAGCTGCTCCTTGAAGCGGTCCTGGCCGTTCAGCACCAGCTTGAAGTCCTTCAGTGGGCCGACCTCCTGGCCGGCCGAGCCCGCCACGGCCGAGCCCTCCTCAATCCAGAAGATGTTGGAGGTCGAGGCGGTGTTGCCACCGTACAGGCGGGGCGCACCCAGGGTGTGGGGCAGGACGGCGCTGCCCAGCAGGACTGGCGAGATGTTGGAGGTCACGTTCACGTTCTGGGAGGACGTGGAGAAGTTCCACATGCTGTTGGTGGCAGTGGAGGTGGTGTTCTGGTAGCACCACACCAGCTCCTTCACTGGGTGGTTGAAGGACAGGCGCACCGTCTGGGAGGCGGCGGTGATGGAGTCGCCACCGGTGTGCTGCACCTGCTCGATCAGGTACTCGTGGCCCTTCTGGGCGAAGCGGCGACGCTCCTCAGTGTCCAGGTACACGTAGTTGGCCCACACCTCGAACACCTGGGAAGAGGCGCCGAAGTAGCTGGTGAAGGTGGACGTCAGGTCGAAGTCCAGGCGCACCTCGTGGTACTGCAGGGCAATCAGGGGCAGGTACAGGCCTGGGTTGCGGTTGAAGAAGAACAGCAGGGGCAGGTACACGTAGTTCTTGTTGGTGGTGTCGTTGAACGTGGAGCTGGTCAGCTTGCCGTAGTTGATCTTGTCCGCCTCGTTCAGGAACACCTCAGCGTACAGACGGAACCAGGTCTGGTAGTGCTTGTCGATGCGCTGGCCACCGATCGTCAGCTCGACGGAGGCGATGGCGCGCTCAGCCACCCAGCACAGGTCAGCCACCGAGTTGGTGGACGTCAGGTTGGCCGCCAGCGTGGCGGTTGGCTGCAGGGCCACGTACATGTTGCCGACCAGGTCGCCGTTGCGGGCAATGGTCACGGACACACGGCCGCTGTTGGAGGGGGTGCCGTTCACCGTCTGCTGGATGTTCTCCATCGCAAAGTTGGTGTGGCGCTTGTACACGGCCTGGAAAAAGGTCACCTTGGGCTGACCGGTCAGATAAACGTCCTGAGCACCGTACGCAACCAGTTGCATAAGCCCGCCCGCCATGTTCGCTTTGTAATAGTACCCAAGAAAAAAATTCGGCTGACCTCGCGCCCAGGAGACGCGCCGATTTTCTGGCGCCCTATTAAATGTCTCGTGTACCACGCCCCCCACCACCCAGCCCCCCACCTGAGGAAGACGAGGAGGAGGACCTGGACGAGACCGAGGAGATGGATGAGATGGACTTTGGTGATCCCATGGAGGCCCTGGGTGCTTTCCTGGCGACCGAGGATGGCGAGACGGTGGCCACCGCCCTGGTCGGCCTGAAGGAGGCGACCGAGAAGATCGCTCTGAATCTCGAGATGCAGAACAAAATTCTGGTCAAAATTCTGAGTGCCGTCTCCAAGGCTTCCCCGTGCTCATGCATTTCGGAGCCCAAGTACATTGCTGCACCCGCTTAAAAAAGTCTGGCCCATTCTTAGTAATGTCAAGCGCCAAGAAAGTCCACACAATCCAGAAGGAGATTACTCCTGAACACGATGAGGAAATTCGGATGGCTCATCAGAGCACCGAAGTCAATTCATGGACGATCGAGGAACTTGAGTCAAAAATAACTCAAGCAGAGACCGATGCTGGTATTCACATTAGAGCAAACACACTCGCGGCTGACAAGTCGTGGGCGTACGTCTTATTTCTGAATGACCAGGAGCGTGACGTGGACGGATATCCACGCAACTACGTAGTAGAACACGTGAAGACGCGTAAGGATCGTTTCATCAACAGCTGTCGAACCCTTCTGACGCGCGTGGATAACCTGAACGCCAATAAGCGTTCGAGTAAGGATATCAATGGCGACGAATTTACACTTGAATTTCGAATTCGCCGCTTGATCGTAGACCGTCAGGAGCAGTTTGAGCAGTTCAGAATCTGGGACCGTCGGTTCAATCGCATCAACAATCCGACCCTCGCCATCGACAATAGTGATTCTTCCCTGAAGGATGACGAGTCCAACACGCCTTACCAGAAGCTTCTTCTGTTTCTGCTTCATCAGGCGTACGACGAGGGTTACCGGCGGTACCGTGATCAGTGCTGCATCGAGATTCGCAACACCCGAGCCTGGAAGCCCGTCAAGGAGATTAAGGATTTTGTGTACGACACGACCCAGAAGGAGGACAATCCGGACATGTGGAAGAACCTCACGAGCCGCGGTGGACTCGTGGGTGACGTGGTGCGTCATCTGTCAAACTGCAAGGATTTTCAGTTTCCAGAGATCAAGAAGGATCGGCACACCTGGTCGTTTGCGAACGGCCTACTGGTCGGCAAAGATTGGAGCGCCGAGCAAGAAAAATATCAGATCAAGTTTTACCCCTATAATTCGCGTGATTTTCGCGAGTTGGACCCGACCCTAGTGAGCTGCAAGTACTTTGACTTGCCGTTCGACCCGTACGAGGAGGTCGTGGACTGGTACGACATTCCCACGCCTCACATGCAACGTGTCCTGGATTATCAGAAATTTGAACCCGAGGTCTGCAAGTGGATGTACGTTTTCTGCGGCCGCCTGTGCTTCGAGGTGAATGAGCTGGACGGTTGGCAGGTTATCCCATTTCTCAAGGGTATTGCGCGTTCCGGAAAGTCGACCCTGATCACAAAGGTTTGTAAGCTGTTTTACGAGTGTGAAGACGTGGCGACCCTCTCGAACAATATTGAAAAGAAGTTTGGTCTTCAGAGTATCTACCGTGGTTTCATGTTCATCAGTCCTGAGATCAAGGGCGACCTCCAGCTTGAACAGGCGGAGTTTCAGTCGCTCGTGTCCGGTGAGGACGTGTCGGTGGCGCGAAAGAATGAGACGGCCCTGAGTATGCAGTGGAAAACTCCCGGAATTTTGGGAGGAAATGAGGTGCCCAACTGGAAGGACAATTCGGGATCGATTTTGCGCCGTCTGGCCACGTGGAACTTTGGGCGCCAGGTGGCGGATGCGGATCCCCATCTGGACCAGAAGCTCGAGCAGGAGATTCCTGCGATTCTGTGCAAGTGCCTACGGGCCTATCTCGATTATGCACACAAGTATTCCGACAAGGACATCTGGAACGTGCTTCCCAAGTATTTCAAGACGGTCCAGAGTCAGATTGCACAGGTCACGAACGCGCTCCAGCACTTTCTGTGCTCGGAGAAGTTCAAGTTTGGTCCTGGTATGTTCATTCCTCAGACGCTCTTCATCGCCCGGTTCAACGAGCACTGCAAACAGAACAACCTTGGGACGCACCGCTTCAATCAGGACTTTTACGCAGGCCCCTTCAGTGCCAAGGAGCTCGAGGTTCGTGTCGATTCGCAAATTTACAATGGAAGCGCGTACTCTACGCAACCGTTCATCTTCGGTCTTGACTTTGTGGCACAAGATTAAAATATAGTAAAATAATAATGGACCCGCTCTCGGAGCAGGAGCGTATGCAACACGCTCGGATCGTCAAGTTCCAGAAACTATGGCGATCCAAGCGCGTTTTCAGCAACAGTAATCAGGGAGGTTGGAAGGCGTCTGCATCGGCACTCACGACCAAAATTGTCACATTTAAATTACCAACAAATTTTCGTTCTGTATTCGAAACAGAACCCAAGGGTTTATCGGAGATCACAGGCTACAGGGAGACTTTTAAAAAGCCCGTGGTGCGTTGGGTCTCAGGCCAGGGTTGGATCGGCGACAAGGACGACGTGAAGAAGATCATTGCCAAGCGCGGACAGCAGACCATCGTCATGACCGACACCTACTTTGACGTCATGGGGCTAGGCAACTACGAGGAGGCTCTTTTGACCATCGTCAAGAATGGCTGGGCCCCGAAGATTCTACTCCGCGCCCCCCCAACTTACAAAAAGATTGACGGAATTTTCTACATAAATCGAACAATCTTACTCGAGGACCTCAAAGACGAGCTCCGAAAGATTCCTGGAGCCAAAGTGACTTACACTCCGGAAGTCAGCCTACCCGTTGTGGTTCTGAAACTCGACAAACCAAAGTGGACCTATCAGTTCTTTAAGAACGGCACCGTGCTATTCACTGGTATTAAGGATCCTTCAGAACGCGAGGCGCCCAAGCAGCTTTTCAAGGAGCTATTCGAGAAACACGAGATGATTTCATTCCTTGCTTTCAACGTCGCCAATTCCCCAGCTATAAAGAAACCCGGAAAGGGCGGGAACAATAAGAAGGCAAAGTTGGCGAACCGGTACCCCCTCGCCGCTTCATGGAACGCCAAGCCCCCTCTCGGCTTTTACGTGCGCCCAGGCACCAATGGAAAGCCCCGCCTCTACAAGTGGCGCAAGATGGAGAAGGAAATTCAGACTGGTGAGGTGATCAACAGAGGTCCCATGGGGCTCGGAAAGAAGAACGCGGTCGTGGTGGCCAAGGCGTACGCCAAGGTGGGAGTTCCAGTCCCTGCCCACACCATGAAAATCTTTAGAAACTTGGGAATTCCAATTACAGAGGCGGTGGAGACCCCGGTCGGCCCAAAGAACCGCCGGGCGCCGAGCTGGAATGCGACCAAAGAGGGGTTTTACGTCCGTCCTGGCCCAGGTAAGCAGCCGTATTGGTTCGCGATTCCCGCTGGACTCGCGTCTGGTCGCAAGACTGTGATAAAGGCTTATAGCGATGCCGGCCGCAACATCCCTGCGACTGTTCGTGATATTTTCAAGATTCCCGCAAACGTCAAGACGAACGTGATTACTCTAGGTAACGAGGCTTTCAAGCCTGGACTGCAGCACGTCGTCACCATGGGTCTGAATAAGATTCTGCGCATAAATAACCGCCAAGCGACGCGTCTCACGAAAGCGGAACTTTTGGGCGTGGCGCGGAACATGGGCATTCCAGAGGCGAACGCCAAGATGGCGCCCGGTAATATCATAGCTTTGATTCAGAAAAAGGCGAACGTTTACAAGCCCATTCGCAACGCCAACCTGGTGGTCAATGGTGTGTATTACCGCCTCTTGAATAACGGACGCGTAGAAAAGACCACGAGCCAGGGTATCCAGACGCGGCGGGCCTGGGCGACGCTACCAGTCACTGAACAGAATAAGATAGCAAAGGCCGTTCTTCCAGCCAATTTACACACGGAATACAACGCGACCGCCAAGGCCAATAAGTTCAATACTCTTCGGGCGTATGTAGCGGGTAAGAAACCCGTGGTCACTGCGGCGCCATCCCCAAGCCCACCACAGAAGGCGACGCCGAGCCCTTCGTCCGCTGGTTCGAACGCAAATACCCTCGAGTTTGAATACGCAGTTCGCCTCGGTGAGAATCTCGGCAACCTTTCTCGGACGGGCAACGAGATGCTCTTTATGAACATCTACCGCAAACTTCCAGTTGGTGCTCGTGGAAAGCCCCTCAAGGCGAACATCAATCGGGCCTACAAAAAGTTCGTCAAGGAGACGGGCGCCGAACGCAAGAACGAGCCGTCAAAGGCCCGGTTCGTTGCACGAATTAAGATTCCAAATTGGATGCCAACCAACAAGGTTCAAAAGTATAGAAACTTGGTGGTTAACTTGGCGTTTCAGAAACCCAAACCCGCTCAGAAGAATATCAAAGAGGCTGTGCGAGTGTGGATAAATCGAGAAGTGCCCATGAGCCCTCTACGGGCTGCCCGTGAGGTCGAGAACGCCGTCACGGGTGAGAAGCGCGTGATACCTGCTTATGCGCCCAAGCGTCGGGCGACCCCTTCGATTCCCAAGAGAAGTCCTCCCCCTAAAAAGAGCCCGAAGCCCAAGAAGTACAACGCCTCAAAGAGCCCACGGCTCCAGAAGGAGTATGCACTCCCCCGCAATCGCTCGGCAATTCAGAATCTAAATAACGCAATATCAAATATGGGCCTACCTACCGGGTCCAAAAACACATATACATGGGCTGGTCTGGCCAAGGCGGGTCTCAACGCCAAGTTCAGAAACAAATGGCTAGAGTACGTCGCCGTCTAAACGCAATTCATGAGATCAAAAATCTTGTGAAGTAATTTGAAAAGGTTATCATCATCTGAAATTTGAGAAGGGTTGATGATCTCCATCTCAATCTGGTACGTGGTGTCATCGTCAGAATCCTTGTCATCGGGTGTGCCCTTGACGACGGTCATGTCGATCGACAGATTCTTCCTCACAAACGACCAACGCTCCTTGGTTGTTTGCTTGGTGCTCGTCTCATCACCGTCGTACTCGAAGGGAATTTCATTTGAAATTCCCAGCCGGACGTCGAAAGGTGCTGATTCCATAGTGAAATCATCCACAAGTACACGCTTCTTGATGTGACCAACCTGCTCATCCGTCTCCTCATCGACCGTGAGGCGCTTATTGCCTTCGAAATAGTACACGGTCGCATTTGTGTGCTTGGTGGACTCCCAGCCGTCATACTTGCGTAGGGCCCTCGAGACCTTGTCAAAGACGTCCGACCCTACATTCGTGTCGAAACCCTTTCCGGAAGGGCGCCCGAAACGAAACTCGATCTCTGTATTGGGCTTGTTGGCGTGTTTCCGGATGAGGGGCTCCCACTTGGCAAAGAGAGGACGGGACATGGGGTGAGCGCTCATTTGGTTAGAGAAATAACGCGTGAACCTTTTAAGACAAGATGCGAGGCCTGTGGAACCTCGGTAATACCTGTTGGTTTAACACGGCCGTTCAATGCTTGGCCCACGTTCCTCCGCTCACAAAGCACCTTTTTTCACTCCCTCCATACGAAGGGCCCTGTGACATCACCCGTGAATATCAAAAGCTCACTAGGGAACTATTTTTGAAAGATAAAACAGATGCGGTGAGCCCGAGTGATCTTCTTGGCGCGTTCAGGGTCCGATTTCCCCAGTTCGCTGATCATGGTCAACACGATGCACAGGAGGTCGTCCTTTTGCTCATAGACGTTTTTGAAAAGTCTTTAGGCAAGGAACTTGTGCAGGAAATATTCAATGGGGAGGATTCACAAGAGACGCTGTGGTCTGAAGGCATGTCTACTGTGAAAACTCCCTTTACGACGCTAGTACTAGATGTGAGTGAACCGTGTAGGCTTCAGGACCTCCTCGATGACCGTCTCGAGGAGCGCGAGATAGAAGGGTATGTGGATGCACAGGGCAAAACTCACGATGTGGCCGCCATTCGCCACCGAGTCGCAAAATGGCCTAGAATCACGAGCTTTTCATTCTCAATGTACGATTACAAATTTCCAATTGAAATTCCTTTCGAATTTGAAGGCCGGAAACTGTTCGCATGTGTTTTGCACCAGGGGGTTCAGAGGGGGGGGCACTATGCGCTACTCGTGAGACGATTTGACAAGTGGTATCTGAAGGACGACGAAACGGTGAGAGAAGTGGAGCCTGTTAATTTCAAAGGGGAGTTCTATCAAGCTTGGTATCGCCCGTAATCTCATTGAGTTGGATGTTCTCCCGGATGTTCACGATCGTTCGAAAATAGGTGCGGCGGTTGTTGGCATGGGTCTTGTCTGTTCGGACCTTTTCCACAAACCACCCCAGGTCCCCGTATCCACACTCCACGATGGTGCCTTCGGGTAGGTCCTTGCGCACATGCCGCGTGTGGAGCTCGGCCTCCTTGTACAACTCCCCCCGATCCTGTACAAAAAGTTCGAATCCATTTTGCAATTGAAAATCGATCGTGATGCGTTCCCGAGGCTTCCACTTGAACATGGTCTCATGTGTGCCCATTCGGATTGGCTCACGGATAGGGGTCATGACGATACCGTCGGTCTCATAATCGAATGAATTTAGATCTGGAATTAGTTCTTCAAAAAGTCTGTACATCTTCTTGACCCTCACGTCGAAGGGGGCCGCCGCAGTTTTGATGATGCCCTTCGTGACCCCATGAGCCTTTTCCAGCCTCTGATCAAGGGGTTGGTCCATGAGATTCTCACCCTTCACGAGCACGGCATCATGAACCACAAAGGCCATCTTTTGATTTTTGAGCTTTACGAGTTCGCCATCGAGCAAAGTGTCCTTTGGGATCCTAATCTTGACTGGTTCAACCTGAAACGCACGGTTCACAATAAAAGTGCCCTCTGTGTTGCTGATCAAAAACTGACGGACGCCATCAGTCTTTTCACACACGAAATAGGGCTGACGTTTCAGTAAAGGAAAGTGTCTCCGCTCGATGGAAACGGGTTGGGGCCCTGGAAACCGACCAGCGTCGGTCGACTTCCATGCGTCCCTTATATATTCATTCATAATGTAAATTCGCTGCTAGTCTCTAAGTCCCAAGGCCACGGGCCTTGGACTCCTCGACCACGAATCGCGTAGCGATTTAGTCGCCGCGCTTCGCAAAATGCAATCACGCGACTTGGTCTCTAAGGCTCTAGTTTAACACCTGCAGCCTCGAGGATATTTCCAAAACATTCATGGACATAATGGCACACCACCAGTGCCTCGGACGCCACACCAATTTTCACCCCAATCTTGGAAAGGGTTCCGAACATTTCCTCATTATTTTCAAGGGGTAGCTTGATGGGGTCCTTGCCTCCACGGATCTTCTTGTCCACCGGCTTGGCATCCATGGCCCACACACGCGCTGCGGTCTTGACGCAGTCGTACAGACCCGGTGCCAACTTCTTGCCAACCTCCGTATCGAAGTTGAGGCCCCGCTGAGCCGCCGCCTCGGTCGAACCCGCCTTTGTCTTCTTCTCAAACTGGTCCCAGTTGATCCCCTCTACTACGGAAGGGAAGACCAGAACCTGAACACCCTTGTCGAAGGGATCCAGAACCTTGTGAAGAATTTCCTGATTCAAATTAGTTCCATAATCCATCCAGAATATGCGCTCACCCGTCTTAATGAGCTTGGGGAGAGTCGCCTTGCCGTCCACGAAGTGAACCTCCAAATGGGTCCCACGCATCATGCACAGCATGTGGAGATTCATCATGGTGTGCAGGGTTGTAGCGCTTATTGACTTGTTGCGTGTAACCGCACACACATGGAGAACGGCCATTTATTTTCAATAGTTTCTAAGCCTTAAGCCGCTCCTCCAAGTTTCCAATAAACCGGATATTGCCCACGTGGCCGAGGACGGTCATGCAATCGGCGTAAATCTTCCCGCCCATCTGCTGCCAACGGCGACAGAAGGCGTAGTCCTCCGACAAGTACCGGCGCGACTCGGGGTCGATCATGCAATCGAAAACGGCAAAATACTTCTCAAGGTCACGATTCTGGTGGTCATTCACACACTCGAGCTCTGGGTACCGCTCGTGCATCTTTGTGAACACGTCACGCTTGATGAGCATGAAGCCGGTGGGACCGTCCAGAACCTCCGCGAACCCATTCACAATCTGAGTATTTTGATACTTGAAATTCATCACGAGGGATGCCGCGACCCGAGCAAGGTCCCGACCCGTCCCACCACTCTTGAGGTGCTCATCGACACTGTCCCACATCACACACTTCTTGGGATAACAGGCCACAGAAACCTCGTGGTCAGACTTGATGAGACGGATAACGGATTCTGGATCGAAATGAATGTCGGCATCAATGAACAGAAAGTGCGTAGCCTGTGGGCACTTTTGGTAGAACCGAGCGACGGCCAAGTTACGGGCACGGTGCACAAGGGACTCGTTCTCCGTCGTATCAAGCATCATCTGTATACCGTTTGCTGCACACGTGCGCTGGAGACGAAGCATGGACTCGGCATAGGCCTGGAGACAAACGCCACCATAACATGGTGTACTTACGAAAAGGGTAATTTGTCCGCTCATTCTGAATTAAACATTACTATTCCTTAACTTGCGTACTAGTACCTCGATCTTGTTCAAAGTTGGTACAGAAACCCCGCAAATTCTACACAACTCCGCCTTGTCAGGCGTCAGGCTCAGCTCCTTGAGGATCACGAAGATGATTGCACATGCCACCGCCTTTGGCGTCCGCCCCTGCAACTCCACACACTCGTCCATCTCTTTGGCGATGTTGATAATCTTCATCTTGATCCGCCCTCTTTGCGACTCTGGAATGCATGTAATCTCGTTGAAGAAGCGCGGGATCACATCAGCGGCTGTCGTGATATGCACCTCTGTTTCAGGTAACTGCTCCTGATACATATCAAATGTCCGTGCCAAGTCGCGAGAAGGGATTCCAAACGCGTCTGCAATCTCCTGAGTGGTTCTAGAAACACCCGCCTCGCGACACGCTTGGAAGACGCAGTTGGCTTTGATGCCGTTTCGGACCGCCCCTCTCGTCAGGACCGCCTCGTTGAACGCTTTGTACTTGATCTTGACTTGGTACATAATTGCATCTGGTAGATTCAGAATCTGCTTACCAACTTTGTCAAGGTCGTTATATGCATGAAAGAGGGCGCGGTCCTTGTGATTCATTGAATTGTGAAGGTTGATCATGGCTAGACGCTTCTGCTGATACGAAGACTGTTTCGCGACGCTCATGATCGTCGAGGCGCCCCAGGCGGCCGAAAAGTGGTCAGTGTTCACAGGGGCGCCAACGCGAGAGGGATCGGCCTTGCACTCGTCCCCTCCAGACCGCCATTCCGGCTCCTCGGATACAAACTCGTAGTCCACCCGACCACAGTCGATGCAGACCGGTAGATCGTCATAGACGGAGTACTGCCTCTGCCCCCCACAATGTTCACACATGAAATCGGCGTGGGCCCTAATTTTGAGTTCGGGCTCGGGGTGGGGGCGACACAATTCAAAATCAGACCAGATGTGATCGAGTTCGCACATTTGACTTGAAATTCAAGGGCACCGCGCCCCCCTGGGCTGGAAAAAACCTGTTTTTTCTTTAATGAGCGCTCCAGTCGTCGATCACGTCAAACGTGCGGCCGTCCAGGAGATTACGTCCAAGTCACCCTTCAATGTTTTCAACATCGTGGCGATCGTCGCAGTTCTCGTGATTGGCTATTTCCTCTACAAGAAGTTCACCGATAAATTCCAGAAGGGCGCCATCAGATTCCCTTCCATCGTACCAGCATCCGTAGGTTCGGCGGAGGCGGCGCCGGTTGTGGTCGAGGCGGGTCCAGAGGTCATCCCAGAGCCGGGTGTGAAGGAGGACTAGAACCAGTTGCGCAGCAACTGTGACCCCTAGGCCCAAATCCCATCCACCACCCGCCACTCTAGGCACTTGGCCGCGTCCATGTACACGTCACGCTTTAGCAACTTTTTCAGGTCCCTCTCGGGGATCTTGGTTTCGCGCGTATAAATATCCTTAAATCGATCCATAAATTGGGACAGATTCTCCATCTGATCCTTGAAATCCTCAAACTTCCCCCAGGTTCCGTCCATATTGAGTTGATGAATCAATACGTACGAATTCTCAGTCATGTGCCGAGTCCGGCCGCCCAACAGGATGAAGGTGGCGGCCGAAGAGCACACACCGTCGGCGATGGTCCGAATCTTGACGGACTTGCGCAGCGACCAGATACAGTCCATGGCGCTCAGACCCGAGTGAAGGTCGCCGCCGTCGCTCCGAATCCAGATGCGAATTTCAGGCCGGTGGTTGATGCCCAGGTCCAGATACTTGTGACAGAGCTCTAGGGCCAACTTTTTCAATTTCATATTTAATTCGAGGACGGTAGCCTCACAGACCTCGCAGTGAAAGTACACATCGGAACCCTGAATCTTCACGTAGGACTCTTCCTCCTCTGGGCAGCTTCCACACATTGTCTCTTGAGTGAAGAAATGGTCTTTGCTTTTAACTTGTTGAGCGGACTCAAGTGGTTCAGAACATCAATATCAGTGGGTTCAAGCTCGTACTCTAAAAAGGTTTCGAAATCTCCCTTCTCGATTTGGTGCCTTATGAGCAGAAGGGCCTCCGTGTCCAGATTGCAGTGAGGAATTTTGGTTGAAATTGTTTGGATCTTTTTGTGACGCATACACATGTTCTGGTACTTGGTCCACGTCGACCCTGGTCGCAGATCCCTAGGCAAAGTGTGTTTGATTTCATATGATGGTAGTATACATCCCCACAGATTGAAATAGGCGAGGAGCTCCCAGTCCCCTGCGTAGACTCGCGTCTCGATGACGTCTGCCATGCTCAGTTGGTTGGATATCACGTCAATGCGCCCCTTGGAATCTGGGTAATTTTCATGTAAAATTGAAGCAATATTTCCAGGTTCCTGTATTGGGTGACCTACATACTGAGCCGGGTTGGCGTCCGTGGTCCTGCTCACCAGGTGGGACAGGAACTCCCTGGGTCCCATAAAGTCGTCCCTCGTGTCGGACCCGAACGAGAGGCTCTGTCTGACGCGCCTCAGGTCGCCCCCACATGTGGCAATGACATGGTCACTCGCACCCGGAAAGAGGCCCTTTATGGCCGCTGGTCCAAGTACAGGAAAATCATACGTCTTAATTTCAAAACTAAATTTGACTGGAATTTGGGAGATGACTACAAATATACCGTTAGTCGGAGGCCCCGTTATCTCCCGGAGTCCCACGAGGTCGTGTATACACTCGTACTCGTCGATGATGACGGGTGTATTGGTTCCATGAATTTTGTTCAAAAAATCAATAGTGTCTTGTTTGCTCTTCAAAATCTCGGACGTGAGTTCTACACAGGGTGAGAGCTCCTTGTGCACCATCCAGGTCTTGCCGATGCCTGATTTCCCCATGACGCACACGGCAGGCCCCAGCTTCGTAAACTCGTGTTCATTTTTTTGAACCCCTTTAGAAAGGTAGCGATCCATGGCTCAGGAAGATTCGGACTGCGATGAATCTCTCACGCGCCAAGTTCTTAATATGGTTTTAGAGAACAATGCTGTTTTTCCGTATTTGACAGGATATTTAGTTTTCAATGTCATGATCCTCATTCTACTGATTTATATCTCCGTAAGAATTAGCTTGAAATGAGTGTGACGGTTTCTCGGAACCGCAACGGCATCCACAAGTTCACGGCCGTCTTCCCAGACGGCTACAAGGTTCACTTTGGCCGTCAGGGATACTCGGACTACACGAAACACAAGGACAAGGAACGCATGAAACGTTACTTGACTCGGCACGGAGGGAGCTCCGCTCCCGGAGCGCGGGGAACCCGCTCCAGGAGAGAAAACTGGACGCGCTCGGGCGCCAAGACGGCGGGGTTTTGGTCCAGGTGGCTCTTGTGGTCCAGCCCGAGCCTCAACGGAGCCCGACGCAAGACGGAAAAAGTTCTGGGGAAAAAAATCGTATTAAAGTAATAATGGGTTTCACGGACGCACTTGTGCCTATTGTGTTTTTCATAATTTGCATATTCGGTATCGCTCAGTCGTCCATTACTATCAAGACGTACCTGGACACCAATAAGGATAAGGACACGAACTTCAACTTTTCGGCTTTCATTCTGTCCGTGTCAATCATCGGTCTATTGGTCAGTGGCGGCATGGCGTACAAGGCGTTCAAGGGTGGTGCAACGCCAACAGCGGCTACCGTCAACGCTGGTGCCACCGCCGCGTCCGAGGTGGCCGGTTCCAATACGAACCTCGGCGCTCAGGAACTTGGTCTGGCCAACAAGCTGGAGAATATCTCTGCCAACGCCGCCGCGCGTGCCGCCAAGGCGGCGGAGGGCGCCAAACTCGCAAACGCCCTTGGCGCCACGCTTG
>Ga0315284_10008752_pt1 | contig 14451 bp, 10 predicted proteins | sample YL17G09_16_MG_FD_203696 | JGI IMG/M metagenome (GOLD analysis project Ga0315284, IMG submission 203696) | Sediment microbial communities from Yellowstone Lake, YNP, Wyoming, USA - YL17G09_16 | ecosystem: Environmental > Aquatic > Freshwater > Lake > Sediment | place: USA: Wyoming | collected... | reverse complement strand
ATTATTTTTCTTCAATTCATTTAGAAAATTTAACTTGCGATGTAAGAGAAACAAAATTAGGCCCGGAAATTACTACCTGCGACATACCCAATATTTCTGAAGAGAAATTAAAAGATCTTGACGAGGAAGGAATTATCCGTCTTGGAGCCGAAGTCGGACCCAACGATATTTTAGTAGGCAAAATTTCGCCCAAAGGAGAAGCCGGCATGACGGCTGAAGAAAGATTATTAAGGGCTATTTTTGGAGAAAAAGCTCGGGATGTTAAAGATACTTCTTTATCAATGGAGCATGGAAAAAGAGGCCGGGTAGTGGGAGTTAAGATTTTTTCCCGGGACCAAGGCCATAAATTAGAGCCAGGAATTATCAAAAGGGTTGAAGTGGAGATAGCGGTAATGAGAAAAATTCAAGCCGGAGACAAACTGGCCGGACGCCATGGAAACAAAGGAGTTATTTCCCGAGTTGTAGCTGAAGAAGAAATGCCATTTTTAGAAGACGGAACTCCAATAGACATTATTTTGAATCCTTTAGGGGTTGCTTCCAGAATGAATATCGGCCAGATTTTAGAGACCCATTTGGGCATGGCTGCTCATAAATTAGGATATTTAGCGGTTACTTCGCCTATGGCCGGAGCTAATGAAGAAGATATCAAACAGGAGCTGGAAAGGGCCGGCTATCCTAAAGACGGAAAGTTTGTTCTTTATGACGGAAGAACCGGTATTGCTTTTCCGGAAAAAATCACAGTCGGTTATATTTATATGATGAAGCTTATCCATATGGTTGAAGATAAAATCCATATGCGCTCTATCGGCCCTTATTCTTTGATTACCCAGCAGCCCTTGGGCGGGAAGGCCCAATTCGGAGGCCAGAGATTTGGAGAGATGGAGGTTTGGGCCCTAGAGGGATATGGAGCGGCTAATATTTTACAAGAAGTTTTAACTATTAAATCAGATGATGTTTTAGGAAGGGCGGCAACCTACGAAGCAATTCTTAAAGGAGAGCCAATTAGAAATCCTAATGTTCCTGCTTCGTTTAATTTGCTGGTTGCAGAGCTTAAGTCGTTGGGATTAAACGTAGAGGTTAAGGAGAAAAAATCATGAGGGTACAAGATTTAGAAGCTATAAGAATAAAGATTGCTTCGCCTGAGCCCGAGGATTATTCTTAATAAATTACAGGGGCCCGCCCCCTGCAATTCAAAAAATATGCCCCACAGAGAGCAAAAATTAGTTAATGATGAAGTTTACCATATTGTGCTAAAAAGAATTGGAGAAGATTTATTATTCAGGGATATAAGTGATTATTACAGGGGAATATTTTCTATATATGAATTCAACACCACGAAATTAGTCACTATTCGAGAACGTCGCAGGATTCGAAAACAAATAAAGAAAGAAAATATAGACCCTTCTTTCATAGTTGACGAGAGGGATAAATTAGTGGATGTTCTGTCATTTTGTCTGATGCCCAATCATATCCATTTATTAATTAGACAACTAAAAGATGATGGCATTAAAAAATATATAAGCAAAATTGCTTCGGGATACCCCGCTTACTTTAAACAAAAACATAACATAGAACGTAAAAGTTATTTTTTCCAAGGACGGTTTAAAGCGATCCATATCAATGACAATAGACAATTAACATCCGTGTTTATTTATATTCATACTAATCCAATTTCTCTAATTGAGCCAGGATGGAAAAAGTCGGGAATTAAAAATAAAAAGAGAGTTGTAAAATTTTTAGAGGAATATAAATGGTCAAGTTATTTGGATTATATCGGAATAAAGAATTTTCCTTCGGTCACAGAAAGAAATACAATTATGAGTTTAATAGGTGATGAAAACAAATGCAGGGAGCTTACTAATGACTGGGTAAGATACAAGGGGAGAATTCAAGAGTGCGAGGAGTTTGCCTTAGAATAGCAATAGTACAGGGGCCCGCCCCCTGCAATTTAATCATTTAATCAAAAAAATAATTATGAGGGTGCAAGATTTAGAAGCCATAAGAATAAAGATTGCTTCGCCTGAGGATATTTTATCCTGGAGCCGTGGCGAAGTCACTAAGCCTGAGACAATTAATTATAGAACTCAGAAGGCTGAGAAGGACGGTTTATTTTGTGAAAGAATTTTTGGGCCGGAGAAAGATTACGAATGTTATTGCGGAAAATACAGAAGAATCAGGTATAAAGGCATTGTCTGTGAAAGATGCGGAGTTGAAGTAACCAAAGCAACTGTCAGACGAGAAAGAATGGGCCATATTAAACTATCCTGTTCTGTTTCCCATATTTGGTTTTTAAGAGGAGTCCCGTCGCGCATCGGGATGGTTTTAGATATTCCGATGCAACAATTAGAAAAAGTAATTTACTTTGCTGCCTATATAGTGACCGATGTTAATGAGGAAGCAAAACAGAAAACATTAGAAGAGGTTGAGAAAGAATATAAAATGAAGGTCAAGGGTTTAAAATCATTAAAATCAGACAAAAAAGGCCAAAAGCTAGAAACTGTTTTAGAAGAATTAAAAGCGATTAGGGATAAAGTAAAAGAAGAAATTAATAGTATTAAGCCATTAATGGTTTTTTCTGAAGTAGAATATTATGATTATTCTCTAAAATACGGAGAGGTTTTTGAAGCGGGAACCGGAGCCGAGACCTTAAGAAAAATTTTTGAGAAAGTTGATTTAAAAAAAGAAATGGAAGATTTAAAAAACAGAGGAGAGGGAACAACAGCAATGACCAAAAGAAAAATTTTAAGGCGCTTGAGATTCCTTCAAGGAATGATTAAAGCGGGCATCAGGCCAGAATGGATGTTTTTGACAGTTATTCCTGTTCTTCCGCCTGATTTAAGGCCAATGGTCCAGCTGGACGGAGGCCGTTATGCTTCTTCTGATTTAAACGATCTTTACCGAAGAGTAATCAACAGAAACAACCGCCTGAAATATTTGTTAGAAATTTCTGCTCCCGAGGTTATTGTCAGGAATGAAAAAAGAATGCTTCAGGAAGCAGTTGATGCTTTGATTGATAATGGAATGAGAAAAGGAATTCTGACAACTGCCACTACTGGCGGAAGAAGATTGTTAAAATCATTAGCTGATATACTCAAAGGAAAACAGGGCCGATTCCGCCAAAACCTTTTAGGCAAAAGAGTTGATTATTCAGGGAGATCGGTCATAGTTGTCGGTCCTCAACTGAAGCTTCATCAGTGTGGCTTGCCCAAGAAAATGGCTTTGGAATTATTCAAGCCTTTTGTGATTAAAAGAATTTTAGATAAAGAATTGGCCTACAATGTAAGGGGGGCTTCAAGATTAATTGAACAGGAAACGGATGATATCTGGGCTATTTTAGAAGAAGTGGTTAAGGGCAAGTTTGTTCTTCTTAACCGAGCTCCCACTCTTCACCGTTTAGGCATCCAGGCTTTTGAGCCGGTTTTAATTGAAGGAGAATCAATTGAAATTCATCCTTTAGTTTGCAGGGCCTTTAACGCTGATTTTGACGGAGATCAGATGGCAGTCCATGTCCCTTTAAGCGATGAAGCCCAAAAAGAAGCTAAAGAGATAATGCAGTCAACTATGAATATGCTAAAACCGGCTACCGGCATGCCGGTGATCGCTCCTACTCAAGATATTGTTTTGGGCTGTTATTGGATTACTAAGATAATAGAAGGGCTTAAGGGGGAGGGCAAGGTTTTCTTTGGTGTTAATGAAGCGATTATGGCCAAAGAAGCCGGGGATTTAGATGTCAGAGCAAGAATAAAAATAAAGAATCCTAAGGGTGAAGGGATTATTGAAACATCCTTGGGCAGAATTTTATTTAATGAGACACTTCCTCAAAGCTATGTTTTTATTAATGATATAATGAATTCTAAAAAGCTGGAAAAAATAGTCGGTGAGATTATTGAAAATTCAGACCAGGAAACAGTAGAACTGACCTTAGACAAAATTAAAACCTTAGGATTTGAATCGGCAACTGTTTCCGGAGTGACTTGGGGCATGGATGACTTAATAGTGCCCAAAGAAAAAGGAAAAATTATTGAAGCGGCTGAAAAGGAAATTGAGCTCATTGAGAGCCATTTCAAAAAGGGACTTCTTTCCAAGGAAGAAAAAAGCGGCAAAGTTATTGAGGTTTGGACAAAAACAAAATCAGAGTTAGAAAAATTAGTCCCGCAAAGCCTGCCCCAGAACGGTTCTATCTTTTCAATGGTTGATTCTGGAGCCAGGGGTTCTTGGAGCCAGCCAGTTCAAATGGCCGGAATGAAGGGCTTGGTGATTAATCCGGCTGGCCAGATTATTGAATTGCCGGTTATAAGTTCTTTTTAAGAAGGATTTAATGTTTTGGAATACTTTATTTCTACTCACGGAGCCAGAAAAGGAACAGCTGACACGGCCCTAAGAACTTCAACCGCTGGATATCTGACGAGAAGATTGGTTGATGTCGCCCATGATGTTATAATTCACGAAGAGGACTGCAAAGACAAAGAAGGATTTATTGTTTACAAAAAAGATTCAGATGAATTGGGCCAGGATTTTTGCTATAAGATTGTAGGCCGGACAACCTTAGAAGATATTAAAATAGAAAAGAAAATAGTTGTTAAGAAGGGAGAATTAATCAACTGGAAAAAAGCAAGAGAAATAAGCGAGAGCAAAGTAAAAGAAGTAAGGGTTCGTTCGGCTATTACTTGCAGATCAATAAGAGGCGTTTGCCAGAAGTGTTATGGCTGGGATTTGGGTTTTAACGAATTAGTTAAGAAGGGGGAAGCGGTAGGAATTGTTGCGGCTCAAGCGATTGGAGAACCGGGCACCCAATTAACAATGAGAACTTTCCATACCGGAGGAGTTGCCGGAGGAGGAGATATTACTTTTGGTTTGCCCAGAGTCCAGGAAATTTTTGAAGCTAGAGTTCCAAGGGGAAAAGCTGAGATTTCTAAAGTTGACGGCAAGGTTTTAGAAATAACTCCTCAAAGAGTGGTCAGAATAAAAACGAAAAACGAAAAACTAAAAACTAAAAATGACATAATTGAGTATAAACTGCCGGCCAAGACTGCGATTTTTATAAATCCGGGCGAAGAAATTAAAAAAGGAAAACAGCTTTGCGAGGGAAATTTGGATTTAAGAGAATTATTTAAAAATACCGACAAAGAGCAGGTTCAAAGATATATTTTAAAAGAAATCCAAAAGATTTATGTTTCCCAAGGAGCAATTATTCATGATAAGCATATTGAAGTCATTATCCGCCAGATGTTTTCCAGGGTAAGAGTTAAAGACCCGGGAGACAGCAGTTTCGGTGTGGGTGAAATTGTTGAAAGATCCAAATTATTAGAGGCCAACGTCAAGCTTGGCAAGGATAAAAAGGAGCTGGTTAAAGCGGTTGTTGTTTTGCTTGGAATTTCCCGGGTTGCCCTTACCACTGATTCCTTTTTATCAGCTGCTTCTTTTCAGGAAACTTCTCGAGTTCTGATCAGGGCGGCAATGGAAGGAAAAGAAGATAAATTAAAAGGGCTTAAAGAGAACGTAATTATCGGCAAATTGATCCCAGCCGGAACCGGATTTAAAAAGTAATTAGCAATTAAAAGCCCCCCCCGCCCTTGGCGGGGGGGGCTTTGGTTTTGTTGAATTATTATTAAAAATTAAGTAAAATAGTAATAAAGGTATAATCTTGCTATATGAAAAGACAATTTGGACAATTTTTTACAACAAATTCTGATTATATTCTGCAAGGATTAGAAGGATTTGTGAAAAATAAGGAAATTATCGATCCTTTTGCGGGCAATCAGGATTTAATAAATTGGTCCCGTAAAAATAATTGCAGAGAAGCAGTTGGTTTTGATTGTGATAAAAAATATGTTGATAGTAAAAATGTTTTTTCAGGCGACTCGATAAATTTTCCTCAAAAATATAAATTCGTTTGTACTAACCCGCCGTATTTGCATAAAAATAAAGCAGAAACAAAAATAAAAGAGAGATTTTTTTCCGGCATTCATTCAAATTTTGAGGACCTATACCATGTTTCCATTTTTTCAATTTTGAATTGCGAGGAAGGAATTTTAATCGTTCCCCTAAATTTTCTTTGTGCGGAAAATTCCCAAAAAGTCAGAAATCTATTCTTTAATAAATTTGAGATTATAAAATTAAATATTTTCTCCGAGCAAGTTTTTAAAGATACAACTTATAATGTAATATCTTTTTATTTCAAAAAAAAGAAAGATAATTCAGAGAAGAGTAAAATTCCTGCCACTATTTTCCCAGGAAAGAAACAGATTGTTTTTGCAATTGAAAAAAAATATAACTGGCAATTTGGAGGAGATTTTATCAACAGGATTAAAAATACCGAAAACCATTTAGGAATTTTCCGTTTGACCGAAGATTATCTGCGATCTGGCGAATACGAAGTTGAGTTGGCATTTCAGAATATTAAAGATAAAAAACTTCTTCGTATCAGTAAAGATATAAAAAAGCTGATAGAAAATAACATTTTATTTTTAAGGGCCATAGACAGTAAAAATGGGAAAAAAATTCAACTTGAAGACATAAGAAAATATGGTGTGGCGGGACTTGTGGGTAAAAATACTTCGCGCAATATGGCTCATTTAATTTTTAAAGAAGAGATGCCCATAAACGACCAAATAGAATTAATGAAGAGATTTAATGAGGAATTAAATAAAGGAAGAAGCAAATATCTTTCATTTTTCTTGACTAATTTTAGAGATAACAACAGGAAAAGAATTTCCTTTGAATTAACCTACAAGTTTTTAAATTATATTTATGATGAGAAAAATTCAAAACAACCTGCATTATTTTAAAATATCTCAGCAAAATCCGGAGAGGATTTTGGATAGTTTTTATATTTTTGACGAAAAACATCCTCAATTGCAGAAATATATTGTCAATACAAAGGAAATCAAAAATATTCTAATAACAATTAGGACTCTGCAAAAGAAAAGCGAAGACAAAAAAGTCATCGCAAAATATTTTTTGGAACTTTCAAAAACATTAGGCAAATTCTCTAATTGTTCAGAATTCGCCTGTTTTATAAACGCTTGCGATAGCTTTTTAGATTTAGCCAAGCAAGACATTATTTTGCTTGAAAAAATTGCCCAAAGATATTTTGAGAAAAGAATTTTAAATGAAGCAGTCCCGGAAGAATGGATCCAAGCGATTTTGGATTCAAATTCTGGCCGCAAAAAAGGGAAATGCGGCGAGAATAAACTTTTGCATATTTTAAATAAATACGGTTTTCAAGAAGTAAAAACTTGGGAAGATTTTTTCAAAAAACAAAAATGTGTAGCTAAGTTTTCAAAGATTTTTAACATTAAAAATGTTCGTAAAAATTTAGGCATTAAATTAGCTGCTAAGAAACAGAATAAAAAATTAGATTTGATTATTAAAATAAATGGCAGGATATTTTTATGCGAGGCTAAACATCTTAATACCTCGGGTGGCGGACAAGATAAACAAATCGCCGAATTGATTGAAATTATTAGTTTAAAAGAGCAAAATAGAAATATTTCTTACCTTGCGTTTTTGGATGGAAGTTATTCTAATGTGCTTTTGGGCGATGAAAACGGCGGGGATAAATTAACGACACAGAAAAAAGAGATTAGAAAATACCTATTGCATAATTCAAATAATTTTTGGGTGAATACCGCTGGCTTCACAACCTTATTTCGAAATTGATTTCTATCATTACTGACTTATATAAGACCGTCTAGGCGCGGTTTTTTGATTAGGGTTGATTTTTTAGTTAGGGGAGTTATAATAAAAGTATAATAAAATTGTAGATATGAGCAGAAAAAATAAGAAAAATAAGAGGAGCAAGTTCAGTTTGCCGATAGAAATAAAGCTGATGATTTTAGGAGTTGTCATGATCCTGGCGGCAATTATTATTGGTTTGAGTTTTTTTGATAAAGCCGGAAAAGCCGGTTCTTATTTTTTAACCGGAGCCAGATTTGTTATCGGCGATACCGCTTTTATTATTCCTCTTATTCTTATTTTGGGCGGATTAGTTTTTCTAAACAGCAAAAGCGACAGCGAAGAGTTTTTAGAAAAAAGAAAAAAGATTTTTTGGCAGGTTGGTTTGGCTTGTTTTATTTTACTTCTTGGCATCACTGGGATTTTAGGGGGATTTAATCCTGAAATTAAAAGAGGTGGCTGGCTGGGCTATCTTTTATCCTGGCCTCTTTTGAAATACTTCGGTTTTTGGGCGGCTCAAATCATATTTTTAGGTTTAGTTATCATCGGTTCTTTGATTTTTTGGTACTTTTTACGCAAACCAGAGAAAAGAAAAGAGAAAGAGAGAGAAGTTGAGATGGATACTGAAGCTTCCTCTTTCGCTAAAGCTTCAGAGGATAAATCAACGGATAAACCCTCTATTATTAAAAGAATTTTTGCTCCTAAATTTAGGATAAAAGAAGTTCCGCCTTTTGCCAAAGAGCCCAAAATTCAAGAGGAATCTGTTATGGCGGAGTTGAAATTAGAAAATAAGCCGGTTAAGGCCGGCTCCAAAGTTTTTTCTTATCAGCCGCCTCCGATCAATCTTTTAGAACCGGAGAAAGGAACTCCGAATAGCGGCGATACCCGGGTTAATTCAGCTATTATCAAAAAGACCTTTCAGAATTTTAATATTGAAGTTACTATGTCAGAAATAAATATCGGGCCGACTGTCACTCAATATACTTTTAAGCCAGCTGAAGGGGTTAAGCTGTCTAAAATAACAGGCCTTTCCAATGATTTAGCTTTGGCCCTAGCCAGCCATCCGATTAGAATAGAAGCTCCTGTTCCGGGCAGGGCTTTGGTCGGGATAGAAGTTCCCAACAAGGGCCGGGCCCAAGTTCGGTTGAGAAATTTAATTGAAAATGATAATTTTCAGAAATCAGCCGCCAATTTATTAATTGCGTTAGGCCGGGATGTGTCTGGCCTTCCGGTCTATACGGATTTAACTAAAATGCCCCATCTTTTAGTAGCTGGAGCTACGGGCACGGGCAAAACTATATTTTTGAATAGTTTAATTTTGAGTTTGCTTTATCAGCCCAGCACTTCAGTTAAGAGCGCCGGCCCGGAAATGCTGAGATTTATTTTAGTAGACCCAAAAAGAGTTGAATTTCCGGTTTACAGCAATCTTCCTCATCTTCTTTGCCCGGTTATTTATAATGCCAACCAGGCCTTAGGAGCTTTGAGATGGCTTACTTTAGAAATGGAAAGGAGATTTGATGTTTTGGTTGAGGGCAAGTCAAGAGACATCGGTTCTTTCAATGAAAAGGCCTTAAAGAACGGCGCTGATCCTCTGCCCTTTATTATTGTTATTATTGATGAATTAGCCGATTTAATGGCTTCCAAGGGAAGAGAAATTGAAGCGGCAATTGTTCGTCTGGCTCAAATGTCCAGGGCGGTAGGAATCCATTTAGTGGTAGCCACTCAAAGGCCTTCAGTAGAAGTAATTACCGGTTTAATTAAAGCGAATATTACTTCCAGAGTTACCTTTCAGGTTGCTTCTCAGGTTGATTCCAGAACGGTTTTAGACACAGCCGGAGCAGAAAAGCTTTTAGGCAGAGGCGATATGTTGTATATTTCAGCTTATACTCCAAAACCGAAAAGAGTCCAGGCCTCATATATTTCTGAAAAAGAGGTTAAGAAAGTCATCAGTTATATAACTGATAAAATTGCTTCAGAATCAGAAGGGGAAATGAATTTTGACTTAATTCAAGAATTAGACAAAGTCTCGGAAGATTCTCCAGCTGTTCAAGCAGGCAGTTATAGCGGTTATAATGAAGATGATCCTCTTTTTGAGGAGGCGAAAAAATTAGTCATTGAAGCAAATAAGGCCTCAGCTTCTTATCTTCAAAGAAGATTAAGATTGGGTTATGCCCGGGCAGCTCGTCTGATTGACATTTTAGAAGAAAAGGGGATAGTTGGGCCGGCTGATGGTTCAAAGCCAAGAGAGGTTTATGGGGGAAGAGAGGTTTCTCAGGCAATGAATATCGAAGGTATTCCGTTTCCCCCTGATCAAGAGCCGGAAGAACCAGAAGAATTAAAAAACCCAGATCGATGGGAAAAAGTATAGCTTTTAGAGGTCGGGCCTCTTTTAAACTTAATTAATAATTTTAAACATTATGGCAAAAGAAGAAAAACACAATTTACAAGAAGCGTTAGATGAAATAAGGCAGCGATTTGGAGAAGGCGCAATAATGAAACTTAAAGATACGGCCAAGGTTGATGTTGACGCTATTTCTACCGGCTCTATTTCTTTAGATTCAATTTTAGGGATTGGCGGAGTTCCCCGGGGCAGAGTAATTGAAATCTTTGGTCCGGAGTCAAGCGGGAAAACAACTGTTGCGCTTCATGTTTGCGCTGAAGCTCAGAAAAAAGGCGGGACAGCTGCTTATATTGATGCGGAACACGCCTTAGATCCTGATTACGCCGAGAAAATCGGAGTTAATGTAAACGATCTTTTAATTTCTCAGCCTGATTCAGGAGAACAGGCCTTGCAGATTGTAGAAGCCTTAACCAGATCAGGCGGTATCGATGTTATTGTTATTGATTCAGTAGCCGCCTTAACCCCTAAAGCTGAAATAGCTGGAGAAATTGGAGAGTTCCAGATAGGCCTTCAAGCCAGATTAATGTCTGCCGCTCTTAGAAAATTAGCTTCTATTGTGGCTAAGGCAAAAACAGCGGTTATTTTCTTAAATCAGACGAGAATGAAAATAGGAGTGGTGTTCGGCAATCCGGAAACAACTCCGGGCGGAATGGCCCTCAAGTTTTATTCCTCGGTCAGAATTAATTTAAGAAGAACAGCCCAGATAAAACAAGGAGATTTAATAATCGGCAACAGAGTGAAGGCGAAAATAGTTAAAAATAAAGTAGCTCCGCCTTTTAAAGTAGCTGAGTTTGATATTTATTATAATGAGGGAATTTCTTACGCGGCCGATCTTTTAAATGTCGGAATAAAGCAGGGAATTGTTAAAAAAGCAGGCAGCTGGTATCAGTATGGAGAAAATAAATTAGGCCAGGGGATAGAAGGGGCTAAAACATTTCTGAAAGAAAATCCTAAAATAATAGAAGAAATAAGAAAAGCTGTTATGGAACAGGTATAAGATTTTTATTTAGTCGTAGCCGAAAGGAGTCCGAGATGCCGGGCTCTTTTTATTGCATGAGCCAGCTGGCGCTGGTGTTTTGAACAAACACCAGTTCTTTTTTTAGCTCTTATTTTTCCCAAACCAGAAACAAACCTCTCAAGAAGTTCAGTATTTTTAAAATCAATTTCCCTTATATTTCTTTGGCAAAAATAACAATCCATGATTTTTAGAAGGGGATGTCTTCAACCCTTATTTCTTTATTATCTTCTTTATTTTCTTCAATAATTGGAATATCCTCGCTTGCATTATTAGATGTGGCATTTGGAGCAGGCTGTTTTGGTTCTTGAGCTTGATAAGGTTTTTGGTTTTGAGAGCCCTGTTGAGAAAAAGTTCTTGGCCCTAATTGGATATTTTCACCGACAATTTCTGTCCGATATCTTTTATTCCCCGATTGATCTTCCCAAGATCTTGTTTGGATTCTTCCTTCAATTAAAACTAAACTGCCTTTATTTAAATATTGGGAAGCGATTTCGGCTAATCTTCTCCACAAAACAATATTATGAAATTCTGTTTTTTCTTCCTTTTGCTTGGTTTCCTGATTAGTCCAAACTCTATTAGTGGCTAATCCAAAACTGCAAACCATTTGACCGGAAGGGATAGTTTTTGCTTCCGGGTCGCTGGTAAGGCGGCCGATAAGAATAACTTTATTTAAATTCATATTATTCGTTTAATATTTCTTCTATTTTTTTATCAATTTCTTTTAATTCGACTTTTTCAGCTTTCGGCTGGTGAGCCGCAGGTTCATCAACTTGTGGCTGATCAATCATTGGTTTAAACCGATGCTTAAAAGGGATCTCTTTAATCTTTTCTTTTATTATTATAATATGCCTTAGAATCTGGTTTTCTGATTGGATTTTTTTATCTAAATCAGTTATTTTTTCCGGATCTGAAGAAAAATCTAAACAAACTAAAAAAGCTTCTTTTTTAGTTTTTATCGGATAGCCTAATTTTCTTTTAGCCGGCTCTTCTTTTTTATCTATTTTGCCTTTTTCTTCTTCAATAAAACTAACCACTTTTTGGGAGAGGCTGTTTATTTCTAATTCAGACAGTTCCGGAGATATAAGATAGGTTAATTCGTACTTTTTCATGCTCTGTAATTATGCTATAATAAACCCATATGAAAGTCAACCAAAACATATTTAAATCGCGCGATATTCGGGGAATTTATCTTAAAGAATTAGACAAAACAGCAGCCTTTAAAATCGGCCAAGCCTTTGCTGATTATACGGAAGCTAAGACAATAGTGGTTGGCCAGGATATGAGAATTTCTTCTCCCGAGCTTTTTGAATCTTTAACTAGAGGAATCGTTTCTCGGGGCAGGACTGTTTATAATATAGGCATTATTCCCACTGAGTGTTTGTATTATGCGGTGGGCCATTATCAGTATGAGGCCGGGATTGTAATAACTGCTTCGCATAATCCTAAAGAATATAATGGTTTTAAAATGATACAAAATAGAAAAGGAAGCATTGAACTTATTGCCGGAAAGGATTTGCTTGATTTAGTTAAAAAAGATGATTTTAAAAAAACTGATCGCCCGGGAACAATTGAAGAATTAGATATTTGGCAGGATTACATTAATCATATTTTTTCTTTTGTCGATGTTAATAAAATAAAGCCGTTTAGGGTTGTTATCGATGCCGGCAATGGCATGGCCGGAAAAGTAATCCCTTTAATTAAAGAAAGATTGCCAATTGAGATCATTCCTTTAAATTTTAAATTAGATGGAAATTTTCCCGCTCATCCTTCCAATCCTTTAGAAGCCGGTTCGGCCGATCAGATCAGCGAAGAGGTAAAAAATCAAAAGGCTGATTTCGGATTTATTTTTGATGGCGACGCCGATCGTATTTTTTTAATAGACGAATTGGGCGATTTTATTAAAGGCGATATTACTCTTTTATTTCTGGCTAAATATCTTTTGGAAAAAAGTCCTAACAAAGGAATCGCTTATAATTTGATTTGCTCCAAAGCTGTTCCAGAATTTATCAAAAAATGGCAGGGCGTTCCTATTAGAACTGCAGTGGGGGTAATAAATGTAAGAAAGGGCATATTGGATAACGACGGAATAATGGGTGGGGAATTATCGGGCCATTATCTTTTTAAAGATAACTTTTGTCTTGATTCCGGTTTTATCAGCTTTCTTATTCTTTTGCAGATAATTTCAGAATCAGATCAAAAGATTTCTGAAATTACAAAAAAATTAGCTCTTTACGCTAAAGGAGCTGAAATTAGTTTTGAGGTTGAAGATAAGGAGGGGATAATAAATATGATTAAAGAAAAATATTCAGACGGCAAGCAAGATTATTTAGACGGTCTTACGGTAGAGTATAGTGATTGGTGGTTTAACGTTAGGCCTTCAAACACAGAGCCCCTTTTTCGTTTAACAGTTGAGGCTGACAACCAAAAACTTCTTAAAGAGAAACAAAAAGAGCTTCAAAATTTTATTATACAAAATAAATAGATTAATTCAGGCCCATTTTTTGGCGGGCCTCGGAAAGGGTTGATTCGGCAATAGATTGGGCTCTTTTCGCCCCTAATTTAAGAGTTTCTTCAACATAAATTTTTCTGGCTAAAAATTCTTTTCTTTTTCTTTGGAACGGCTCTAAAGATTTTATCAGCAATTCAGCTAATGATTTTTTAAATTGGGCATAGCCCTTGCCCTTAAATTCTTTTTCTAATTCTTTGATTGATTTTCCGCTGAACAAGCTGTAAATTATTAAAAGATTTGAAATTCCGGGTTTTCCTTTTTGATTATATTTTATCTGCTTTCCCGCGTCAGTCACAGCTGACATTATTTTTTTCTCAATTTCTTCCGGTTGTTCAAAAACAGAAATATAGCTTTGAGGGCCCAGCGACTTTGACATTTTTTTCTTAGGGTTGTTTAAAGCCATGATTTTAGCTCCGAATTTTGGAAGCAGAGCTTTGGGCTCTGGAAATAATTTTCCAAATTTTTGATTAAACTTTCGGGCAATAGTTCTGGTTAATTCAACGTGCTGAACTTGATCCTTTCCTACCGGAACAGCATCTGTTTTGTAAAGCAGAATATCAGCCGCTTGTAAAACCGGATAGGTTAAAAGGCCGGCGTTGATGTCTTTTCCGCTCTTGGCGGAAAACTGCTTGCTTTTTTCTTTGAATTGAGTCATTCTTTCTAATTCTCCCAGCGGGCAGATAGTGTTGAGGAGCCAGCATAGTTCAGTGTGCTCTTTAATGTCTGATTGGACAAAGAAAATGCTTTTTTGGGGGTCAATACCCAAAGCCAAATAAGCAATAGCAGCCTCTAAAATATTTTTTTGGAGTTCGACTGGCTTATAAGGGGCGGTTAAAGAATGCAAAT
>Ga0315284_10008751_pt1 | contig 14452 bp, 13 predicted proteins | sample YL17G09_16_MG_FD_203696 | JGI IMG/M metagenome (GOLD analysis project Ga0315284, IMG submission 203696) | Sediment microbial communities from Yellowstone Lake, YNP, Wyoming, USA - YL17G09_16 | ecosystem: Environmental > Aquatic > Freshwater > Lake > Sediment | place: USA: Wyoming | collected... | reverse complement strand
GGCACGGGCTTCCAGCCCGTGAAAACACGGCCAGGATGGCCGTGCTACAACGGAGCAGACAATGAGCTATTTTCGGGAAAATATTGAGAGTGCAAAGGGATACGAGCCGGGTTTTCAGCCCCCCGCCCCCGCTGCTTCGCTTTTGCGAAGCAAAACGGCGGGGGGGGCGGAGGTGGTAAAGCTCAACACCAATGAGAATCCCTGGCCGCCGTCGCCCGCGGTTTTGAAGGCGATTGCGGAGATTAAGGCGGAGCAGTTGCGCCGGTATCCAGACCCGATGGGCAATGCCTTCCGCGAGGCAGCAGCAAAAATCAACGGCGTCGAGCCGGAGTGGATTATGTGCTGTAACGGGGGGGACGATTTGCTGCGAATGGCATTTATCGCGTTTTGCGACAAAAGGAGGCCCGTCGCATATCCGGTGCCGACGTACTCGCTGTATCCGGTCCTGGCCAATATCCAAAACTGCAAAGCGATTGAAGTTGCTTTCGATAAGGAGTTCAACCTGCCAGCCAGATTGGCACGGGTGCGGGCGGCTTTGACAATAGTTTGCAATCCCAATGCGCCGAGCGGGACATTTATAGAAGTCGAGGAGCTTGCCTCGCTTGCCGCCGAAATTAAGGGTGTGCTGCTAATCGACGAGGCATACGTGGATTTTGCCGAACAGAACTGCACTGAGCTGGTTAAGCAGTTTGGCAACGTGATTATTCTGCGTTCGCTGAGCAAGGGATACTCGTTAGCGGGGCTTCGATTCGGATATGCGATTGCCCGCCCGGAAACGATAAAAGGGCTGCTCAAGGTTAAGGACTCCTACAACGTCGATGCCATTGCAATCGCGGCGGCGACGGCGGCGATTAAAGACCGGGAGTACTTCAAAGAAACTATCGAGAAGGTAAAGGCAGAGCGTAAACGGCTCACCGAACAGTTGAGAGGGCTGGGATTCACGCTGCCGGAAAGCTCGTCTAATTTCGTCTTTGCCGAGCACAAAACCTGCAAGGCAAAAGAGATTTATGATAAACTTGTGCAGCGAAATATCTACGTGAGATACTGGAACAACGTCGGCATCGACAATAAACTCAGGATAACGGTCGGGACAAGACAGCAGGATGATACACTGTTAGCGGCACTGAAAGAAATCGTTGCAGGATAGGAATTCGATATGGGACAGCGAACCGCAAAAACACACAGGAAAACGAAGGAAACCGATATCACGGTCGCACTTAATCTGGACGGGGTCGGGAAATACGAGATAGATTCCGGACTGGGTTTTCTCGACCATATGCTAAGCCATTTGAGCAAGCACAGCAGGATTGATACGACCGTCAACGCCAAAGGCGACCTCAACGTCGATAGCCACCATACCGTCGAAGACATCGGGCTGTGCTTAGGCGAATGTTTGCTTGAGGCGCTGGGCGACAAAAAGGGAATAAACAGATACGGGAACAGCTCGGTGCCGATGGAAGATTCGCTTGCCAACGTTTCGATAGATTTGTCGGGCAGGCCAAGCTGTGTATATAACGTCGAATACCGCACCGACAAAATCGGCGACTTCGACGTTCAGTGCCTCGAAGAGATGCTGCGAAGTTTTTCAAACGCGGGCAAGTTCAACCTGCATATAAACGTGCCTTACGGGACAAACAGCCATCACATAGCAGAGGCGATGTTCAAAGCGATGGGCCAGGCATTAGGTGTGGCGGTGAAAATAACAGGCAAAGACATCCCCAGCACAAAGGGTGTGTTGTGATTGAAGAGCCGAAAGAGGAGTTTCGCGTTGGAATCGGGACGGACATTCACCGGCTGGTGGACGGGCGCAAGCTGATGTTAGGCGGGGTTGCGGTGCCGCATCCTCTGGGGCTTCTGGGGCACAGCGACGGCGACGTGGTCCTGCACGCAATCGTGGACGCACTATTGGGAGCGGCCTGCCTGGGAGACATCGGGACGTTATTTCCCGATACCGACCCGAAATTGAAAGACGCCGACAGCAAAGAGTTTTTGCTCATCGTCAAAGAGAAAATAGCTGAGAAGAAATGGGATATAATCAACGTCGATGTAACGATTCACGCGGAACAGCCCCGCTTAGAACCATTCAAGGGGCAAATCAAACGCGTTATCGCGGGGCTTTTGGGAATCGACTTCAACGCAGTGAACGTCAAGGCGAAAACAAATAACGGCCTCGGCGAGATAGGCGAAGGAGAAGCAATTAGCGCCACCGCCGTAGCAATGTTAAGAAAAAAAGTTAAAAGAACGCTTTGAGACACGGATGAACACGGCAATTTTTAGACACGGATTTACACTGATTAACACTGTTTAGAACTGAGGAGAACCGGGAATGGCCATAAGTGTGTCCCTCAATGGCGAGAATTTTGAACAGGTAATCTATACAAAAGAAGACGCCTTTGAACAACTCGTGGCAAAAAACGCCGGGATAATCTTCGGTGATAAAGCAATCTACATCGACGCCAAGAAAAAAGTAAACACATCGTCTCTTGGCGGAACGATACCCGATGGCTTTCTGATAGACCTGTCAGACCAGGATGACCCGCAGTTCTACCTTGTCGAGGTTGAGCTTCAAAGTCATGATTTCTTCAAGCATATTTTTCAACAGATCACCAAATTCTTCGCGTTTTACAGGGACTCAAAGCAAAGGCACAAACTGATAGAAACCATGTTTGCGTTCTTTCAGAATGACCCTATTCTGACAAAGAAACTTAGAGATTTGATTGGCCCGAAAGAAATTCACAAATTTTTTACAGATACCCTCAACAGCAATCAAAACATCCTGATTATTATAGACGGTCCAAAGCCGGAGTTCGAAGAGATAATGGACACATACACCGACACTTGGGGGAGAATGGTTAAAGTCCAGATAGTAAATCACTTCAAGCAAGGTGAGAATAATATCTTGACCGTCGAGCCACCTTTTCAGAACCTAGTATTCGAGGATGCTATTTCACCTTCGCTAGACAAGGAAATATCAGAACCTTCGCAATATACCGAAGAATTCCATTTGGACGGCTGTGAAGCAAATGTCAGAGATACATATAACAAGCTCAAGAGCGAGTTCTTGAGTGTCAAGAGCACATTAAGGTTTAATCCTGTCAAATACTATGTCGGGGTGCGCGACATTAAAAATATAGCAGCGATTCGTTTCCGCAAAAGAAAACTGTTAGTGGAATTCGACTTATCGGAAGACGAAGTCAATAAAACGATGGAGCCCAAGCACCACCATAAAATCCGGCTCTACTCCAGCAGAGGCCCCATGGTAGAGATTGATGATATGAGCCATTGGGACGAGATACAAAAATTAGTAGCTAAGCTTGTGGAATACCATCAAGAGATAAAACTTTAAAAACAGTGTAAATCCGTGTCTAATACTAAAATAAAAACTGTGTTAATCAGTGTCTGATAGGATTTGGTGATGGGTTTGCAACTCTACAATAGTTTGACTCGCAGGAAAGAGGAATTCAAACCAGTCAACAAGGACAGGGTCGGGATATACGTTTGCGGGCCGACGGTTTATGGGCACGCGCATCTGGGCCACGCGAAAAGTTACGTCAGTTTTGATGTCCTCGTCCGCTACCTGCGGTATCTCGGATACAACGTAACCTACGTTCAGAACATCACAGACGTTGGGCATCTGACCGACGATGCAGACCAGGGCGAAGATAAAATCGCAAAGGCGGCGGCGAAGGTCCATAAGCACCCGATGGCGCTGGCGGAAGTTTATACCCGCAGTTACTTCGAGGATATGGACAAGCTAAATTGCGTCAGGCCCGACATCAGTCCGAGGGCAAGCGGCCACATCGTCGAACAGATAGAATTAGTCAAAACATTGCTGGCCAAGGGATATGCCTACGAAGCAAACGGCTCGGTGTATTTCGACGTGTCGAAATTCGAGGACTACGGGAAACTGTCGGGCCGAAAAGTTGAAGATATGATGGCAGGGGCACGAGTGGAGGTATCGCAGGAGAAGAAGCACCCTGCGGATTTCGCCCTTTGGAAAAAGGCGGAAGCAAACCATATTATGCAATGGCCAAGCCCGTGGGGTATGGGTTTCCCCGGCTGGCACCTTGAATGTTCGGTGATGAGCACAAAATACCTGGGCCAGCCATTCGATATTCACGGCGGAGGGATGGAAAACCAGTTCCCGCACCACGAGTGCGAAATCGCACAAGCCGAGGCCGCGACGGGAAAGCAATTTGTCAAATACTGGCTGCATAATAATATGGTTACGGTCGATGGCCAGAAAATGGGCAAGAGCTTGAATAACTTCATTACGCTAAAGGAGGTCTTCACGGATTCAGCGGAGCCAAAGCACGAGCGATTGAGCAGGAAATACGATTCGCTTGCGGTTCGGCAACTCATTCTCAACAGCCATTATCGAAGCACGCTGGATTTTTCCGATGAGGCCCTGCACGCGGCGCAGAGCGGATACGATAAACTGACGGACGCGGTTATCGCAGTAAGAAAACAAATCAAAAATGCACCCGATGGTCCTATCAATAGTTACGCTGCGGAAAGATTGGATAAACTCAAAGAAAAATTTGAATCTGCAATGAATGATGACCTAAATACCGCTGTAGCATTATCTGTTATGTTCGAAGTAGCATCTGTATCAAACGAATTGATTCAATATCAAGGCCCAGATAAGGTAACAAAAGGCACCTTCTCCGCAATCGATAACTTTTTCAAAAAACTCGGCGGCGATGTACTGGGCATTGTCAAAGAGCAATACCAGCAGCAAAGCGAATGGAGTGACTGGAACGAGGCAATCCTTGATAAAACCATATTAATTTTAATAGATGAACGGAAAATGGCAAAAGCAATGAAAGATTGGACGAAAGCCGATGCTTTAAGAAAAGAAATAGAAGAAATCGGAATTGTTCTTGAAGACAAATCCGATGGTTCTACAACCTGGAGAATGAAATGAGGATTCTCGGCATAGACCCGGGATTGCAGGTATGCGGGTATGCGTGCGTGGAGGCATCCTCGCCAGGGGTCAAGCTGATTGAAGGTGGAGTGATTCGCACAACCGGCGCGAAGGCAATTGAGACGAGATTGAATCAGATAGCCGAAGACATTGATTCGCTGCTTGCAAAGTTCAAACCGGAGATGGTGGCGGTTGAACAATTATATTCGCATTACGCGCATCCGAGGACGGCGATATTGATGGGCCACGCCAGAGGCGTTATATTGCAGAGGTGCGCTGCCGCGGGTATTGAAGTCAAAAGTTTTGGCGCGACACGGATAAAAAAATCGATTACCGGCAATGGGCACGCGTCGAAAGAGCAGATACAAAGGACAATTAAGACGCTTTTGGGATTGTCGGCTGTGCCCGAGCCGAATGACGTGGCTGACGCGATAGCAGCAGCGATGTGCTGTGCGAATACGATGAAGGTCGTTGACATTGTTTGAAAAGTGGATTCGCCCTGTAGAAAGGACTTTAAATGTCATTCCGAGCGAGCGCAGCGAGTCGAGGAATCTATTTATTTAACAGATTTCTCCGCTCGGCGATGCAAAGCATCGCCTCGGTCGAAATGACAGTGAGCGGTTTATGATAGCACGACTTGAAGGAAAACTTGTGCGGCTGGATACCGATAAGGCCCTTGTGCAGGTGGGGGCGGTTGGTTACGAGGTGCTGCTGCCCGGCTACTGCGTAAATGCGCTATCGGGCAGGGTCGGGACAGATGTGATACTTTGCACGATGGAATACTACGAGGGCACGCCCGGCGGAGGAAACCTGGTGCCGAGAATGGTCGGGTTTTTGAGCGAGGGCGAAAAGGACTTTTTCACGAAGTTTACCAGCGTCAAAGGCATCGGCGTTAAAAAGGCGCTGCGGTCGATGAGCATTCCGATAGCCAGTATCGCCGCAGCGATAGAAGGCGGCGACGACAAGATGCTGACGGCATTAGACGGAATCGGCAAGAGGATGGCGCAGCAGATTATCGCGGAGTTGAAGGGCAAATTGGGCAGCTTTGCAATAGGCGTCGAGCAGGCGGCGGCGAAGGCGGCGTTTCGGCCTTTCCAGGCGGAGACGTTGGAGATTTTGATTGCCTGGGGCGAGAAAAGAAACGAGGCGATTGAGCTGGTTGAGCTTGCCTGTAAAAAACACCCGGATGTAAAAACAGCGGAAGAGCTTGTGCCGTTAGTGTATAGATTGAAACAAGGCATAGAGGTCTAATGGCGATAGACAGGGTAATAACTGGACAGTCAAGGAATGAGGCGGAGGAGAATTTCAACGTCTCGCTTCGGCCAAAGCAGCTTCGCGAGTGCATAGGCCAGCAAAAGGTCATCGACAAGCTCAAAATAGCGATAGAGGCCGCAAAAAAAAGAAATGAGCCGTTGGAACACATCCTGTTTTACGGCCCGCCGGGATTGGGCAAAACAACCTTGGCTAACGTGGTCGCCAATGAAATGGGCGCGAACGTCAGATGCACATCAGGGCCTGCACTGACAAAACAGGGCGACCTGATGGGGCTTTTGAGCAATATCAACACGGGCGACATATTATTCATCGACGAGGTGCATCGGCTAAGCACGCCGGTTGAGGAGTTTATGTACCCCGCGATGGAGGAGTTCAGGGTTGATTTCACCGTCGATAGCGGACTTCACGCAAAGACGATAAACTTCCCGCTGAAGCGATTCACGCTCATCGGCGCGACGACGCGGGCGGGACTTCTTAGCGCGCCGCTTCGCAGCCGATTCGGAATGTTATATCACCTGGAATTTTACAATACCGACGAATTGAGTTTAATCCTCAAGCGGTCGGCCAAGTTATTGCAGTTGAACTGCGATGACGGGACACTGAACCTGATTGCAACTCGCTCTCGCGGCACGCCGAGAATCGCAAATCGGCTCCTTAAACGGGTGCGGGACTACGCGCAGGTCAAGGGACAGGGCAAACTCACCACTGCAATCGTTGAAAACGCGCTCAAGATGGAGCAGATTGACGAGCTTGGACTTGACGAATTAGACCGCTCGTTTTTGCGTGCGCTTGCCGGCGTTTACGAGGGCGGACCGGCGGGTATCGATGCCATCGCGGCGACGTTGGGCGAGGAAAGAGACACCTTAGAAGACGTGGTTGAGCCGTATCTATTGCAAATCGGCTTTGTCCGCCGGACAAAACGCGGCAGAGAGATAACCAACGACGCGTGCCGGCATCTGGGCCTGAAATATCACAAGAAAGAGACAGTCGACCAGCCGGAACTGTTCGACCAAAACGAACGGTAGATTTAGGTTTTTACCTATCATCTCCCTTTGAATGCGAATCGCAGGGCATCACCAAGAGTCACATAGGCGGGCCCGGGGATGGAAACGGTTTGCCCAATTTGCGGGACCTCAAACCGGTCGTAAGAAAAACTACGCCAGTTGAATTGCAGCCAGTATAGATTCGGGTCATTGAGCGAATCAGCAAAGTGAAAAGCAACTTCCGTCGGCAGTCTCCGGCCATCGACGGCCAGGACCTCAATCATCAGGTTCCTGAGAGCAAATCTATCGCCTTTTTTGAAGGACTGGTCACCTAAGAACAGGTCGTTGAAGGCGGTAAAGAAATGAGCAAAGTGCATAGGGCTGTTCTGGTCGGAAGCAAAAATGTTCGCAGGGGCGGATTTAATAACAAGAGTTTTATCGTCGGTCCTTGTAACTTGAACAGGTATACAGCCGGGCACCAGCGCTCTTAGGGTTTTGGGCAGCGGCTGGCCGTGATAAACCTTATAGAACGGCGTTAACGCGGGTGGAAAAGGCGCGTTTACGATAACGACATCCTTATTGCCGGGATTCGGTGAAACAGTGACGTCAACCAAACGCATCCAAGTGTTAAATACAGAGGGGGTCATTTTGGGCGCCATTATCCTTCCGGTAATCGCGCCGGGGATATGCACAAATAGAAATATCACACACATTATCCATGCCGGAATTCTATAAAACGGTGATTTTGGCATCCAACTGCGGTCTGCGAAGAAAGCCGCTATGAAAACGGCTATCAGGGCGAACGCCCCAACTGCCACAAAACCGAGGTTTTTACTCATTGGGAAAACAGTTGACGCAGGAATAACTGCAAACATCATCGCAGCGAACCAGAATTGCGCCGACTTGTTTTTCCGCACCAAAGGAAAAAAGATTATCAGAGCAACAGCAATAAAAAGGAAATAAATGGCCAAAGCCATTGTCCGCAAAGACGAATTGAAACCGAGTAAAAAATCTGGCGCCTGGCCTGAAAGCTGACCCGCAAGTAAAGTCAGGGCATTTCCGGCCAGATGTTTTAGGAAACGCACGGGCTGATGCCCGGGGTCAATGTAACCACCCATGCCGGACACGCCGTATCCCAAGCAAGTGTAGATTACACGCCACAGGACAATTACGAAAACAGAAGGAAGCAAACTCAATATTCGCTTAAACCAGGAACATTCTTCCGGGACCAAAGCATAGGCCAGAAGAAAGGCGAAAGTCGAAACGCCCGCCTCATTGGAAAGGAGAGAAACTGCCAAAAAGACCTGGGAAAGGACGCCCGCAGGCAGGAACTTTGTCGAACGCCATTTGTGATGTGAGTAGAGGCACAACAAGCCAAAAAATAACGACACAATGAATCCCCTGTTTGCAACGAACATAACCGGGAAATAAGTATTCTCATCGAGAAGAAAGAGCACGGCGGCAAACCCTGCGACCCAACCAGCGCCAAGCAATTCGCGGTAAATGATGGCCACAAGAAATATTACGGCCGCAAACCACAAAATATTATGGACGTGCATCAGCGCCGGCAGATTCGGAAACCACTGGTAATCGAGCCAATGGGTGAACGCGGTAAAGGGACGCCAAAGAGCCGCCTTTATATCATCGCGCACCCACCAGGGAAGAACGCCATAATCTTTCGCGGCTTTTATACTCTGCCTGTTGCGGCTGAACCCGAACAACTCGAACAGAACGGTGGAAAGCTTGCCGGAATCTGCGGGAACCACCCCTGTATCATATAACCGGGAAGGTATCTGCTCGGGTCTAAGCTGGATTGTCCTCTGCATTAAATCATCCATCATCAATCCCGACTTTATCGCAGGGAGCATAATTATAAAACCGACCGCAGCCAGAATGACCGGCAGAAACCGATATTCCAAACCGCGCTTTATCAGAAACAGAATTTTCCGCATCGAATCTTCCTGTCGAATGTTCATTTCTTATTTATGATTTGTAACTGAAGGATTTTTTTCGTCCGGCTGATGATTTTGGTCTGTTCGCTTATTCTGACTGGGTACAGCCAGATTATTTTTTCGCTGTCGGCAACAATCATTGTTTTCCGCCGCGTTTGTTGCGATGCTTTTGCGCTGGTCAGGAATTTGCCCACTTTTTTCTCTGCCTTCAAACCCAGGGGCCAAAACCTGTCGCCGCGTCTGCGACAGCGAACCTCCAACGGCAGCTTCAACCTATCAAAATCAAACCATTCAACAAAACTTGTTTTGGTCTTTTTGAAAGCATCGAACCGACTCTGCTCAATTTCGAAGACGTCGGCATCAATTGTGTAAGACCCGAATCGTATTCTTCCCGGCACTTTCAGCGCAACTGCTTCGGCGGCGTTGATTTCAAGCGACTTTTTAGAACTGTGTGCAAAAACGATTGCGCCTTCCTGCCGATGCACCTCTACCTCCCCGGGCAATTGTAATGTTTTATTTTCTGACAATCGTAATATGCGGTTGTAATGTTGCTCCGTGATATCCTGCTCGCCACAGTTGAGATGAGCCAATGCCCGGCGAACGATTTCAATCTTGACTTCCGGCTGCTGCGCAGCAAGATTGCTCAAATCCAGTGTTATGGTCTTTTTTTCGGCAGTTGCGACGTCAGACCAAATCGTATCGGCCGCCTTGCAAATCAGACGATAAAACCCGCGCGACGCCTCCGTCAGCTTAAACAGTTCGTCAATGAGACTGCCGTCGCAATTTTTCTGCAAGGCCGGAAGCAGCCGATGGCGAATGAAGTTTCGCCTGTATGCAAAATCCTCATTTGTCCTGTCGGTGCACCATTTCTGATTACGGCCGTTGAGATATTGAATAATCTCGCCGCGTGTAACACAAAGCAGGGGCCTTATGAACTTGATGTTTCCCGCAAATTCTTTCGCGGGCCAGATTCCGCACAGGCCTCGAAAGCCGGTACCGCGAATCATTCGATGCAAAACGGTCTCGGCGTTATCGTTTTTATGATGCGCCGTCGCGATGCAGGTGCAGTTTTGCCGCTTTGCAATCTCAAGCAAACTGTCGATTCGCAGTTCCCTTGCTGCTGTTTCAATTGATAATTTCTTCGCCCTGGCGTATCCCCGGACGTCGATTCGTTCCGTAATCAGGACAGTATCGAGCTTACGGCACTGCTCAACGACAAAATCCTCGTCTCGCTGTGCCTCATCGCCTCTCAACTGATGATTGATGTGTGCGCAGTGAATCTCAACCGGCAGCACACAATCTGCCCTGAGCGCAGCCGTCGCATGCAATAACGCCGTCGAATCCGCGCCGCCCGATACGGCCAGCAGCACCCCGTCGCCCGGCGCCAGGAGCCGCTCGCCTTTGATAAAGTCCGCCACTTTTTGTTCCAGTTCCGTCAACATCGTCCGCGAAAATAAAATGGGCCTGACCGCCGGCCAGGCCCATTGTTAAGCAAAACTTTCCACTTGAACAGATTCAGCGGATTACTGCCTGGGTTTGGCTTCTCCGCTAAGCTCCTTGACCCGCTGCTCGGCATATTGCTGCCATAGGGGGTGCTCGTTACTCTTTGTTATACGCTTTAGCGCCTCCTGATACATTTGCAGCGCCTCCGCTCTCCTGTGCAACTGCTGGTCGAGGATGAACGCCGCCTTGTACCTGGCCGGATAGGCCGTTTGGGGGTCCCACTGATACGTTCTCTGGTAATACTGAACTGCGATACTATAGTCTTTGAAGTGCTCATAGATGCCCGCCGCCCTGAACGCAGCATCGTCTATTTTGTCGCTGGACGGGTACTTGCTTATCAACTGATTGTATTTATCCAGCGCCAGCCGCAGCAGGTTATCATCCTTAATGACCACAAACTGCCCCGCCTGCTCTTCAAGCCGAACCGCATCGTTATACAAGGAGTCCGCATCCGAGACCGACTTGTTTGGCTTCAGGTCCGGGCCTGCAACGGCCGCCTCGAGAACGTAGTTATACTGCGGCATCGCGTTCAACGCGGCAAGCTCCTTTTGCGCCCAGGTAAGCTTCATATTGTTGCCGGTCTTTGTGTAATGCAGTATGAGCAGTTCCAGCCCACGCCGATACTCCTGGCGACTGACTGCCATCTGCTCCGCCAAATCCGTCTCGCCGGTCCTGGAGATATTGACTGTTGACCCGGCAACTGCGCTCGCCTGGGGCGGCAAAATCTGTGCCTTGCCAGCATCAATATTTCGGCAGCCAACCAGCATGCAAATGGAAACAATAACTGACGTGGTAACAACTAACCTTGCCATAATGGCCTCCTTTCAATTTAATCAAGCGGTCCACATACTCCGTGTGGCCGATATTCCTTCACTTGTCAAGCCAACAACTTTCAATCACTTATCAATTAACGCAAACCTCGTCAAGAGCAAACCGGCAAAAAATTGGGATAGCACTACGGCCGCAGTTCCCGTCCCTCAACTCGCCGGCGCCTCAGGCATAATCACCTATCCCCTCAACAAAGTCATTCATTAGCAGATAGCAGACAGAAAAACTGAACGCTATACGCTGATTACTATTTATTGACCCGGCTGGTGTATGAGCCGTCCTCGGTGTTGATTCGCACCACGTCGCCGACGTTGATAAAGGGAGGCACACGTATGCTCAGGCCCGTCTCCAAAACCGCGTCTTTCATCTGGTTTGTTACCGTCGCGCCCCTCATCATCGGCGTCGTGTCGGTAACCGTCAGCTCTACCGCTTTGGGAATCTCGATGGTAACTACCTTTTCCTTATGCAGAAGCGTGGTAACCACCGTATTGGGCTTAAAGAACTTTATCAGCTCGCCAATCAGCTCATCCGGCGCCGTTACCTGGTCATAAGTCTGCATATCCATCAGGATGTGGCCTGAGCTGTCGGAATAAAGGTACTCCATTTCCCGCTTGTCAAGAAACGCCTGTTCCACGTCCTCGGTGGCACGCAAACGCTTCTCCATGGTGATGCCGTCGGATATTTTCTTGAGCTTGGCCTGCACGAATGCCCGCAGGTTGCCCGGCGTCACGTGAGCAAAACGAGTGCAGATATACAACTCGCCATCTATCATAACGGCCATACCCGGCCGCATTTCACTTGCCTTCACGGGGTTCTCCTAACGCATCAAATTAACTCAGTAATCAAAGGAGAGGGTGATTTTAGCTTGTCACAGGACGTTCGTCAAGGGCTATTGCCGGTGCGGGAATTGACGTATTTGAACTCAAAAAGCAAACCGTCGGCCCGGCTGACGCCGTAAAAAGCGGAGCAGCCAAAATACTTCCGCACCGCGCCGAATTCAGGCAGCAAACTAAAATCAGCGGATTGCCATAAGTCAGCACTTGCCAAAACAGCCGCAGCAGGTCCTATTCCCATACTCGCGCGTCGGGTCTTTGCACTTTCCTTCAGCATCCACCACAACAACTCCCCTGATGCCGCGTCGTCCTCAAGACAGACCAATCCAGCCGCGGATGGCACGGCGGATTTCGCGGCGGCAAACCACTCAGCCGAACCAACCCGCTCACTCTCGGCGCCTCCCAATGTCCGAATCGCCCGCTCAACTGCCGACTCCTGCCCTAAAATCAAATGCGTCTCGGTAACCGTAAAAGCCATTCTGCCGGACGCTGACGAGCCGCCGAAAAACGGCACACCAGAAGGACCTAAAAGATAAATCTTATGCCCTAACAGTTCCCGCGTGGTTTGCGGGTCGTTTGGTCCCATCAGCCGCGACAAGGACTTTTCCAAAGCGCTGCGGTTACTTACCGACACGGCGATGAGCGTCTCCGTCGGCGTCACATCAGTCGAAAAAGGTCTGTTTATGGTTTGCGAAATCACTATCTCCGAACCCAGATGCTCAATTATGTCAGGTCTCAGTGCTACCGCCGGCTCACCTTCTGCGCCGGCTTCAACAAGCGGCCTTTGCAACGACATTGCCTCGTTGGGGTCTATACAATTGATTATACTGACCAGCTCATCGTATGCCCGCTTGACGTCCACGTTCAGAACACTCACCGAATAGGCCGACGCCGGCACAAATGTCGGCGCCCTGATTGCCTCCGTTCGGGTCTCAAGTATCTTCAACACGCCTTTTCTAAGTCCGACCGTTTTCAAAAAAACCTTGCCGCAGGGCGAACCATCCGCTCCGAAACCCAGAGAACAACCCAGGCCCGAAACGCCGTCAAGCCCCAGATTAGACAACAATTTTTGGTCCTCGTCGGCTGTTCTCTTTAATAGTTCTTTCCAGTTCACGTACAAATCAACGTCATGATAAGGCCCCACGGCGCCCATTGTTGCGACATAATCGTTGTCCGCCGCCAACGCCGCACCACCAGGAGCGCCCTTTATCCGGGCAACGGCAAACTTGACTGTCTCAACGTCGCTGCCGGCCACGAGGCAATCGTCGATAAAACAATATGTGGTCTTCTCTAACGGCGCAGTTGTTAACGTTACAAGATTCACATCGCAATAATCCTCTATCGCCCTGTCAGAGCCCGCGGCCGCTTTTTCAATCGCTTCTTTTAGCCCACCGGCGTTCCGGCCCCATTGACCTGTCAGAACAAACGCCGGCTCTCCCCTCGCCCCGGCAAGCGTCATCGCAATCACCACTCTGCCTTCAGGCAAACGGTTCGCATCAAGTGCGGCTTTAATAACAGGGTTCTTGTCCACCCGCATTTTCTCACCCCACTTGCCGGTAAAGTCAGCCACAAACGCGGCCATCGCGGGGTCTTTGTATAACTTGCCCACGAAGCACTTCTCAAACTGCGCCCTTAGGTGGTTGAAGTCGCTTATGTCCACAAGCACAATCGTCTCAGCGGGGACAAGCTCCGCTGTCTTCGGCAGGACCACCCGCCTCGCCCGACTCGCGTCTGGCGAGTCGAGGCGGGCTGCCTGTGCGACGACAAACGCCGTCGCGATATAAACGATGCCAATCGCAAAAATTACCCTTATTCCCATTTGCACTCCAGCCATCGATAAGTTAAAGCTGCTTTTTAAGCCATCGACCGCGCGATTTCAAGGACAAACCGCCCGAAATAAAAAGGGCTGAGAACAACACAATTCCCAGCCCTCAATTGCATTCGATTCCAACGAATCGCTCACAGCCCATCCTGATAAAGCTGCCAAATCTCGTCAGCCGTTAAGGCCCTGTTGTAGATACGGACGTCGTCAAGCGTACCATTGAAGTACATTTCTAATGTAGAATCGTACAACCTTACGCCGATTGAAAGATTATTGTTAGCCGTGTTGGTGCCCGTATCATAGGGGAAATTTCCACTGCCTTTAAGTTC
>Ga0315284_10008750_pt1 | contig 14454 bp, 24 predicted proteins | sample YL17G09_16_MG_FD_203696 | JGI IMG/M metagenome (GOLD analysis project Ga0315284, IMG submission 203696) | Sediment microbial communities from Yellowstone Lake, YNP, Wyoming, USA - YL17G09_16 | ecosystem: Environmental > Aquatic > Freshwater > Lake > Sediment | place: USA: Wyoming | collected... | reverse complement strand
CTTTATAGGGAGGCATGGAAACATGGAAATAAACTTATGCGAAATAAGCACTACGCATAAAGATATAAATGTTCTGATTTTTAATCAGGGCAGTTCGACATTCGTATTGATAAATAATGCAGTAATCAGTCAAATAAGGAAGTTCCCCGATTCAAGGATAATCGTTGCCAACGAGGACGTAAGTGGTTATCTCAGGCATTGGGGATTACCTTATGAACACGGAGTTAAATCAGAATTGCCTGATATGGAATACCATCGGATGCGGAAAATCCAAATTAGCGATATTCCAAACACCATAAAGGAGTTGGAGTATCTTGGGGTTATATACAAATGCCTGAATAAAGTATCAATTATTCAAATTTAGGATGCGTGAAAATATGGCAAAACAGATTTACAATACTCGTGGGTGGAGTTTAGAGCAACTCAAAGAGATTCTAATGTCTAAAAAAGGAAATGCAACTACACATTATAGGAATAGAATGTCTCGGCTTAAAAAGGACATGGAATATCTTGAGCGTCAGATCATACAGAATAATCAAGAGATTGAATATCTTGAAAAATATATCAAAAAGAAAGAAGGCGTCAAGAATGGCAAGATTTCTGGCAATGGGCAAAGCAGACCTAGAGGAAATGGCTGTTGATCTTGAGGCGGTTCAAGAAGCCATGACTGATTTGATAGACTACGGAACGGTTGGTTTAATTGCAAAGAGATTGCTCAAACAAATGAGATACAAGTTAGCACAATACACCACGCCAATATGTGTCTCATGCGGAGAATCACCAGCTAGATACGTCAATGATGGGTGGTATTGTGAAAGGTGCGTGAAAAAGAATGAGTAGACAACAGGATTTCTTGATGGAACTCAAAACATTATTTGCCAAGTATGATGTCAAGATTGATTCAACCGAAAACTATGATGGTAACGAGCAATATACTGGAATGAGTCACTACATTACTGACTATAAAGAAGATATGACAAAAAGGAACATAGCGGATCAGGTTGGTATTTATGTAGACAATCTGCAAGAGGAAATAGATAAAATCAGAATCAATCCTGCAGGCGTAAGTGATAGTTTCGTCAAGCAAGGCGAATCTATTATTGATAATCTCGATGACATAGACAAGCAGATAGTCGAAATGCAGAAGTCAGAGCATTGTTACGTCAGCGTCTCAGTCATAAGGGGATTGATAAGCAAACTAAAGACCGAGATAGATGATATGATCCATAATCCACAGGAGGCATAATTGTGAAAGTTGATCAAGTAACCATAAATAGAACTTATAGGCAACAAACAATGGACTATTCTTACACTGTTTCGATCTCCATAATCCGAGAAGGTGAAAATGTAGAGGTATTGAAAAGGGTAGTCCAGGATGATAACTATAACTGGAATTTTAGCGACTACCCGAATATCACGATACGTTTTATTGGTGATATTGGCGGTGAAACAATATCAGATTTCATGGGTAGATTCGAGCGCAGGATAAAAGACCTAACAGAATTTGTGAATAAACTTGAAAAACGTGAAGCATTACTGGATGACGTCGCTATGATCATTGGCTAGGAGGATCTATGAAGCAACTAGGGATTAATATTAAGATAACGAGGAGGTAAATGATGGTATCTAAACGAAGATCGCTATGAAACAATTAGGGATCAATATCAAGATAGCAAGGATAAAAAAGGGCGTTAGTCAAAAGGAATTCGCTTCTAAGATTGGAAAGACAGCAAATTTCTTATGTCTAATCGAGAATGGGAAAAGAACGCCAAGTATTAGGTTACTATCTAAAATGGCAAAGGAGCTAGGTATAACTATGTCTGAATTATTCAGGGAGGTAGATAAGTAATGTCTAAAAAAGGAATCTGGTTTGAATTATATGGCGAGCAGTCTGATGATTTTGTCGAAGGAGTAATTGCTGGTGTTGAAATGTATGCCATTTGGAAAGACGGAAAGCAGGTTGTTGGAATTATGCAAACTCCGTTAGAAACAGTTAAGACGGAAATCAAAGAGCAACTCGGATATAAATTGTCGGTAGTTGATATTTGGGTAAAAGATAACGAGGAGGCAAATGATGGTATCTAAACGAAGATCGCTGTTAGACAGGTTAATGAGTTAGCTAAAAAGGACCGCATTAAGGCACTCAAGAAATATCAAGGGAATAAGGAAGATTATCTTGCAAATGCAAGGATTTTCTATGCTGGACTCGAAGAACAGGGCATAAACACAAGTGCCGATAAAGTAGAAAAAATTAATATGTTTGTGCCTTACGTGCTATCCCCTGACGAGAGAAGAAAATCTACACAGAAAGGCAATAAATTGAAATTCCTACTGGGGATATTAGGATTTGCTTTTCTAATAATCGGCATAATATTGAGTCGGAGGTAATTATGAATGAGTATCATGGCATGGATCCAAAAACAATAACTGTCAGCAAAATTAATACTTACCTGTCCTGTTCGGCACAATACTATTTCCAGTATATCGAGAAGGTCAAGGCATACAGTAGATCAAGCCTGTTGTTTGGTAGTGCTTTCCATAGTGCAGAGGCTACCAATGACACGCAGAAGATTGTCAGTGACGTTGATCTGCCTGTGGACGAGGTATGTGACGTATTCTCCACGCAATTTGATGAGGGCGGACATGAAACCCTATTCATGCAGGACGAGGACAAGGGCAAGTTAAAGGATGATGGCTATGGACTCATTCAATGCTACCACAAAGTTATGACGCCTAATATTCACCCGAAGGCAGTCGAAGCCAAGTTTGAATTGAAACTATCCAATACGGATATGGTCTTCGCTGGAAAGATGGACGTGATAACCAAAAACGACCAGATCATTGAACGTAAGACGAAACGTGCAAAGCCGTCTAGCGTAGAGGGATCACATAAGTTACAACTGACAGCGTATCAGGCGGGTTATCAGGTGACTTACAAAGAGAAGCCAAAGGAAGCAAGATTAGACTATTGTATTATGAAAAAGACGCCTGAGTGCTTGTCTTATGTGGTTGGCATAACTGATACGGATATTGAGTATCTGGGGAGACCGTTAAAATGTAATGAAGTGGTACACCATAAGAATGGCGATACCAGTGACAATAGAGTAGAGAATCTTGAGTTAATTGGAAGCAAAGGTTTACATACTTCGTTGCATAACCACATACGTTTGGAAGCGAAACATAAGGGGGGCAAGTGTAATGCCAATAAAATATCTGACCTGTCCTGATGGTGTGCAGATAGAAATATCAAAATGTCTTGATTCTAATACTTACGGATGTCGGATGAAACGTAGATGTGCGCCTCGACAATATTTGACACGAATATCTCAAGATCGAGTGTGGAAGGGACAACCTAGTGTTACGATGTTGATTCAGGGAACAATGGCATCCTTCTTGAAATTGACAGAAGACTATTCAGTATCACCTGGGCAGCGAGCATTTCTATTGCACGGTACGAATGCACATCAGGCGTTGGAATCCAGTGGGGATGATTTGTCTTTACTAGAAGAAAAACTAGAAATGAATGACATCACAGGCATTGCAGATACTTTGCAGGAAGAGAATGGCGAAATATTGCTGATTGATCATAAAACATCGGGATCATACAAGATAGCGAAAGCATTAGGGTTGTTTACCTATGATATGAAAACTAACGAAGTCTATAAGACGGGTCCAAGGAAGGGGGAACCAAAGACTGTTAAAGGATTAAATTTTGGGATAGAAAAAATAGACATGGATGACTGGGTCTTGCAACTAAACGCATATCGCTTAATGTATCTTGAAAAGGGATTTAAGGTAGATAAGTTGTTTATCTTTGCGGTTGTGCGTGATGGCGGGTCAAAGGCGGCGTTAAGTAGAGGAATTGTAAATAATACTTATATGATCCCTGTCAGGATAATGGATGATGACGTTGTCAGAGATTATTTCAATGATAAGAAAATAAAGTTATTACAGGCATTAGAGCAAAGGTACTGGGAACATCCCTGTAATGAGGTAGAGAATTGGGGAGGTAATAAGTGTAAGAAGTATTGTGAAGTATGGGAACATTGCTCGATGGGAAAACTCATACATGAACAAAAAGATGAGGAGGAAGAAGAAATGCCAGTAGGCTATACTAATAATATCAGGTTACAGTCAGGTGGATATATTTCGCTAGGGGATGTTGTTACCAATGATAAAGGCATCTCATATCCAACTGAGTTATCGTATTTCAAATTATCACCAACCACATTGGATGAGAAAATCAAGAATGAACTGATCCAAGAATACGAGAAAGAATATGGAAAGGACCCGACCTCAATAGTTGTTGCATTGCCACCGGGATTAGCTCTGAACAATGTAGAGGAAATATTGTCCGGTAATTATGAATCGGTATTTCCTCAGAATTACTATCGCTATATGCGTACTGCAAAAACGAAGGCTGGCTTGCTACTTTGCAGTAATGCGCGCCATGAAGAAGGATATGCTAAGTGTATTGAGCGCAAGTATGCAACCAACCTCAAAGTATTGAAATCAAATATCATTAAAACTAAACAGCAAGGTAAAGATATAGAAATTGAGGAATGTTACGTTGAATGTCTTATGGAAGACTGTCCATACAGACATACCGAACCCTCGCCACAATGCGTTCCAAAAGCCTTTCTGAACGTTATCCTGCCACGTTTACACTCTATGAATGTATGGACTATAAGAACAAGCTCATATAACTCTATATGCAATATCAACAGCTTTCTTTCGATGATTTCTTTTATTCTAAAGCAAGCAGGTATCTATACTGTATCTGGCGTTCCTATACGTTTGGAAAGGCGACCACAGGAAATGAATCATAACCGGATTGTGTCCACACATTATCCGATATTTGTTGATACCGAACAAGGTATATCAATATCAGAAATACAAAGATTGGTTGCGAAATCAGGTAATGTGAGAAAAGCTATCGGTCTTGATCCTTTGGCATTAGAAGAAGCTATTGCTGAAGATACAGGTGATGCTGAACAGCCAGCGATAACTACTGTTATTGATGGTGAGACTGGTGAAGTGATTGAGCGAACTACTGAAGCATTGCCTACCACATCGCCAATAATACCAGAGAGCAATCCGAATGATGGACCCGCCGGGTTGAATATATCAATGTTTGATGAGGTTACTAGGGAACTGGCAACTACTATGAAAACGTCATACTCAAATATGATCAAATTCAGTTTACAGACGTATAAGGCAAAATTTGATGCACTTGTTGATTTCGACAAGGCTTTGAATGATCCTGAGTATCAGACTCAGTTTAATGAGATTCTATCTAAGTGGCTGGCTTCTTTTGATCAGAATAAATTATTATGATTGTTGCCCCTATTCAGCGGAGCTGAAAATGGATAATAGAGAATTAGCTGCGACCCGTATTCGGATCGCAGCTCTTGAAATGTTATTGTCTATGGCTAAAATTGATAACTTTAATGTTGGAAGAAGAAAACTCAATGCACGTAAGAAGTATCTTCAGACGCAATACCTTGGATATGCGAACCAAGAACATTTGGAAGTATACGAAAACTACCTTAAAGAGAAGTTTCCGAAAGCAGAAACTCAAGATAGCCTTCCTTCTGGTTTGTAGTATAGTAATGGTATATGCTGTTAAGGCGTTTATTCAAACGATTAGTGCTTATCCCATAAGGCAATCCGAGTTTCCCCAGGTAATCGAAACAGCAATGCTTGTTATTCTTTCTGGTATCGTATGTATTTTCAGTTTTCTTAATCTTTTCAAAAGGAGAATTTAGATGGATGGCAAAGACTTAGCGGGATTTCTGAACGATGTTTCAAGGGGTAATGGTATATACGCCTATGATGAACAGTCTAAAAAAGTATTTGTAATAGGCAAGGATCGGCTAGATAACGGTATATTGTCTATTGAGAAAGCTACAAATGAATTAAAAGTATTGTCGGGAGATATGCTATTAAGGTTAAAAGAAATCTTTATGGAACTTGTAGAGGATAAACCTGCAGGTAACGGAAAAGAGAAAATTGAGTCTTAGGAGGCAACAAAGAAATGAGTGAATGGAGTAAAGGAGGGTGGGTTTGATGAGAATAATAACTTTACAAGATTTAAGGTTTTGCCTATGTAATATACTTATGCAAATGCCTATGCAATGCGAGGGAAATTTCAAAGATACCAAGCTTTTTTGTGCGCATCATGGCTTAGACACTGATGCAGTGATCAGGCTTCTAACAGCTATGGATATCCAATGTGATTGCGAGATTATGCTGCCATCTTTCTGCGACAAATACGACAAATATGACGTCATTATGGGTGACAATAATGACGTCATAGATGGTTCATTTAATCTTACATGCTTGTTAAATATAGCTTCTATCGAATACAAGGAGGGTGACACAAGGGTGACAACTACGACAAACCCTGTCGCAGATGTCACCCTTATGGAAATAAAAGCTAATGTGTTAGAAAATATTTTAACTAATGAATCTGAACGAGAGATTCAGAACTATGTGGGTTAAAGTGATGGTTCAATACGATATTATTTACGCTGATTGCCCCTGGCAATATCGCAACAAACGCACTGGCGGATCAATGATTCATCAGAATGATAGATACCAGACAATGCAAACCGGTGAGATTTGTATGTTACCTATTCATAAGATAACAGCCAAGAACTCGGTGTTGTTTCTCTGGGCAACAAACCCCATGCTTCCTGACGCTTTCAAAGTGATGCAGTCATGGGGGTACAAATACAAAACTACGCTTGTCTGGCGCAAGATCATGTCTTTGGGAATGGGCTTTTATTTCAGGGGTCAGACGGAGTTCTTGCTTGTTGGTATTAAGGGGAAGGTTAGGGCGTTTCGGTTTCAGGAAAAGAATATCTACGAAAGCAAGGTTGGCAAACATTCAGAGAAACCAGAATATTACCGGGAGTTGATTGAAAGGATAGGTAAGAAATTGGGCTTTGAAAAGAAGATTGAACTTTTTGCGACTAAGCAGGCTGAAGGTTGGGATGCTATTGGATTAGCCATCGGGTCCGAGATTAAAGAATGGTTGTCTTAAAGGAGAAATAAATTGAAAGATATAATGTTTGTGGATCAATATGGATATTTATACATTTATGCAAGATATGATTTTTTGGCAAGGATAGCTGAGTCTATATCAAAAGTATATGGGGAGGTGGTTGTTCTTTTGCATTCGGAATTAAGTGAGTGTCTTGCGGCTATGCGACTAAACCCTAAAAATGCAACTGAGGTGCAGGATCAGAAAGATAAAATAGGGGAGGAACTTGCTGATTACTTTATTAGGCTGGCAGATTATTGTGGCAAAAAAGAGATTGATCTTGAGAAAGCCATTGCCGAAAAGATGAAACGCAACCAGAGCAGACCTAGATTGCATAATAAGAAATTTTAATGAAAGGATTTTTTTATGATTGAAACAGAAGTCAAAAAGGCAAATACGTCTAATATTATTAAGATCGAGTCACAAATAGATAACTGCACAATCTACATTATCGAGGGTGCATTGATGAAACATTTACTTGGTGATGTACTTAGCACCAAAAAGGAAATCTTCACGCCTGTACCGCTATCAACAGAGGATTTCATACAAGAATTCAAAGAAAAGTTCATGACAAATATGAAAGGAGATTGATTTTATGACTCTACAAGAAGCTATTAAGCAAATTAGAGAGGCTTATAAAAAAGAGGTCGGAGTTTATGATCTATATATCGTTATTAATCAGGCTATCGAACTGATGCGAGTACAATCAGAGGTTGAATTGACAGAGCTTCTAAAGCGCATTGTGGAGGATGATAACTTCTGTTTGCAAATCAAAATTATAACTTGAAATGGAATACTATTCATCAATGAGGAAGCAGATAAAAAGTTTATAGCCCAATTCTTATAAAGGAGATTCTATGTTTACAATAGAAGAAATGCAAGAAATTGTTAATAAGGCAAAAACAGAAGCGATTGCTACAATGACCACTCAGATCGTTGATGCCATAGACTATTCGGTTAAACACGCTATCGGGACGGTGATTCAAGCAGAAATAACCAAAACGGTAGAAAAAGATATTGAAACAATTGCCAAAGAGGAATGGGATAAAGCCTGTCCGCAGGTACGGGAGATTATCGCTCAGGCTTTTCTTACGGTTGCTGAGTCATTAGGGAAAGCAATGACAGAACAGGCGGTTAAGAATTTGGATAGCTATAATCGCAAGGACATTATCAAGAAACTGTTTGATATATACTAAGAAAGATTTGAATACAGAGTCGCCGGAGTAGCCAAAACCTGTAAAGTTGAGGCTGATGAGAACTTTGGCGACCCTCTTATCTCATCAAGAGGATTACGAAATTGAATAATTTATTGATATGTGATCTGATAATCGAAGAACCCGACCAAAATAATTTCTCCATAAAAAAGGAGAAATCTCATGTTTGAAAAACCAACTTATTATATTGCTCCTAATGATTTTGTGGATGTTTGCCTAAAGGATTTAACAGGTGCAGAAACAAAAATCCTCGCAGTAATTATACGAAAAACCTTTGGTTTCCATAAAGACACTGATTATCTATCAATCAGCAAACTTATGGAATACACCGGTTTATCAAATCGTGTAATAATTATTGCTACCTCTACGCTAGAACAAAAAGATTTTATTCATATAAAATATCAATGCCCTAATTGTAAAAGTGAATTTGACCATATTGATGATATGATGGTTGATGAATTTTACTATAACAAAAAGAGGGAAAAGCAATGTCTTGGACATAGATTTTCTTGTACTATATGTCAAGCCAAAGAACATCCCAATAAATTTTTTAGTTTATCAATGAGTGAGGAATGTGCGACTGCAATGAAAAATGGTTATGAAGAAAGTTCACAACCTGTTATGAAGAAAAGTCACAACGGTTATGAAGAAAAGTCACAACCTGTCGTGACTAAAAGTCATAACGGTTATGAAGAAAAGTCACAAGGGGTTGTGACTAAAAGTCACACACAAAAAGAAACATATACAAAAGGAAATATTTTAAAAGAAACAGATACAAAAGATCTTTCTGACGATTTTGATATTTCTGAAGATTTTATCAATGCAGAACAGGTTGATGCGAGAATAGAAAAATTAGAAAAGACTTGCAAACTGATACAGGGAACATTCAATCAGTTCACGATACAGTCACAACCTATCAAGGAAGCCTTAATTAAAATATCAGAGTATCCAGAGGAACAGCAGATTAAGGCATTAGAAAAGGGTAGTCTCGAATCAAATCAGAAGAAGATCGTATCATACATGCTAAATGGGTTAAAGCAAGGGTGGTATGACAATCAGGCACAGCCAAAAGAATCCAATCCAAATGAGGTAGTTTACAATCATCCACCGCTAGTAGTAAGCTCTACTCCCGAACAACTTGAGCAGGAACAAAAAGAAAGGGAAATACAGAAAACAAAAAATAGAATATTTCTTGACCGTGTAAAAGAGATTGAAAATACTGGTGTTCACTTTTTAACCGCTATGGAAATGGCAGGAAAGGAGTTTGGCTTTGGGGACGATAAGGTTTGACAGAGTGCCGCCTCAAAATATCGATGCAGAAAGGGCGGTACTTGGCGCCTGTCTTTTGCCTGAAGGTTCCACTTTAGCTGTTATAAAAATTATAGACATTATCAGGTCCGAACATTTTTATAAAGAAGCACATAGTAAAATTTGGTCTGCCATTATTTTGTTGTTTGAGCGAAACCAACCAATTGATTTGGTTACTGTAACAAGGCAATTAGAGGCAATGGGTGATTTAGAAAAGGTTGGAGATGTCGCTTATCTTGATGAAATGATGGACAGCGTGCCGACAGCAGCAAATATCGAATACTATGCAGAGATTGTTGTGGATGAATCTAAAAAGAGGAATCTTATAAATGCAGCAGTTGAAATTTATAATGACGCATTTAATGCTACTGAAAGTACCGCAAGTTTGATTGATAATGCTGAGAGTAAAATACTTAAAATTGGCAATAGTGAATCAAAGACAAATACAGTGGCCATTAAAGAAGCACTTAAAGTAAGTTTGAAAGAGATAGAAGCTGCTTCTCATAATCAAGGCGAATATCCTGGTTATAAATTTGGCTGGATTGACGTTGATAAATTATTAGAAGGTGTTGAGAGAGCGGAATATGTGGTTGTGGCGGGAAGGCCGGGGATGGGCAAAAGCATGTTTGTTCAGAATATTGCCACTAACCTCGGAGTCGAGAAAGTTCCTGTTGGGATATTTAGTCTGGAAATGTCATATCATAATATCATAAAAAGGATGTTATCATCAAACAGCAACATTCCATTTAATATCTTGCGCCTGGGTGCAATGATTGATAGCCAATGGCCTAAACTTACCTTATCGGCAAGTAATCTTTATAATATGCCATTGTTTATAGATGACTCACGAGGAATTACTGATTTGCAATTAAGGGCTAAAATAAGACGAATGAAACATGAACATGGTATCGAAGTTGTGATTATAGACTATGCGCAACTCCTAAGCAGCAACAGGCGGTATGATAATAGAGCAGCGGAAATGACTGAAGTATCTAAGAATCTGGCAGGGATGGCGCATGATTTCAACGTATTGTTGATAGTATGTGCGCAATTAAATAGAATGCCTGATGGGCGTTCTGATAAACGGCCAATGCTGTCTGATTTGAAGGAATCGGGATCATACGAGCAAGATGCGGACAGGGTGATTTTTCTATATAGAGGCGCTTATTATACTAAAGATAAGACAGACAACATAGTTGAAGTGATCGTTGAAAAGAATAGGAATGGGGCAACTGGTATGGCAAAACTATTATTCCAACCAGAATGTATGAGATTTCTTAATCTGGATACAAAATACAAGGCGGAGAGATTTGGACAATAAAGTGCCAGGATATTTAATATTAATTTTGTCCATGTTTCACAAAGATTCTGGTAGCATTGAGGATTATATTGAGGAGGAGGATAATGGCTAAAAAGTTTTCGGATGCGTTTCTGAACTGTGCTAATTATGAAACCTTAAAAATACACGGTAAGAGCGATTGTCGGAATTGCAAAAAATCAACTGATAAAAAAGAGTTTAAGCCGGGTAAATGGTGTCCGAATTATAAGGGAAAATAACAAATGTTGGAAATATCAACGCTTGAAAATAACGATTACTACTCGGATTTATTGAGCGAATGCCTGCAAGCTTACGAGCCGATAGAGAATGCGAAGTGGCTGCTTATTCTTGGATATTTCAAGGTAGGGAACACCATACTTGAGTATATGCGTCAAGGTAAGATTAAGAGCGAGTATGGTAATTCGACAATGGCACGGTTGCAGGAAGATATGAGAAAAGCAGGACATCCTATGGACGTTTACCGGGCTGTGCAACACGCCAAGTTATTCTTGACAGAGGAGAAGTTGATACTTTACTACAAGGAGAATCCGGGGTGTACCTGGACCTCTATTCGAGAGAACGTTCTTCCAAAGGCTACGGATCATCCTGAGCGCTATGGCGGTGTGGAAAATGTAACTAACGAAACTATGAATAAAATAGAGAAGCTGGGTTTGGAACTTGAGGCATTGTGGGTGATGATTCATAATGAGGACGTGCCTCTTGAAACAAGAGAAGAAGCAGTTGGCGTTATGGAGAAAGCATTTGAAGTTATGGAGGAACTATCGGAGACAAGAATTTTGCCTACGACGAAAATTGAAAGAAGTCATGGCTATCTTGAGTACATCCATAGCTTCCCCTGTATGATTTGTGATAAAACACCGGTTGACGCTCACCACGTAGAGAAAGCAGGGGTGGCGTTAAAAGGCAGCGACTATATAACGGTTCCTTTGTGTAGAGAACATCATAGTCAAATTGACGAATTGGGTTGCGATAGTTTTGAGAGATTGCACGTGATAGATTTTTATGAATATATTTGTAATTATTTAGCTGCATATATTCAAACAGTGGAAAGGGCGATATGTTATGAAAATAAATAGTACGGCGGATAGATATAAAAAATTTCAACAATATGTTAGGAAGTACGTGATAACTCCCCCGCATAAATGCGGGGGCTTCTTGTAGCACGCATAGTCCAACGACTTACGTTATGCTACAAAGGCAGTATCCCTGCCTCGCTTGAGTATGTTTATTGAAGCGTTTACATCACGATCTATTTTTAGACCGCAATAAGGGCAATCGTGTATACGAATACTCAAATCTTTTTTGACAATATTCCCACATTGAGAACAAAGTTGACTGGTATACTGTGGATTTACTTTTATAACTTTTCTACCAGCGTACTCTGCTTTGGAGATAAGTATAAGAATAAAAAGATTCCACGAAACATCCATGATACTTTTGGCAAGATGATGATTTTTAATAAGCCCTTGTGTATTCAGATTTTCAACAGCAATCATAGCGTACTTGTCAACAAGTTCTTTAGCTATCTTGTGAGCAATATCACGTCTTTGATTGGCAATGTGTTGATGACAGCGTTGAAGATTGCGGATAGATTTCCTGCGAGTTTTAGAACCCTTTACTTTTCTAGTAACAGATCGTTGAAGTCTACGCAATTTCTTTTCGGATTTACGAAAATGTTTAGGTGGTGCAAAGAATTGGCTATCCGAGGTCGTGACGAAATTACTGATGCCAAGATCAATACCAATTATTTTGTCAGTTTTTGGCAAAGGAGTTGCTATTTCTTCAACAGAGAAACAGACATAATATCTGCCTGCTTCTCTTTTAATTGTCATGGTCTTAATAATCCCTTTGACAGAGCAATGCAATTTGATTTTAATTTCACCGATATTCTGGATATAAAGTTTACCATTATCACGAAACTTGCAACCATCAGAATATGTATATTCAACGGAGTCAAAGCGGTTATATCCCTTAAATCTTGGGTATCCCGCTATATCGCCAGACTTAATTCTTCTAAAGAAGGCTTGAAATGCTTTATCAAGCCTTCGGAGTGTGCGTTGACATGATGAAAAGTTTAGAGTTGCAAATCTATCCTGTTCTTGACGATCCTTTGTCAGCCAAGCACTTTGTTGGAAATACGAAACGGATTCTTGGCATTCTTCATAAGCTGTTTTGCGTTGACCTAGTGCTTCGTTATAAAGCCAACGATGCTTCGAGATCATATCATCAAGAGCGATTATCTGTTTTCTTGTCGGGTATACTTTATATTTGTAAGTCTTTAGCAACTCTAAACTCCGTCTTGGGCTTCAATGTATTTTCTAATTGTCTCAGAAGATACTTCACCTGCTGTACCAACGTAATAGCTATGTGTCCAAAGAGAAGGCAATCTGCTTTTAAGCTGTGGAAATTCTTTTCTCAACGTATGACTGGTATTGCCTTTAATACGGTGCATAATTTGTTTAGGTGCAAGGTCTGGTGGAAACGAAGCAAACAAGTGAACATGATCTGGTCGAACAACCAAATCAATAATTTCACCTCCAAGTATCTCCACTTGTTGAGGTATAAGTTCAACCAGACGGTCACTAACCTTGTCAACCAAAACAGATCGTCTATATTTTGGACACCAAACAAAGTGATAGTTAATTTGATAAACTGCGTGTCGTGTATGTTGTTTCATAGTAATATAATTATACCATAGATTACTATTACTTGTCAACTACAAAAATAAGGAGAGGCAATTCACCACCCGCATAAATGCGGGTGTCCCCTTGCCGAAATATTATGGCAAGGCAAGAACATATACGACACAAGAGCATTTGGACGCTAGAAAGACATTGTATTGGCTTATCAAGCAGCAGTTGATATTGACTGGGTGGGTGGCAAAGAAAGAGAAAACGTTTGTAGAGATTCATCTTTACAAGCCAACGCAAAGAGGTGATTCGGCTAACTTTGTAGATTCTGTGCTTGATGTGGTTAAAGATGCGATCATGGTGGACGACCATTTTTTTGTGCCGTCAGCGCCGTGGAGCGTAGATAGAATAGAGCCTCGTATTGAGATAACAATTTGGCAGGAGGAAAGAGAAAATGACAAAAGCTGAGTTATTTAAAAAACTAGAGCCCTATCCTGATGATACCGTTATTGCAGGTTACAATAAAGACGGAGCATCAGGAGAGAGGTATTATATGATTAGAGCGGTCAAATTGGTTAGAGATATAGAATGGATTGATGACATAATTAAGGGGGTTGAGAGCAAACCCAGTCTGATATTAATGGGGAGAGTGGAAGGCAGTGAGTATTAAAACAGCACTACAAAGTATACAGAATTTGTTAAATAGTAATCCTTATTTTATGAGGGACCGACCAGAGCAAGAGGGCAGGATAACTAGACCCATGCAGTGGCCCGAACATCCTGTTATTCCAATGCCACCAAAAGTAGCACCAGATACAATCCGCCGAAAAGCTTATGTATGTTGTGCTATCGCAGGTGACGTAGAACATAATCTGGATAAAGCAAAGACGTATTGCAGATTGGCTTATAATTTGG
>Ga0315284_10008749_pt1 | contig 14455 bp, 8 predicted proteins | sample YL17G09_16_MG_FD_203696 | JGI IMG/M metagenome (GOLD analysis project Ga0315284, IMG submission 203696) | Sediment microbial communities from Yellowstone Lake, YNP, Wyoming, USA - YL17G09_16 | ecosystem: Environmental > Aquatic > Freshwater > Lake > Sediment | place: USA: Wyoming | collected... | reverse complement strand
GCAAGGTCAATAATTCGTACTTCACCTTCTTACGCCAGCGTTCGTTGACTTCTTTTAGATCGATAGACCAGGACAATTTTTCGCCATCGATATCTAGGTTTTCGTCATTGGTAAAATCTTGTGGTGTGTCGATGAATTTGTGGGCGGTCACGATACGTTCATCGAGACGCTTGACATACAGTAAGAACAATTCATGAGCGAATTTGACGTCCCCCATCTTCAACAAGTCATCCAGATGATCGCGATATTTTGCTAGGTCATCGATGTCACCCTGCAGAAAATAAAATTTCTGAGGATCGAGTTCCTTCACAAAGCGTTGCAGGAGCATTGCGGAAATTCGGTCATCCAGCGGCTTCTGACTGATGTGGTACTTTTTAATCATATTGCTGACCAACTTGGCGGTTTCCTGTTCCGCTGGCGCAGCCGAAGAAAGTTGTTGAGCAAAAATCGTCGTTCCGACGAGAACCATCAATCCTACTGTCAACGCAGCCCGAGCCCGCAGGAAAGGAGTGAACTTCATGAAGATGTTCCAGACGAAGGAAGTTGAATAGAGAACGTCAGCCCCGCACAACCTACGGCAATATCGACCGAAGCGCGATCGTAGCGGAACCCTTGAAATCAGACAAGAGGCGGCGACAGTTCCGACGAGAAGCGTTCCACGCCCATTTCGGCCAATCTTCGGAAGACGATCAGGCACAGGGAATCATTCTGGTGTCTCGTGTTGATGTCCATGCCGGGCGGAATTTATCGGGGGGCCGCACTGCCGATTCGCGTTAAGCTTCAGACGCCCGACATTGCTCCTGACCGACCTCGAAACAAACTTTGCCAACAAACGGTGGGGGTGCGGACGTTGTGCTTCCCTAAAAAGGCCTGGCAATCCGCCCTTCATGACTCGTGGGCCACGGCTAACCCGAGCCTTCCGATGGAGGCGCAGGCGAAGGCCACAACTGGTCACGATCCCGCAGCAACAAACGGCGCAAGGCTCTCTCCAATTACCCTGCGAGTCTGTCCGAAAAAAACTGGAGGACGGCACAGCCAATGCGGATCACCGCAAAAGAGGCGTTGGTTCCTTGGTGACATTGTCCGAGGTGTCTCTGTTGGCAGCATGCTGCGACAGTCGATCGACTCACATTTCCAGAGTCTGGCCACCAAAACAATGACTCTTGCTGCCCGTTGAACGCCTTCGACACCGGTCGATCGGCAGCGTTTCATTTTAAATGACACGTCCGTACCCTAGAATTTAAGACAACCGATAGGAAGACGACACCCTGCAACGGGTGGAAACCTCGCGACAACGGAGATCGGTGGGGGCTTGGCTTGTTCGGCACGACAGGTAATCTGAAGCTAGGCATCGCCTGACATCGACGTGAGTGCTGAGGTTTAAGGAGTCGTCAGAATCGGACGCGGTGGCTATGGGAGATGTGGTATTCAGACGGTCTCGGCAATGCAACACCTCGTGGAACGTCGTCGTCACGCGAAACCGAGGGTACGTGTTATCTCGGCAATTCGGAGTGAACGTTTCAGACGCGTCCTCGAGTGTGTTTTATGAAAGGGTACCATTGGAATCGACACCGTTTCGAAACTTGCCGTTGGCGCAGCAACAGACCCAATCCTCGACATCAAACAGACGGCCTGCCGCGAGGTGACCGGCAGAGGCCGTCGAGCCAAGGAGCGGCGGCGTTTGTGACCGTCACACAGCAGTCGTTCTGACGAACCGGCTCGCTACTCAACATTCCGGAGATCCTCGATGCTGACACGACGCCGTTTTCTGGGCGCGATGAGTGCCCTGCCTTGGGGGATTTCTCGATCGACATCCGGTCAGGAAGTCGCTCCCAAGCGCATCGCAATCATTGCGACCGTCTGGAAATATCTGTCTCACGCTCAACATATGGGCGACCGATTCCTCATCGGCTATCCACGGCAGGGAACATGGCATAAGCCACGGATCCAAGTCGTCTCGTTGTATGTCGACCAAACTCCAGAGGGTGATCTCAGCCAATCTCGAGCATCCGAGCATGGCTTCAAGGTTTATCCCACGATCGCGGAGGCGTTGCGTTGTGGAGGCGACACGCTCGCGGTGGACGGAGTCGTCATCATTGGCGAGCATGGCGACTATCCACAGAACGAGAAGGGGCAGACCCAGTATCCTCGCTTCGAATTTTTCCAACAGGTGATGGGGGTTTTTGAAACAGATCATCGTGCCGTCCCCGTGTTCAACGACAAGCATCTCTCCTACAGCGGAGAAAAGGCCCGTATGATGGTTGAGGACTCAAAAAGATTGCAGTTTCCATTCTTGGCAGGTTCGTCGTTACCGGTCACATGGCGTTTGCCAGAGGTGGACATTCCTGATGGTGCAAAGATCCAGGAGGCCTTGATGGTCGGCGTCGGTGGCTCGGACGCCATGGACTATCACGCTCTCGAAGCCATGCAATGCATGGTCGAACGGCGAAAGGGAGGCGAAACCGGCGTCAAATCCGTTCAGTTCCTACAAGGGGACGACGTCTGGCGAGCCGGCGAAGAAGGACGATGGTCAAAGGACCTACTCGAAAACGCTCTATCCAGATCCGATTCCCTGCTGGGAGATTCTGATCTCGATTCGAGACCTCAGAACCTCGTTCAGAACGGCCAGCTGCCAAAGTTGGTTTCGAACCCGGCAGCCTATCTGATTCAGCGCAGAGATGGTCTGTGCACGACACTCTTGATGTTGAACGGTGCCCTGCAGGACTACAACTTCGCGGCAAAACTGCAGGGGGGCGAAGTCGTCTCGACACAATTCTTCCTGCCACCCACCCCGAATGTGACGTATTCGGGCAACCTTGTGTCTCAAATCGAAGAGATGATCCTCACCGGGCGTGCTCCCTATCCTGTGGAGCGAACGCAAATCGCCAGCGCGATACTCGATCGTTGTCTGGATTCGAAGCAGCAGGGCTCGCAGTGTCTCGAGACCCCTGAACTCGCGATCTCGTACTCGGCCCCCCCTCGAGTCGCGATTCGGTGAGCGAACGATCGAGTGCCGCAGCGATCCCGGAAACACTCAACGCAGATTTTGAGTCGCCCATCCGATTCAAAATCGTTGGCGGGCGAAGCCCTTCGACCGACCACTCGTCGACCTGCGAGTCTGGTTTCTCGACGACAACATCGACGGCGTGAACGCCGTTGGTCGTGACGAACTGATTGGGCACAGACAGATACGCCTCGATCGCTGGCAAGCCAACGGAAGCAACACCAAACCCGGAAATCAGCGGGAGGCGATGCGCTCGACAAACTCCTGGACCGATTCGAGAGAAACTCCGAAGATTTTGTGAGGCCCTCGCAGCGGTTCCCTGAGGCCCTTTTGTCGTGCCTTCCAGATCGAGGATGCGTAGAAACCGTCGAAATCCCCAGCGTCAGACTTGCTCAGGCCTGTGAATCATTATTTTCAGGCCTGCCCTCCCTGTAACGCCAGTTGTGGATCGGCTTGAGGATTGTTTGCACTTCGGCCAAGAGCTGTTGGTCGAGCGGCTCGGCCGCCCACTTCGCCCATTCGCCGACTCGTTCCGGGCGGGCGGAGCCAGTCACGCAGGTGGTCATCTCCGGATGGGCAAGGGAGAATTGCAGGGCCAGCTTGGCGATATCGCTGCCGCGCGCGGCACAGTGATCGGCCGCCGCTTTGGCAAGGCGTCGGACCTCCACAGTGGCCTTGTGCCAGCTGGGGAGCGGGTCGTTGGTCAGCAACCGCGCCGAAAAGGGGGCCGCATTCATGATCCCCACGTGTTTCGACTTCAGGTAGGGAACGAGATCACCGTACATCGTGTTCTGAAGCGTATAGTGATTGTAAGATAGAACCACATCAAGACTGGTCTGATCGAGGATCAACTTGAATATTTTCAGGGGATAGCCCGAGACGCCGACGAACCGAACTTTGCCCTGCTGCTGCACTTTCCTTAACGCAGGAAGCGTTTCATTGAGAATCTGCTGCCTTTCGACAAACTCGATGTCGTGGCACAGGCAGATATCGAGGTACTCAACTCCGAGGCGATGCAGGCTGACATCGACACTCTCGACGACGCGTCGGGCCGAGAAATCGAAGTGTGTTTTGTCGTAGCGGCCCAGTTTCGTTCCGAGAATGTATGTGTCGCGTGCGATACCTCGTAACGCGACACCGAGCAACACTTCCGACATTCCGCGGCCGTAGAACGGCGACGTATCGATGAAATTTAAGCCGACATCCAGTGCGGCCCGCACGGCCGACATCGCCTCCACAATCTCAACGGATCGGAACTCGGCTCCGAGCGACGAGGCACCAAAACTGAGGGCGGAGAGCTGAAGGCCAGTCTGTCCCAGCGGGCGGTATTCCATGGAAGCAGCCATTCGCGGATTGGAATCAAAGACACATAGGCGTTTTAACGGTGACACGCAGCGTGGCTCCACGTTAGCTCTCTCGCCCTGCAAGTGGTAGCGAGGGGATTCCGTTGATGTCTGGTCATCGTTTCATTACACCCTATCGAGGCCACGCAGCCATCAGCACCGCACAAGACCGCGGACAACCGAGGCACGACACGCCAAGGACCTCGCGGCCACACCAAGGAAAGATCAAGCGTCCCACGGGTTCCTAGACCCCATAGCCGATCTCTGTCACGCAGAGGCGTCGACAGAGATCCTGACGGACTCTTTTTTCACCGCTGACCACTTGAGAGCAAGGAGTTTTCGCATGCTACGACGACGGAATTTTTTAGCTTCCACCGCGGGACTTATCGCATCCACCGTACTCCCGAATTTTATCAACGCCGCACCCGCGTTACCCGAAGTCAAAAAGAAAATTGCGTTCCTCGGCACGGTGGCCTTCCAGCACTCCCATTCCCAACACTTTCTCGACCGACTGACAGTCGGTTACACTTGGCGTGGAGCCTGGCAGAGTCCCCGGCTCGATGTGGCATCTGTCTATCTCGATCAGTTCCCCGAAAACGATCTGGGACGGCAGCGGATTGAAAAGTACAGGCTCAGACAATTCGGCAGCATTCGGGAAGCATTGACGTTGGGGGGTGAATCCCTCGCCGTCGATGGTGTTGTGATCATCGCCGAGCATGGCGATTACGAACACAACAACAAGGGCCAAAAGCTGTATCCGCGTTACAAGTGGTTCAAGGAAGTGGTCAAGGTTTTTGAGGAGAGTGGGCGCTCCGTTCCGGTTTTTAACGACAAGCACCTCTCCACCGACTGGCACGAATGCGTCGAAATGGTCAACGACTCCAAACGACTGCAGTTTCCAGTCCTCGCCGGTTCGTCACTGCCGGTCACTCTTCGCCATCCCGCAATCGACCTACCTCATGACTGTGATCTGAGGGAAAGTGTGTGTGTCGCCTATGGCGGAATCGACAGCTATGACTTTCATGCCTACGAGACGGCTCAGTGCATGTCTGAACGCCGCCGCGGAGGCGAGGTCGGAATCAGCAGCGTCCACGGATTGCAGGGCGAAATGTTGTGGCGAGAATTGGAATCCCCTGATCGAAGTCGCACGCGAGAGTTGTTTCTTGCTGCACTCTGCCGTAGCCACAACCTTCCCGTCGAAGGCGGGTTTCCGACGGCAAAGATCAGCTACGAGTGGGCGAAAGCGACGCTGCCGGAGACCACCGGCTTCTTTGTTCAGCATCGCGACGGATTCCGTACCACCGTCTTCCTCAGCGGGATTCGCGACTTCAATTATGCCGGATTGATCGGCTCAACCGGTGAGATCGTCACCTGCCAGATGTATCTGCCAATGCCGGGTCATGGGTCAACAACAGCCGACTTCTTCAATCCGCTAGCACGGCACATCGAGGAACTTGTTCTAACGAGAAAAGCTCCCTACGCCTTGGAGAGAACTCTGCTGACCTCCGGAATGGTCATCGGGGGTGTAGAATCCTTGCATGCCGGCCAAACACGATTCGAAACACCCGAGATGGCTGTCGCCTATCATTCTCAAAAAGAATCAACGTTCTGGCGTGATTGAATTGTTTCACCGCGTGTGTCTGGCTCGCTCCCTTCACAATCCGAATCCACCGCTGAAATCGGCGGTCTCGGGCCGAAGACTCACGACCGACCGTTGGTACGGCGTTCCCTATAAAAACGCGAGCATGCCTCCGGCTGGGGAATGTCTATGAAACCGTGGAGTGCGGCGGTCGCGAGTACCTCGTGAGGGATCGCATGTCATTCGCCTTTGCGTCAGTGGAAAGCTCTCTGTAACATAAACCCCATTCGTTGATTGCTCGAAATTGAATGCCCGCGGAAAATTCTTGATGGCGCTGCAAGGATGCACTCTTGAAGCCGATTTGGTCTCACTGCGTGAGACGATTCATACGCAGCTGGAGAACTACGTTTCGGCCGCTTCCAACCCTGGCCTCGGGGATTGTCCCGAGACGTTGCGTGAATCCGTCGCCTACAGCTTGCTTGCGGGGGGAAAGCGTTTGCGGCCGGTTTTGGTTCTTTTGGCCTGTGAGGCTTGCGGGGGGGACGTTGACGCCGCGTTACCTGCGGCCTGTGCAATCGAAATGGTTCATACCTATTCCTTGATTCATGACGATCTTCCGGCCATGGATAATGATGACTATAGACGCGGGCGACTCACGAATCACAAAGTGTTTGGCGAAGGGTTGGCAATCTTGGCTGGTGATGCGTTGCTGACACTGGCCTTTGAAATCATTGCCAAGGAAATTCAGCCCGGATCGGTTGCGGCGGCATGTTGTGCCGATCTGGCCTCGGCTGCGGGTTGGTGTGGAATGGTGGCTGGCCAAGTTGCGGATATTGAGGCAGAGAATCGGGAGGGGACGTTGAGTGGCGAGCATGTGTTGCAGGAGGTCAGCGACGATAATCTGATTCGTTCTGCTGCTCTGGCCCAACTGGAATCGATCCACCGGCGTAAGACGGGCCGGCTCTTAAGTTCGGCGGTGACTCTGGGGGCGCGAATTGCCCAGGTGAGTCAGGAATCGCTGCATCGATTGGAGCAGTTTGGAAATCGTATTGGTTTGGCGTTTCAGATCGCCGACGATTTGTTGGACGTCACCGGCGACGCCAAAAAACTTGGCAAGGGGGTGCGCAAGGACGCCTCACTCGGTAAGATGACCTATCCGAAACTGTTGGGGATCAACGAAAGTCGACAGAGGGCTGAAGCGTTGATCGCCGAAGGGTGCCAATTCTTGACACCCTTCGGTGATCGAGCAGGCAAACTCATAGCACTCGCTCAGTTCGTAACGCAGAGAGACCATTAATGAACCGTCGGCAAGTTGTCCATGTTTTGATTTTCGTCCTGTTTGCGACAGCGCATTGACTCCTGCTTTTCTTTCACCGAGTGCGAGTCTGATCACCGAAGGGAAGCGAGAATGATTCCTCGCACCGTAAGGAATGACGATGAATTTTGAGTATCTTCCGCAGATTAAGTCGCCTCGAGATTTGCGCGGGTTCACGGATCCACAATTGATCCAGGTGGCCGAAGAAATTCGCGAAGCCTTGTGCAATCTTGTCCAAGAGCGTTCCGCTCATTTCGCAAGCAACCTCGGCGTCGTCGAGTTATGTCTTGCGTTGCACCTTGTTTACGATTTTTCAAAAGATCGATTGATTTGGGATACCGGTCACCAAATTTATCCGCACAAACTGATCACGGGGCGGTTTGATCAGTTTCGCTCAATTCGGACAAAGGGGGGCCTGATGGGGTTTCCCAATCCGAAGGAGAGTGAGTACGACCTGTTCATGACGGGTCATGCGGGAGCCAGTATTTCCACAGTGCTTGGCCTGAAGGCTGGTGACGACTTGATGGGCCAAGGCAATCGCAAATCAGTGGCCGTCATTGGTGACGGAGCATTGCCATCCGGCGTCGTCTTTGAAGCAATGAACAACGCGGCCGAACTTAAGAAGGATCTGCTCGTCATCTTGAATGACAACAAGATGGGGATTTGCCCGCGTGTCGGAGGCTTGGCCAAATATTTGGACAAGGCCCGTGTGGCTCCATTCTATAATGGGCTAAAACGCGATGTGAATTGGCTGCTGAATAAACTTCCAGTCCTCGGTCAACCGTCGCGTCACGCCATTTCCCAATTCAAAGAGGCGGTGAAGGGGTTCCTGCATGGAGGAATGCTTTTTGAAGAATTGGGATTCCGATACATCGGACCGTTCGACGGCCACGATCTCTTGGGCTTGCGGCATGCGTTGGAAATGGTCAAAGATGTCCGTGGACCGGTGTTGATGCACGTCTTTACCCAAAAGGGACAGGGCTTCGAACCCGCCTGCGAAGATCCGGTGATGTTCCATGCGCCGCCGCCTTTCGAACGCTGTTCGCGGCACGAAGTTCGTTCCGTCAAAACGTCGTCGTCGAAGGCCTATACGAATACGATGAGTGACGCGATTTTCGATGTCCTGCGTCGTGACCCGCGGGCTTGTGTCTTGACTGCGGCCATGTGTGAAGGAAACAAACTCGGGCGGATTCGGAACGACTTTCCTGAACGTTTTTTTGATACGGGAATTTGCGAATCACACTCGGTTGCCTTCGCAGCGGGAATGGCGAAATCAGGGATGCGGCCGATTGTGAACATCTACAGCACGTTTTTGCAAAGAAGCTTTGACCACATCTTTCAAGAGGTCGCGCTCCAAAACCTGCCGGTGACATTTTGCCTAGACCGAAGCGGCCTCGCGGGCCCCGATGGCCCGACTCACCATGGTGTCTTCGATACGTCCTACATGCGTGTCTTCCCGAACATGACCGTGATGGCCCCCGGCGACGAAATGGATGTCGCTCCGATGCTGGACTTTGCTCTGTCTCATCCCGGTCCTGTTTCCATTCGCTACCCCAAGGCCAACGTTGAAAATATTGATCGCCCCGAGACTCCCATCGCATGGGGCAAGGCCGAAGTGTTGCAGTGGGGTCTGGACGGGATGTTCGTCGCATTTGGTGCACTCCTTCCGGCCTGCGTCCGTGCGGCAGAACGTTTGCGAGAACAGGGGCTTGATATCGGTGTGATGAATGCTAGATTCGCCAAACCGATCGACTCAGAGACGATCTTTCGTGCCCTCAGTGAATCCGGATTCGTGATCACCGTTGAAGAAAACACGCTGTGTGGCGGCTTCGGTTCCGCTGTCATGGAATCTGCCAGCGCTGCAAGTATCAGCACCGACAATCTGTTGTGCTTGGGAATACCAGACCGGTTTATTGAACATGGCGAACGGGAGGAGCTGCTTGCCGATCTTGGGCTGGATGTTGACGGCCTGATTGCCTCGGCGCACAGCATGTTCCAGAAAAAAAAATTAACACTGCCGAGTGGAGTAGACTGAGTTAAACGATTGCGACCAATCCCAACCAATTTGGTGGAGTTGATCGTTAGAATTGTTTAAAAGACCGCCTGAATTCTTCTGGCGTACAGGTCGTACGATCGAAGCTTTCTGCAACCTATCCGCGTGAATACTGGGAGCTTCCGTGATGATTGTTGGCCGTCGCGCGACATGTTGGATTTTGATAGGAATCCTTGCGAGCTGCGTTGAATCGCTGGCTGCGACTGCGGCCGAGAAATACAAACTCGAAGAACCTGTGGACGACTCTCGAATTTTTGGTGTGGGAACACGGGTTGATGTGACCGGTAAGACGCAACCTTCTCCCAAGGTTGAGCCGCTGACTTTGACCGCGGCCGCCACGATTTCTTATCGAGAGCGTCGATTGTTGGGACCTGGGAGCAACACCGAATCATTTCGTTCCGTCCGCGAATATGACACGACTCAATCGAACATCGACGCGGGAGGAGAAAAGTCTTCCTCTCGGCTGAGTGAGCATCTGAAGGTGATCGTCGCTCAGGGACGAATCGAGGGTGTGGAGCTTTACAGCCTCGGGGGAGCATTGACCTCGAATGAACTCGACCTGATTCGCACTCCTGCTGATAGCCTGGCTCTGATCGCTCTGCTTCCCGCGAAGGAGGTCGAGATCGGTGAGACATGGAACGTTCCCGAATGGGCGGTTCAAATGATCACCTCTCTCGACGCGATTTCCAAAGGGACAATGACCTGCCAGTTGGTTTCTATAAAAAAGCAGGTGGCTCACATAAAACTGGAAGCGACCGTACAGGGGGCTTCGTTGTCGGCGGTGAGTGACGTCACGATCAACGGTTTCTTCGAGTATGATTTGCAAAGCCGCTGTATCAATCAGGGGGACTTCACACAATTCGAGAAACGGGGCTTCGGACCGGTATCCCCCGCCTTTGAGTTCACCGCCCGAATTCGTCTGCTTCGAAAACCGGCTTCTCTGCCGGGGCGTCTGGTCGAACAACAAATCCTCGAACTTGCAAACACGGAGCCAAAGGCGAATGCGACGGTTCTGCGATTCGATTCCCCGTGGAACATCGGCTTGGAGTATCCGCGGCACTGGCACCTTTGGAAAATACAAGACAAATCGGCGGTCTTCCGACTACTCGATCAGGGCAATTTTATTGCTCAGTGCGATCTCGCTCCGATCGCGCCCGCAAAAGCAGGCGAACATCTTTCGGAGCAGCAATTCGAACAGGATATCCGTCAGGCGCTTGGTGATCGTTTGAAAGAACTCGATCGAGGCCAAGTGATCCCAACCGCAAACCGGCACTTCGTCTATCGAATTTCAGGATCGGGAGCCGATGGGGAGCGAAAACTGACGTGGATTTTCTACCTCATGGCCGACCCTTCTGGTCGTCAGGCGTCTCTCTCCATCACCGCCGACACGCCGCTCATCGAAACGCTCGCCAATCGCGAACGAGATCTGATTGACAGTTTGCGTTTCGGCCCGGCGCCTCCATCACCCGCGTTGCGCACCACCGAGAGGTGAACGGGAAACGCCTGCCCAAACACAGGCCGAGGGCGGTCAATGGATGCGTTGAAAGGCAATCGACAGACGACTCTCTTCACGCCCCCGATTTGGTGAAAGATTATCGCTGAATTTTTCAATCGGTGATTGAGTCCGCTAGGGGACCACGGCACCGGATCGGACTGTTTCGGCATCTGCCGAAATGCGGGATTTTTTCGATGACGCAACCCTAGCCCGCGGCATTCAATCAACGAACCCTCACGGACGCTCTCTCCCAAAAACGCTGATTTTCAGACTAATTTCCACACGGTTTGCCGTGACCCGATTTGTGTCGTTAAATAGGTATCGACACCCGATCTTGCTGTTGGTGACAATCTGTACCGTTCTCGGCAGGCGTCTCACAAAGTCAACGTCACCATCCACTCAAAAAGGGCCGTCAATAAGCCAATCTGGACCCTGTCTGTTCCATACCGCGAGGCAGTCGTCGCTGGTCCAACGAGCCTCCTGAAAATATCGTTAATCTTTCGTTAGCGGCGCGGTGTCGTCTGCTTTTGTTCGGACAATGATTCGTAAAATTTTTTCACGAGATTTTCGTACTTCGGCAACATGCGTTCACCGTATGTGTTAAGCAACTGTTCTCGCAAGTGCGGTGGTAGATGACCCCAGACGTCCATTTCCAATTTTTTCTTTCGTGCCGCTTCGGCACGCATCTGTCGCTCCGCGTCATGGCGTTCCTGGGAACCCTCTGCGTCTTTTCGTTCTTTCCCGCCTTGCTCAGCGTCACCGTTTCTTGATGGTTGATCTGGAGTACCCTCCGACGGCAGACGCGTTCCCCCGCGATGACCACTTTTTTTCTTGCGACTGCTTCCGCCTGATGCCGATGAATCACCACCACCACCACCACCACCGCCACCACCGCCACCGCCATTCGGCGGGGATTGAAGTTGTTTGATGATTTCTTCGAGGTCGCGAATCACTTGTTGTTGAATTTTTGTTGTCTGCTCATCGGTCTGCCCGCCGTCGAGCCTGTCACTTGCCAAGCGCATCCCCTTGGCAACGCGATCAAGCGTGTCTTCCTTCTGCGGCAGGGCTGGCGTGCCGTCGATTTCTAATCGTTCGTTTGCCCGTTTGTGGAGGCTGGACGGCTGTTTTTCAGGCGGATCCGGCTTGGCTGTCGCCTCATCGGCGGCATTCACGACTGCCATCGACCAGACGGCGACGGTGGTCACCAACCAGGCATGAATTCGGTACCCCCAGACTGGGAGCGGAGCAGGAGTTCTGCCTGACGAACCGAGAGTGATCTTTGGTACAATGCTCGGGAGTCGGGTGGTTGTCATTCGTTCCTCCTGTTGTCAGGTTTGTCGTTGTCTTGCCGATTGTCGCCAGTGGGTGGCTTGTCGCTTTCCGGCCGGTTTTGACTGATCTTGGCAACCAGATCGCGGGTCAGCCGAGCGACTTCGTCCTGTTCTTCCGCAAGGCGTACGAGTTCCGACACCGTCTCCGGAGCGAGCGTTCCTGTGTCGTCACGCAATCCCTGAAGCTGGCGTGTCCGTTCCAGAAACTCCTCTTGGAGCATTTTAAGCATTTTGAGTTGTGAGATCTGAGAGAGAACCTCACCGGGAGGGCTGGCCTTTTCAGGCTCCTGCGGATCGTCGTCGGGCGGTCGTTCGGCGGAATTTGGTGTTTGCCGAGAATCGGGCGTCTTTCCAAGTTCCTTTTGTTTGAGGACGAGCACAAGACTTTCAATGGCCCTAGCCGCCGCACGTTCCAGAGCCAGTGTCGGTAAATCGGTCTGTTTCTCTTGGAGACGATCTGCGGCCCGTTCCAAATTTTTGGAGGCTCGACGCAAGACAAGAGACAAAACCGCGGTAACAGATAACGTGCTTTGCAGGCCGTCGACCTCCGTCTGTAATTTGCGTTCCGTCACAGCAAGGTCGCGCAGTGACTTGAGCTGACCACGGCTGAGGCTCCCTCGGGCAAGGCGTTCCGCCTCCAGCCGTTCGGTTTCTGTGACGACGACCTGCTGTCGCGTTAGCAAGCTCTGCAACGCATCTTCAACCTTTTCGAGTTGCTCAACGGCCAAGCGTTCTTGGGCGATTCTCTTTTCCAGAGCCAAGTCTCGCTCTACCTGATCGATGTCGTCGACAACCTCTTGCATCTCTTCGACGGCATCATCCGTCTGCTCCAGTGTCTGGAGTTGCTCCTCAATTTTTTCGACCCGTTGAGTGGCACGGGACGCGGCCTCGGACGGCTGACGTAACTGCAATCGCTGCAGTTTTCGCTCAGCCTGACGAAGTTTTTCGCCGATTTCTTGTTGACGCTGTCGCCATTCATCGATCGATTCCCGCTGATCCGTCGCCTCTTGGTGCAATGCGGCCTGCTGAGTCGCGTCCACGAGCTCCGCTTGCTCCTGATGGAGCGTTCCAAAGTCCTGCATCGCCTGATCCACTTGTTTTACGAGCCGTTCGAGGTCATCGGTCGGCTTCTGCTCAAGTTGTCTGTCGAGTTCCTTAAGTTGTTGAATTGCCTGTTGCTGGACTTGCGACGCAGCACCAAACTTGTTGTCACCGATATCGGTCGCCGCTTCACGCAGATCCCCTGCGGTGCCCGCCTTCAACAACTCGTCTCGGGCCTCCTCCAATCGCTCAGCAGTGTCCGCATCTCGTGGTCTTAGGTTTTTGGCGGCGTGATCGAGCTGCTTGAGAAATTGTTCGACCTGATCAGCAATCTTCCGCTGTTTCGCAGCCAGCTTTCCTAAATCGGCCTTCTCTTGAGCTGACAAATCCAACTCCGATTTTGTCAGTGTCTGCTGGCCAAGTTCCACGGACTGCCGCTGCACTTGTTCCTGATCCGAAATGACAGATCTCAATTCGCGTGAGACATCGCGCCGATCACGCCAATCCGCGAACATCTCTTCCAATTCTTGCAGGGACCTGACCGCTTGACGTTGCCGTGTTTGAGCATCGTTCAGTGATTGAGCGAGTGGGGATTGGGGAGCATGATGCGGAACAGAAGCAAACTCAAGGCCGGGATTCAACCCTTGAACTTGGGGGACCGAGACTTCTTTTTTGTCGACTCGGGGATTGGCAATTGGTTCGTCCGGAGGCTTGGCTTGAAGCGGAATGACGGGGTCAGCAGTCGTCACGCCATTTTCAGGTTGAGCAGCGAGACCGACCGCTTCTTCGGCCTGTTTCGTGGCTCGGGTCAATGCGAGGTCAATGTCCGGGAACTGATCGTGACCAAGCCGCGACAACTCTGCGACAAAGAGGTCCAGCCGAGACTCTGTCGCAGAGTCATCAATCCTGTTGGCTCGAAACGCATCCCGTAATTGCTGGGCTTGCGATTGGACACTGTCGATGGGGTTGAGCAGTCGCGCGGCCGCCTGTTTTTGGTCAAGCTCGATCCTCTGCAGTTGGTCGATGTCTTGGGCTCGCAGTTCGCCTGTTTTGTCGAGTTGGGTTTGCAGTTCACTCGTCTGCTGTGTCGCCCGCTGTTGGAGACCAGCCGCAGATTTCAATTCGTCGAGCAACCGAGCCATTTGATGGGCAAGCTCCTTGAGCTTATCCTCCTTGGAGACGATGACGATTGTTCGTGTCGTGCTTTGGCCGAGATGTTTTTCGGGGCCGAGATCATAATCGTCCGTGGCTTCGGCTCTAAAAACGATGCGGCTCCCAAGAGGCAACTGCCATT
>Ga0315284_10008748_pt1 | contig 14456 bp, 12 predicted proteins | sample YL17G09_16_MG_FD_203696 | JGI IMG/M metagenome (GOLD analysis project Ga0315284, IMG submission 203696) | Sediment microbial communities from Yellowstone Lake, YNP, Wyoming, USA - YL17G09_16 | ecosystem: Environmental > Aquatic > Freshwater > Lake > Sediment | place: USA: Wyoming | collected... | reverse complement strand
TCCTTTCCTCTCCTTCGCCCCTCGTTCTTCTCCGATCTGTGTTGTGTACCCTTCTTGTCTCCCAAATGCACCTCTGGAGTACTCTATGTCGGATTTTAGGGAGATGCGGACCGAAAACGGTCAGTAGTACGACTGCTTCGTGTCGATCGCGTAGTTCTTGAGTTGACCGAGGTCGTTCAAAAGGTCCATCAGGTTGGTCATCGCTGCAGAATTCATTGCCAAGAAGGCCCGTTCGAACCGTGCTCGAAGCTCTTCATTGCCGTTAGCAAGCACACCCCTGACCGACGCCGTGAACTTCTCAAGAGCAGCGGAGAACTCTTCCGAGAGTTTCGAATATCCTTCTCCGCCCGGTCCGACGCGCTTCATAACATTGTGGGTGTTCCACAAGAACTTCCCCAGAAGTACGATCTCGCCGAACTCTTCCCTATGTTCTGAAGAAAAGCTCAGATCTATCAAGTGCTTGATCTCATCTCGATGGCAAAGACGCTGCTTTGTCCATCGCTCGACCGCATCAAGGAACTCTGTCGTTCTGGATGGCGTTGACATCTTATCGCAATATAGGAGGACCTTGCCGAAAAATCAATGAAGGAGCAAAGCGGAGATCGTTATTTCTATGGGACCATTCAACGCAGTGCACCAGGAGTCTGTCCGACTAATACCATTTTATCCTCATCTGCTATCGAAAACGATCTGATATCGACGAAAACCTTTTCAATAAGTGGTTACTCAGACAGACTCCTAGTCCTGCCGTGAAGTGATTGAAATTCACAGCCGAATTGGATATATTGGATTTGCATTCGTTGGGTAGGTGGCGGAATTGGTATACGCGCTAGCCTTAGGAGCTAGTCTCGAAAGGGATGGGGGTTCGAGTCCCCTCCTACCCACGATCACGTCTTCGGGATGTCCGAAGTGAGGTGGGGTGTGTCTCTCTACCACAGCACCCGCAGGCTGGTGTGCCGGCTTTGGGAGTCAGTCTCTAAGAGTAAGGGGGGCGAGGCCCTCCGTGCCGCGTTGAACTAGGAAGCTTGGAAAACCGATCAAAGGATAACAGTGGACGTCAAGATTAACGACATTACGGAAGTAGAAAAGGAATTGGCCGTAGAGGTTACGGCTGAAGAGTTGACTCCACACATCGAAAAGGCGTACAAGCGCGCACAGAAGGATTTCGATCTGAAGGGTTTCCGCAAGGGAAAAGTCCCGGTTGAGATGCTGAAGCGGCTGTACGGTGAGCAGATAGAGAACGCATCGCTCGACGACATTACTACAAATCTTTACCGTGAAGTTGCCCAAGTGCATAACCTGCGCCCTGTCGGCGAGCCGACCCTGACCGACATCCAATACAAACGGGGCGAGTCGCTCGCATTCAAGATCAAGTACGAAGTGATGCCTGAGATTACTCTAAAGGAATACAAAGGCATTCGGCTTGAAAAACTCATCCACACGGTGACGGACCGAGAAATCGAGGCCGAGATCACACGCATTCGTCGGGCAAATGCCGCGTTCATCGAGACTCAATCGGCGGATGACGATGAGCACATCGTCACAGTCGACGTCCAGGAACTTGACGGGACGGACTTCCCGATGATCGGCAGAAAGAGCGAGAACCAGCGGATCTATCTTGCAGATGAAACGCTTGTGCCGGAGCTGAAGGAAGCACTGAGAAACGCCGCTGTCGGCTCGTCTCCACGCGTGCGGTACGAAAGTCAACACGGCGACCACAAACATCAGACGAACATCCAGGTCACGGTCAAGAAAATCGAGAAGATACAGCTGCCGGATTTCGACGATGCACTTGTGCAGAAGATTACGAAAGGAAAAACGCATGTTGTGCAGGACTTCCGCGAGCAGCTGCGCAAAGACATCGAACAGTACTGGCAGGACCGCAGCGATCGGAAGCTGGAAAGCGACCTGATCGGCGAGATCGTCCGGCGGCACGATTTCGTCGTTCCTGAGGCGCTCGTGAAGGGAATCGTGACTAGCCAATTGCAAGACATGCAGACCCGTTTTCCTAACCAGAAGCTGCCCGCCGATTTCGACGAACAGAAGTTCCGGGAGGACGTGCATCCCTCGGCGGTGTTCCAGGCCAAATGGCTGCTGCTGCGAGAGATCATCCTCAAGGAGGAAGGGATCAAAGTCGATGATGCCGAGCTTGAGAAGTTCGCGAAGGACAAAGCACAGCAAACCGGCATCGAGGAGAGCAAGCTCGTTGATTTTTTCAAACAATCCGAGGAAACGCAGCGCCGACTCGTGTCTGACAAGTTGATGGCACTGTTGAAATCACATGCGAAGATTTCTGAGAAGGTGACTGAAGAAGCATTCTAATGCCACTCCAGGCAAGACTATTTCACAGAGGGACGCGGAGTTGTTGTTCGCTGTGTATCTCCGTGTAACCAAAAACCAAGGAAACATCCGACAATGCCTTTGAACATCTACAACCAGCTCGTCCCGATCGTCGTAGAGCAGACGGGACGCGGCGAGCGCGCGTACGACATCTTCTCGCGCCTGCTCAAGGAGCGCATCGTATTCATCGGCACGCCGGTCGATGACTCGATCGCAAGCCTCGTGATTGCGCAGCTCCTGTTCCTCGAATCGGAGGATCCCGACAAGGACATCCACATTTATATCAACAGCCCTGGCGGCACGGTTTCGTCCGGTCTGGCTGTGTACGACACGATTCAATACATCCGGCCCGATGTGTCCACGATATGCATTGGGATGGCGGCCAGCATGGCGGCAGTGCTTCTTGCCGGCGGCACCAAGGGCAAGCGCACCGCGCTCCCCAACTCGCGCATCATGATTCACCAGCCATGGGGCGGCGTGCAGGGCACCGCGACCGACATCAGCATCCAGGCCGAGGAGATTCTGCGCATGAAGAGGCGCATCAACGAAATCATCGCCCACCACTCCGGCAAGCCGCTGAACCAGATTGAGAAGGACACGGATCGCGACTACTACATGTCGTCGCAGGAAGCAAAGTCCTACGGTCTGATCGACATCATTCTCGTGAAGAAGCAGTCGGAGCCGAAGAAAGAGAAGTAGTGCATGCCGCAGAAACTTCCAGAGGAAGAAAAGATCCGTTGCTCGTTTTGCGGGCGAACCGCCGACGAGGCACAGAGTCTCATCGCCGGACCGAGCGCGTACATCTGCGACAACTGCATTGCCAGCTCGGTGGATATTCTCCGCAGCAACATGGCGGCGATCAGCGCGAAGCGCGGCGGCAAACGCACGATGCTGACGCCCGTCGAGATCAAGAAGGCGCTGGATGAGTACGTGATCGGCCAGGAACCGGCTAAGAAAACGCTTGCGGTGGCGGTGTACAATCACTACAAGCGCATCTCGTCGATGGAGTCGCTGCACCGGTTCGACGAGGTGGAGATCGAAAAGAGCAACATCTTGCTGATCGGCCCCACGGGGACGGGTAAGACTTTGCTTGCGCAGACGCTTGCAAGAATCCTCGACGTACCCTTTGCAATTGCCGACGCCACAACGTTGACCGAGGCAGGCTACGTCGGCGACGACGTGGAGACCGTTCTTCTTCACCTTCTGCAAAACGCCGATTACAACGTCGAGCGGGCCGAGCGCGGCATCGTGTACATAGACGAGATTGACAAGATTGCGCGCAAGAGCGACAGCGTCTCCATCACGCGCGACGTATCAGGTGAGGGCGTACAGCAGGCGCTGCTGAAGATTCTCGAAGGTACGGTTGCCGGCGTTCCGCCGAAGGGCGGGCGTAAGCATCCCGAGCAGGCGCTCGTCAACGTCAACACGCGAAATGTTCTCTTCATCTGCGGCGGCGCGTTCGAGGGAATCGACAAGATCATTGCCCACCGGGTGAGCCAAAACCCGATGGGCTTCGGCGCGAACATCAAGAAAAAGAAAGAGCGCTTGGTCGATGAATCCCTCGCCCTCGTCGAGCCGGACGATCTTCTCAAATTCGGGTTGATTCCCGAGTTCATCGGTCGCTTGCCGGTGATTGCGCCGCTCTCGTCGCTGAGCGAAGATGCCCTGCTGAGCATACTCACCGAGCCGAAGAACGCCATCGTGAAGCAGTACAAGAAATTGTTCAGGATGGAAGGCGTGGAGTTGGAGTTCGAGGAAGGGGCGTTGAAGGCGGTTGTTCAGCGGGCGATGGAGCGAGGCACCGGCGCCCGTGCGCTGCGCTCAATCATCGAAGACGTCATGCTCGACATCATGTACCACCTCCCGGGCCACACGCGCCTGATGAGGTGCGTCATCACGAAGGATACCATCCTCAAGAAGAAAGACCCTGTCTACTTCTACGAAGAGAAGCGGGCGACGGGGTGAGGGTCTGGGTGAACTGAGGCTGTCCAGAATGTGGGTCGCGCGAGCCCGCCGGACCAGAGCGGGGCTTTGGTGCGACGGGCAGGCTGCTCAGCTTGCAGAGATTGCGAGAATCAGTTTGGATTGCAGAATGTGAGCGTTGACCGTGCGAGATTCTTGGACTTTCTGCACTGCCTGAGTTGCTTGGCCGCTAGTAGATCCCCCTCGAACTCCGCTGCTTCGTAATCTTGATGTCCTGAAGTTGCGATGCCTTCACGCGAATCTCAAGCTTGAAGCTGCGGTAGTTGCCTATCGGTATCCAATTGAACAGCATCTCCCAGCAGTGGAGGTCGCGGTAGATGTCGATGCTCGGCGCAGCAAGCTCTTTGTTGAGCACGTCGTACGCGCCGCTCGTCGAAATCTTCCAATGCTCGGTCAGGTTGAAGCCCAGACTGCCGCGCAGGTTCGACGAGCGGAAGCGTGCACCCGGCACTTTGCTCTCCGAAAAATCCCACGATAACTGCAGCGACCATGGAATGCTCAAATCCGGCTCTTCTTCGCGCTGGAGGCCGTAATAACCTGAAGCCTGGCTGCGCAGCATGCCCGAGGTGTCCACCGGCGTCTCCGCCTCGGAGCTTTTCTTCCGCTCGCCCGAGAGCGACGTGGAGAGACTGACGCTGAAGCTCGTCATCCGCGCGAGACGACCTTCTTCATTGATCAAGAACTTGTTCACCCGCCCGACGACCTGCCCATTCGGACGGATCGATTCATCAAACTTGTACAGATCGAAGTTGCTGCTGCCGCTCACGTTCAGCACGCTGCCGATGTCGGTCCGGAAGCTGACACCGACAGGGGAAAAGTTGAGACTATCTGCGGCGAAATCGTACGAAATACCCGCGCCCAGGTTCACAAGCTGAATCTTCTTTCCCTCCTTCAAACCCTCGGCGTTCTCTTTGGCGGTCTCGCTTGCTTCGCGTACGGTTGGCGACGTCTTCATCTCGAAAACGTTGCCTACGTTGAACGACGCGAGAAGTTGTTTCGGCGGGAGATTTCTTCCGTACACTTGCTTCGAGTACGTGAGCGAGAGCGACGGGTTAACTGTGTGGCGAAACGCCGCGATGCCCAACGCGTTCGGCTGGAAGATGCCGTAGAATCGCGTGCCCGCCGAAACGCCGCTTGCGAAAAACCCCGCGGCCTGGAAATTCTTCGTGTCGGCAAAGGTCAGCGAGCTATCCGCCGGATTGCGCTGCGGAACCGACGCGCTCGACCACGACCGGTCGTCGCGGAACGACGCCGATGGCGTGATGGTGATATAGCCCAACTTCGGTGACGCGTTGACGTTGATATTCTGCGAAAGCTGCTGGCGGCTGCTGCGCCCGAAGTCTTCCACAGTAACGAGCGAAACAACACCGCCCGTCGTCTCTTTGATACCGCCGATCTTCTGGTTGATCTTCGAGCGGCTGTTCGCGAACTGCGCACCGTAGCTGTAGCCAATCAGCTCATACCAGGCGCCTTCCTCTCCCGGAGAGCCGAAGCTTCCGCCTCTTTTCTTCGCACGGAACGGGAAAGTGTGGCTGCGGTTGAAGCTCAGGGACGGAAGGGTCTCATCGATGCTGCCGTCGCGCAGATTCTGGCGCCGGGACACGTTGATGCTCATGCTGTTCGGCGTGCCTTCCCACGACTTCGAGAGCGTCGCGTTCGAGAAGATGGCCTGCTCGAGCGCCTGCTGCAGGCTGTTGGTCGCGAGATACGAGTTGTTGCTCGCAAACGTGAAGTTCACGTCGAGCCGCGTCGTTGGGTTGAAGTCTTGATGATGGTTGATGCTGACGCGGTACGCCTTTTCTTCCGTCCGGTCTGGGTCGTCCTTCTCGCCGGTGTGAAGGTTCTTGTATTCACCCGAAACCGAGCCGCCGAAGTGGTACCGTAGGGCATAGCGGTAATCGGAAAAGAGCGACCATCCGCCGCGCATGTACCAATCGCCGCGCGTGCTCAGGTCCATGTAGTCGTTCATCGCCCAGTAGTATCCGAAGTGGCTCAGGTAGCGGCCGCGCCTGCCATCTTCTCCGTAGGCGGGCGTGATGATGCCCGAGCGCCGTCCGCTTTTGTTCGGAAACACGCCGAGGGGAAGGGCAAACACCGGCACGTCGGCGATGTACAGGTAAACCGGCTCGGCGACCACCTTGTCTTGCATGATCACCTTCATCTTCGGGCTGAAGAAGTAGTAGTGCGGATCGTTGGCGTCGCACGTCGTGTAGCGTCCGTCCTCGACGAAGAAGGCGTCTTTCTCGATCTTCTTGATGGCTTCGCCGTGGTAGTATCCTTGGTCAAGCTCCGTGTCGCCGATGTTGATCTTGCCGCGCTGCGTTTTGAAATTGTAGCTAAGCTCCTGTCCGCGATATTCTTCTCCGCCGTCGATCATGATGGGAGAGCCGCGGTAGCGCGCCTTAGGAGCGAACTTCCGTTCCAGCGGTGAACCGGACGCCTCAGCGGTAGTGTCCACCGTGTCGATCACGCCGCGAGCGTACATGACCGACACTTCCCAGTTGACATCGATCTCTTCCGCCTTGAGGCGCATCTGTTTGTGTCGCACGTCGCCCTTCCCGTACATTTTCATCATGCGCGTATGGAAGGAATAGACGATTGAGTCGGTGGACGAGTACGACACGACCGAGTCGACCCCGCTCACGCGTACGGGCTGCGCTGCGGTTGTGTCGGAGCGAACCGTATCATGCAGAGCTGTAGCGATTTGCAGACTGTCGGTCTTGGATTCTAATGATGGGTAGACGGTCTGACCCCAGAGTTGACCGGTCATTGGAAGAAGCAGGGAGAGAAATGTCAGCAGCGGTTGCCTCATCGAAGGTGCATCCTCACTCGGCTCTGCGGGGCGAAGTCGTTCGCTTGGGTATGAACGGCAGCGACGCAGCCCCGAGGATGCCAGCGGCGTTTCCTAGCTTTGCGGGACGCACGCGGATCTGTTCTTTGCTGCCTTTTAGGACGCGCGCCCGCACCGAGCGTTGGATGGCCTCGAACACAAACGGCTCAACCGCCGAGATGCCGCCGCCAACAATGACAATTCGAAGGTCAAGCACGTTCAGCACCGAAGCAATCGCAGTGCCGAGCAGCTCGCCTGCTTCTACCAGAATCTCTCGGGCGATTGTGTCTCCCAGACTTGCTGCTTGCGAGAGAATCTGTGGATCGAGCATCTCAAGGTTCCCGTGAAGGAGTTCTATGATCTTCGAGGGAGCCGCGGCAGTGGGCTGATGCTTCCACGCCTCCACGAGCGGCAGAAGTCGCTCGCTCGCTCGCTGCGACAGATACCGCTGTCCGACGTACGCTTCAACGCATCCTCGGTTGCCGCAGCCGCAGAGTGGACCGTTGTAGTCGATTGTCGTATGGCCGATCTCGCCCGCGCCGCCGTGCGGTCCGCGATAGATGTCGTCGTTGAGGATGATTCCAGCGCCGACACCCGTTCCCCAGATGATGAACAGAAAGTCGGATTCTCCGGCGCCTGCGCCGAATCGTGCTTCAGCCAGCGCCGCAACGTTCGCATCGTTCTCGACGGCAATCGGGAGATGAAGAGCTTTCTCCAGTTCTCGACCCAAATCGACTTCCGCCCAATCGGCAAAATTCGGAGGATATTTGACGGTACTGCCATCCGTGCCTACGACTCCTGGCGCTCCGACTCCTACGCCGACAATCTCTTCACGCTTGCACTGCCTCAAAAGTTCCTCAACCGTGTAACGAATCTGTCGGATCACGGTAGCCGGGCCTTTGCTTGCCATCGACTCGGACGTCGCCGTAGCAAGGATGCTGCCGTGCTTGTTGACAACGCCGCCTTTCACTGTCGTTCCTCCCAGGTCGATGCCGATTGTCAGCTCACGCGCCATAGTCGTTACCGTTGCTTTTTCTTCCACCATGTGTTCAACCGTTCGCGGATTTTCTTTTCCTCACCGTGGTCGGTTGGCCGGTAATAAGTGGCCTTTTTGAGATTGTCTGGAAGGTACTGCTGGTCGATGAAATTGTCAGGGAAGTCGTGACTGTATCTGTATTCGCGACCGTAGCCGAGTTCATCCATCAACTTCGTGGGCGCGTTGCGAAGGTGAAGAGGGACGGATAGGTTCGGCTTCGTGCGAACATCGTGCATAGCGTCCATGATTGCTGCAACGGCGGCGTTGCTCTTGGGCGCCGAAGCGAGGTAGGCGGCACATTGCGAGAGAACGATCTGCGCTTCCGGCATCCCGATGTAATCAATCGCCGTGAAGCAGCTTGTGGCAAGTGTCAACGCGTAAGGATCAGCGTTGCCGACGTCCTCAGATGCGAGTATGATCATCCGTCGAGCGATGAACTTCGGATCCTCGCCGCCTTCGAGCATCCGAGCAAGCCAGTAAACAGCAGCATCGGGGTCTCCGCCGCGCATACTCTTGATGAATGCCGAGATGATGTTGTAGTGTTCCTCACCGCCCTTGTCGTATTTCGCGTACTTGCGCTGGAACGCTTCGTCGAGAACTTCTTTCGAGATTGATCGTTCGCCGGATTTGGTGGGCTTCACGAGTCGGACGGCAATCTCAAGCCCGTTCAGCATCATACGCGCATCGCCCGCGGAGAGCAGCATGAGGTGGTCGCGTTCGTCCGGTCCGAGAACGATATTCAGTTTGGCAAGGACTTCATCCTTGGTCAGTGCATCGGAGAGGATCTGCTCAAGCTCCTGCTTGCCCAACGGCTCAAGGACGTACACGCGGCAGCGCGAAAGCAGCGGACCGATGACCTCAAACGAGGGATTCTCCGTAGTTGCCCCGATGAGCGTGATAACACCCTCTTCCACGCTGTGCAGCAATGCGTCCTGCTGTGCTTTGTTGAAGCGATGTATTTCGTCGATGAAGAGGATCGTACGCTTGTTCAGATGCTTGCGGTTTGCTTCCGCCCGCCCGATTACGTCGCGGACATCTTTGACCCCGGACGAGACAGCATTGAGCTGGAAGAACTCGGCTTTCGTCAGATTAGCGATGATGCGCGCCAGCGTTGTCTTTCCGCTGCCGGGTGGCCCCCAAAAGATCATCGAAGGTACCTGATCGGTCTCGATCAGTACGCGCAGCGGCTTGCCTTCGCCGAGCAAATGATCCTGCCCGGCGAAACCATCGAGCGTCTGAGGCCGAATGCGCTCCGCGAGGGGGGTAGAGGAAAATCGCGCCCATGGAAGGGGTGGTGGGTTTCGTTCCGGGAAGAGATCCATATGAGCAGATACTCGATACTTGATTCTGGATGCTGGATAGTTATTCTCTCGGCGCGCCTACAGGGTTATCCGAGTCATGTGACATCTCTCCACGGGTCTCAGGAAACGCTGCAATTTCCGTCCGAGCTCGTCGTAAGCATCCGTGAACTGTTTGTATAGGTCGGCTCGTGCGAGTGAGCCTGTCCCGAACAGGAGGTCGAGGTGTGCGCGCGTTTCATCACACGAAGCAAGGGCGTACACCAGGAATCTCACGAACTCGTTCTTGTATTTCCTTCTGCCAAACCCTTCGGCTATGTTTCCACAAACCGATTTGGACGATCGGTGCAGCTGGCTTCCTTCCTCGAACATCTCAAACTTCGGTAATTCCATCGTCGCCTCGTGAACCTCCACCGCAAGGCGGTGTGCCAGTTGATAAACCTCGAGATCTCCGTAGCTCAGATAAGGCATACTTCCTCCCAATCAAACATCGAGTATCAAGCATCCAGAATCCTCTATTTTCCCCTCTTCACTCGATATACCGTTTCACCCGGTCGGATCATCCCGTGCTCTTCGCGGGCAATTTTTTCGATCAGCTCTCTTGCGCTCGTATCCTTCTCAACAGATTCTTCGTCGAGTTTCTTTGAAAGCTCGCGCAGCTGCAATTGTTCCTCCTCGACAGCGCGGACTTTCTGTTCCCAATCTTTCTTCACGGCTTGCAGCTTGAGGCGCTGGATAACCCCTTTGCCGCTGAAGGTCACGAAGAGCAATATTGGGACAGCTACAATGATCGACCAGCGGAGCGCACGCCTGTTCCATAATGCCTTGAGGATTCTGCGCGGCAGCGACTCGGATGACGCTTTTCTGTAGAACTGGATGTCCATCGGTCGAGGAAGGAGCAAGTGCAAAGAAAAGGTACAGCTTCTGGGGGAGGAAAGCAACAGAACGCGGGTTGGCGACCCGGTAGGCAGCCCGCTGTTCCCACGCTACGAGTTGTACCAGTCAGCCTTTGGCTTGTAGGCGGTGCGCAAGCGAGCCTTCTCCCGCTGCCGTTCAAGCGCGAGAGTAATGAGTCTGTCGAGAAGTTTCGGATATGGGATACCGGACGCCTCCCACAACTTCGGGTACATGCTGATGGAAGTGAATCCGGGAATCGTGTTGATCTCGTTGACGAAGAGCTTGTTGGTTCGTCTTTGCAACAGAAAATCCACGCGTGCCATGCCGGCACAATCGACGGCTCTGAAGGCACGGATGGCATGATCCTGCAACTTCTCCTCGATAGCCTTCGGAAGCTTGGCCGGAATGATGGCTTCCGACTTGCCGTCCACGTATTTTGCATCGTAGTCGTAGAACTCATTCGATGGAACGATCTCGCCCGGGACGGACGCTATCGGCTCATCGTTTCCCAGCACGCTGACCTCGATCTCGCGGGCGTCGAGGACCGCCGCCTCCACGAGGATTCTGCGGTCGTAGGTGCCTGCCAGCTCAATCGCTCTCAATAGCTCCTTGCGGTTGTGCGCTTTGGTGATTCCAACACTCGAGCCGAGATTTGAGGGCTTCACAAAACATGGGTAGGTGAGTTTCCTTTCGATTTGGGCGACAATGGCTGCGCGCTTGGCGCCGAAGTCCTTCCGCGAAAACCACACGTCGCCAGTTACGGGCAAACCGGCATGACGAAACAGCTGCTTCGCGACAACCTTGTCCATCGAAGCGGCAGAGCCGAGCACGCCTGCCCCGACGTACGCAACTCCTGCAAGCTCGAACAGACCTTGCACCGTGCCGTCTTCTCCGTATGTCCCGTGCAGTACCGGGAACACAACATCAATGGACTTCTTGACGAGACGAGCGGTTCGAAGATCCAAAACTCCCCGAACGTTCGGATCGGGAAGCATGGCTATCGGCGCGGAGCGACTCAGCTTGTTCTCCATCTTGAAGCGCTTCAGGGTATCCCGCCCGGTCAGCCAGCGGCCTTCTCGCGTGATGCCGATGGGGACAACCTCATACTTTCTTCTGTCGAGGGCATTGATGACCGACGTTGCGGAGACAAGCGACACCTCGTGCTCAGCCGAGCGCCCGCCGAACAAAACGGCAACGCGAATCCTCGATTTGAGATTTGTGGTTTTCATCTGTGTTTTTTTAGCATTTGTCGAACGATATCTCGAATGTCTTCGTCTGTTGGAGCTTCGGGAGCGCCGGGTTCTTCCGATCGCCCCGGTCTGCAGGCGATCAATCCCGTGAAGTCTTTTCCGTACGAGCTGCGACTGATGACGCGAAGCTTCTCGACGTCTTCCGCACTCAACGGTCTTTCGCCTCCTAGGACGCGTGCGACGAACATAATGTGCGCCGCGTGCTCGACCTTCTCCATCTTGAAATAGGCATCCCACAGATCGGCTCCGTAAGTAACGACGCCGTGGTTTGCAAGCAGTATGGCGTTTGCGATCTTGACGTAGGGCGCGAGGGATTGCGCAACTTCTTCCGTCGATGGCGTTGCATACTCAGCGAGGGGCACGGCGCCGAGACCGACGATGACTTCCGGGAAAACGCACGCCTCGAGCGGCTGACGAGCAGCGGCAAAGCCGGTTGCGTACGTGGGATGGGCATGGACGACAGCATTCACATCGGTACGCTCACCGTAGATGTATAGGTGCATCGGGAGCTCGGTTGACGGTTGACGGTTCTCAGTTATCACTCTTCCTGATCCGTCGAGTTCTACAAGGTCGTCGAGCGTCACCATGCCTTTGTTGATGGCGGTTCGCGTTGTGAGGATGTTCCCATTTTCCAGCCGGGCACTGACGTTGCCGTCCGTCGCCGTCACAAAGCCGCACGCGTAGAGGCGGTGGCAGATTTCGACGAGAGTTTCTTTCATATTTCGATGGGTGGAGACATCATCGGATCACTTCCAGCAACTCATCGACGAGGTGATATTTCTGAAACGGCGGCATGGTGTACGCGCCCGCCACGAGCGGTTTTGCCTCGCGCAGGAGTTCCTTTGTCTGCCGGATCCCGACCTTTCCTGCATCGTCGGCATGCCGGAGCTCTTCGCGTATCTTTTCGGGAATGACGATCCCCGGAACTTCGTTGTGCAAGAAGTCGGCATGCTTGTAGCTTCTGAGTGGAAGCAGACCAAGCATGATAGGAAGCCGGAGATACTCGATTCGCCTCACGAGGTTCTCCAGCGTCTTCATCTCATACAACGGCTGTGTGAAGGCGATCTGTGCACCTGCCTCGACTTTCCGTTCTAACTTCTCGATCTCCTTGTCGAAGTCACGCGCTGCCGGATTCACGGCGCACGCGATCGTGAACCACGTCGGCTCGCCGATGGGATTACCCATAATGTCCGTGCCGCGGTTCATCGATGCCACCGCGCGGATAAGTCCAACGGAGTCGACGTCGAGTACCGACGTCGCCTGTGGGTAATCTCCGATCTGGGCAGGGTCGCCGCTCACACACAAAATGTTGCGCAGTCCCAAGGCATGTGCGCCGAGCAGCTCCGACTGTGCAGCGATCATGTTCCGGTCGCGGGCCGTCTGGTGCGTGATAGTCTCGATGCCGACTTTCTGCTGAACGAGAAGTGAGATCGAAATCGCATCCATGCGCAGCCGCGCGCGTGCGCCATCGGTTATGTTGATTGCGTCGATGCCGCGCTCGTACAGCGACTGAGCCCCTTCGATCACCGTGCGCATATCAAGGCCGCGGGGGATGTCAAGCTCGACTGTCGTGAGGAACTTCTTGCCGATGTTCTTGCCGAACTTCGACCGACGAGGCGGCTCTGCATAGATGGTTTCCGGCTCCGATCTGATTGAAACCGACGGTCTCGCTGGCGGTTTCGCTTCCTTCTTGCCGACTTTGAGCCCCTTGACGGCTTCGACAATTGCCTTGATGTGTGCCGGAGTAGAGCCGCAGCATGCGCCGATGAGCGTCACGCCCGATTCGACAAGCTCGCGCGCGTATTGGGCGAGATACTCGGGAGTGGCATGATACACGCTGCGGCCGTCGAAAAAGGTCGGGATGCCGGCAGCCGGCTGTGCAATAAGAATGATGCCGTCTTTGTGTACGCTGCGCACGATGCTGAACATCCGCTGTGGGCCAACGGTGCAATTCGCACCCACAACGTCGGCGCCTTGCTCGATCAGATGCTCGATCACTTCGAGAGGATACGAGCCGCTAAGGATCGCCCCGTCCTCGGCAAAGGCCTTCTGCGCAACGATTGGAAGGTCTGTCAGTTCTTTTGCCGCGGTGAGAGCTTCGTCGAGTTCCTGCACGCTCACAAAAGTCTCCAGCATGATCAGATCGATGCCGCCCTCGAGCAGAAACTCGATCTGCTCCTTGAACACATCTCGCACCTGCTGCCGCTTCGTCTTTCCGATCGGCTCAAGAAGTTTTCCTGTCGGGCCTACGGAACCGGCAATGTACACGTTGTCGCCGGCAGCTCGCCGCGCGATTTCCACTCCGCTCAGATTGATCTCCCGCAGCTTATCCTCCACGCGGAAGTGAGCTAACCGCAGTCGGTTAGCCGAGAACGTGTTCGTCTCGATGATCTCCGATCCGGCGGCAGTGTACTCCCGATGAATGCGCTCGACGATGTCGGGATTCTTGATGTTCTGAAGCTCGTGGGGAAGCTCGTTGTACTCGTACAGGTCGAGCAGTGTGCCCATTGCGCCGTCGCAGACGATGGGACCTTCTCTGATGCGTTCCCGGAAAGATTTCTTCATGGATGTTAGGAACAGGAATTCCGTCCCCGGCAAATCGGGACGGGATTATTATACACAAACACCTATTTCTTTCCAAATCCGATTGGGAATACGGATGGTGTATGCAGGCTAATCTCCCCAGCATTGCAGGCTAATCTCCCCAGCATTGGGTCACTCGCCTCCTCTGACGGTTTGTCAGCGCGTACGGGTGCCCAAAAGAGGGGTACGTAAGGGGGTCCAGAAACATGATTGAAGGTGTCTCAATAGGCTCATGAAGG
>Ga0315284_10008746_pt1 | contig 14457 bp, 17 predicted proteins | sample YL17G09_16_MG_FD_203696 | JGI IMG/M metagenome (GOLD analysis project Ga0315284, IMG submission 203696) | Sediment microbial communities from Yellowstone Lake, YNP, Wyoming, USA - YL17G09_16 | ecosystem: Environmental > Aquatic > Freshwater > Lake > Sediment | place: USA: Wyoming | collected... | reverse complement strand
CCCGCGATGCAGTCTCGTCCGGAAGCCTACCAACGTCAGATGGGTTCGCCCCCGCCGATGCGTGGACGCGCAGTGGGATGAGACACATGAAGGGGAACACTGTGAAAGAGAAGTCCCTGTACCTCTTCTCCAAGCTCGCCGCGCTCACTCCCGAAGAGGCAGAGGCCCTTCAAGCCGCTGTTCGTCGCCACGCCGCGTTCGAGGCGACGGCGGCGAAGGGGAACATGAGCTCGGACGACACGGCGCAGATGAGGCACAACATCGAGCGTCTCAAGGCCTACCGGCAGAAGAAAAAAGACGACAGCTTCAAGATCCCCGACTGGGTGCGAAACCCGTCGGGGTCTCCCCCCTCTCCAACTCCCCGTTCTGGCGCAAGCGGGCAGAGAGGCAAGGGGAGGGAGCAAGCAGGGAATAGCTGGGGGCCGGGTAGCCGCAATGGCCCGTCTTCTGGGTCTCGCCCCAATTCCGAAGGCTCTCCCCCTAACTGGGGTCCGCGCCCCGGCCCGTCTCCGTACAACGAGCAGTACAACGAGGCGAAGCAGAAGCACAAGGAGTGGGAGCAAGAGTACAACCGGCGGCAGGAGGACTACAATCGGGCGTGGGAAGAACAACAACAGCGTAGGCGCAAGGACAGAGAGGAGTACGCGCGGGGGCAGGAGCGGGGGCAGGAGCGGGGGCAGGAGCGCGCGCGAGCCCATGAGGAGTACCACCAAAGGAGGTCTGAGGCAGAGGGTACGGGCATCCCCTCTTCGTCCTCTTCTTCTGGGTTCAACGCCAGCGGCGCAGGACACGCGCTCGCGGCTCTCGGGGGCTTGGGCTACATGGCCTTCGCTCCCCAGAAGAAGGACCCGAACGAGGCGCCGAGCGAACTCAAGGGGCGCCTCGGCGCGCACATGCAGACGACGGTGCCCCTCGGCATCGCTGGTCATCTCATCGGGGATTTCATTGGGGGTAAGTACGCACCGTCGATCGGTGCACTTGGCGGAGCTGCTCTTGGCGCCCTGGGTGGAGAGACCCTCTACCGAGTCTCAGCCCCTTACCGGGCAGAACACAAAGCAGAGAGTGCTTCCGCTTCTCCGGGTACGGCGCGTGCGCTTCGACGGGATGCGAAGAGGACGGGAGCTTCTCTTGGTAGGTCAGAACTTCTGACTTCGGGACTCGTACATTTTTCCCAGGTACCCCTGATGATGGGGGCAAAGGATCTGCCGCGCGTCGCAGCCTCCGCGACGTCGCACGCACTCGGCAAGGGGCTCTTCAACGAGTACGTCAACGCGCGTGCGATGCAGAGTTTCAACAAGAACGAGGAGAAGAGCGGCGTGAAGAGTGCGTCCCTCGAGTTCGATCGCCTCTCTGCGGTCGACTTCTTCTCCAAGCTCGCAGAGACGAACGCGGGTAAGTGGTGGGAAGAAGTCGGCGGTCCTCATCTTGCAAAGGGTGGGAACAAGAGGAGCTTTGAAAAGCTCATGACTCAAGCCGGTCTTAGTGACGCTCACAAGAAGCGTTTTCGTACGGCTTACGGAAGAATCGAAGATCAGAAGAAATCGACTGAATCTACAAGTTCAAGTACTGGCCCGAATAACTACACGACGAATTCGTATGGGGAGCAGGTACCGAATAAGTTTCCTAGTCTCTCCCCTGGCCGGGTACAGCAGGGACTTTACGGGGCTGGTACGGTCGCGGGCCTTGGATATCTCGCGGCAGCGCCCAAGACGAAAGATCCTGATTCTGCTCCGCAGGAGTGGAAGGGGCGCCTCGGTGAGCACATGCAGATGACCCTCCCTGGCGCGATCATGGGTGACGTCGCCGGGCGTATGGGAAGGGCACTGGCGGTTGGGCAGTACAAGGGCAAGGGCAGAGGACTCCCTTCGAGATTCGCGTGGGTACAGCATGCACCGGCACTAGGTGCTCTGGCGGGTACGGCACTAGGCGCTCTAGGCGCAGAAGCTATGCACTACGCGAATAAAAAGATGGCTCCAATTTCCGGTGAGGAGGCCTTCGAGAGTGAAGAGGAAAGAAAGAAGCTCATTCAAGCGGCCTCTCAGTCCGCTGCAAAGAATAGCCAGCGGGCGCTACTCATGCGCGGGGCTGGAGGGGTTGCACCGGCGTTTCTGGCGAAGAAAAACATACGGCACCTAGCAGGAACTCTTCCCGGGATGGCCCTGAGCACGGTTTCTGGTTCTATTGGAGCGGGTCTTGCTCGTGAGTATGGGGACTCCCTCGCGATGCAGCGCATGAGGGAGCTAGAGGCCTCTCCCCCGGAACTCACACCTGAGCAACGTAGTGACCAGATCTCTCTCCACGGAAGGGACTCTCGTCTCTTTACTCCTGAGCAACGAGGGGCTATTGGGGCGGCGGAGGATGAGTGGGACACAGCCCATAGGCCAAATCGGATAGGTGCCATGATCGGCGCCGGTCTTGGTGGTCTAGCAGGTGTAGGACTCGCCCGTAATTCTGGGAACCTCCTGTTAGGCGCTCTCGCCGGTGTAGGGACTGGAGCCATTGGCGGCCGTCTTCTCGGAGGCAAGCTTTTTGGGGACAAGAAGCGTCAACTAAAGGCGACAAAAGAAGTAGATCGCCTGACGCACGAATACTCGAAGTCAGCCTTTGCCACGAACGCCTTCTCCGGTCCGATGAACCCGAACATCCAGTCGGGCGCGAGCATCATTCCCCCGTTCAAGCAGCCCTCGCTCCGAACCCCGGTGGAAAAGGTGGGGGAGATCAAGGAGGCGTTCGGACCTGCCGACGCGAAGTCCGTTCTTCAGGCCGTGAAGCCTCGCGTGCTCAAGGCCCCCTCTACTGCCTCTATGCTAGGGGCGGGTTCGCCTACGCCTGGAGCAGCCTATGGCTATTCTCAGCCTGCAAGGCAGTTGGGAGAAGACAGTCGGCATCTTCAGGGATTCGGCGTACCCAAGGAAATGATCAGTGCCGCGCAGGCTCCTATGCTGGAGGAGTCTAAGCAATTGGGCGGGCGAGTTCTTGTCCCTCGTGGTGGCGATGTCACCAGGAACATAGGCGGTATGTACTCGCGTATGGCGTCGTTGAATCAACAGACGTTGAAGGCCGCGCCCTCGTTAGAACCTATCTTGGGGCCACGCGTAAAGAAGACCCAAGAAGCAGCGAATGCCTTTTCTGCGGTTCGAGAACCCAACGATCGCATGATGCTGGATGCGGCGATCAAGGGGCATGAGTTGAATGAGGCGACGGTACCCCCGAGAAGGGGCTTCGCGGAGTTAGGCCATCGTTCCCCCGAAGTCATTCTCCGAGAGCACAATCTCGCAGCGACGCTACCTGAGGGATCTCCCGTGAAGGGAGCTCTGAAGGCAATGAGAGAGCATCACGGGGAGGCTGCTGCTCTCCGTGGCGTAGGACTTGAGTATGGTGAGGGGCGTATTAGTCGACACGCCAGAAAGCACTTCACCAACATGCTCGCCGCCCCGCAAGAGCAACAGATGAGAGACATGTTCTCGAAGACGGCTGCGGGTCTCGGTTCCAGAATGCTTGTAGGGTCCGGTCTCGGTGCGCTGGCAGGTGCCGGTTACCACGCTATTGCTGAAAGGACACCGAGTGGATTGCCGCCAATAGGTGGCCGCGCGCAGGCGTTAGACAACAATTCTCCAGATCCTTTCTTTGGGAACGGTAAGGAGAAGTTCCACGATGCGTCTCAATGGCACATCAAAAACGCTCCTAAGGACTGGAAGAGTGGAACGTCTTACAGGCGCGGTTCCGCTGTCCTTCTGGAAGTTCCGACTGAGCAAAAGGATGTAGTTGGTCGTACTGCCCCCGTCCTGGTTTGGGGTGATGCCCAAAAAGAAGATGTTCTAGGAAAGATGAAGGAGTTTTCTGAAGGTATCGGAAGAACCTATTCACCCGAGGAACTAGCGCGAGCGGAAGCTTTGGTGAACGAAGCGAAGAAGTCCTGGTGGCGAAGAAAGACGGCCGCTGGAGCACCCACGCGCGGGAACTTCATGATGGCGAGCGACGTGCCTCCGTTCAAGGTGCCCTCGCTGCGCGCTCCCATCGAGAAGAACAGCGACATGCTCGACACGTACTACCCGTACGGTCCGGGGGACTTCAAACCGGCGCGGCTAACCGGGAGACCGAAGACGGCTGCACGCGAACCCCGTAAAGATGGGTATGAGCACTACTACGGTGACGTTGTTGGGGACATCTACCGTAATCCGAAATTAGCTCCTATTGGTGCTGTTCTTGGCGGATTGGGTGGAGCTTCTCTCGCGCAACTCGGCGGGTCTTCCTTGAGGAATACGGCACTTGCTGCCGCTATTGGTGCGGGGGTAACTGGGGGTGTGGGCTACCTCGCTCGTAAGGTCTACGAAAAGCACAACGTCGATGGGTCAGAGCGACGTAAGATTGCGGGTCTCTCCCCCATGCAGTCCGCCACGCATGCGAAGACGATCGGAGCGCCCAAGATCTCCGCGCCACCGGGGCCGTCGATCGCCGACATCGCCAAGCCCAGAGGACCGGGGATGGGCGTGGGAATCGCGGGCGCGTTCAAGGGCAGCATCGGGGGCACTGCCGGCGTCAGTCAGAAGTAGCGCGTTCGAGGGATAAGTCTCTCGAGAGGCTACGGCCTCTAATGAACTCCCTTCTCTTGCAGTAGCAGGAGAAGGGAGTTTTGCTTTGGAGGCACAATGAAAGAAACAGAAGACCAGTTACCGGGCGTGACCTTCCACCACAAGGGCTCGAAGATCTTTCAGCCAGAAGGTGCAATCAGGACCAAGAAGGCGATCCTCACTCTAGAGGCGGACATCAAAGATGAGGACCTCTGGAGAGAGGTAGAGAAGAAGTTCATCGAGGGCCTACGCGTCTACACGGCGGATGACTTCAAGGGCGAACTCGTGAACGCGTACAGGCACGACAACGCCCGTTTGAAGGCTGAAGCTGAGAGACTGGCCCACGAGAACGCGCGGCTTCAGAGGGAGAACGCGTACGTGCAGGAGAAGAACGCGGAGTACCAAGAGATCCTCTCAGGATTTTCGATTCGATTGTGTGGGGGGAATGAATGAAGGCGTGGGTGCTGTTCGTTTCGGGGGTTTCGTACTTCGTGGTCTTAGCGGCGGCGGGGCTCACCGACGGGCCTGTGCCCTTCTCGGTCCTGCTCGGTGGCGTAGTACTGGGCTGCACGATCGTTGCCGGAGTCAGCTTTCGAGTTGCACACAGGGGCCGTGAGAGGGAGCGTCGCATCTCCGACAGGGCCATCAACAAGTTCGGGGGGCCGCTCGAGGCCAGGCTCCCGCTGCCCTCCCGTTCTTCTACCCGGAGGGATAAACTCGACGCATGACGACTCAAAACTCCGAGAGCGCGATGCCTACCAACGAGAACCAGCCCACGGTCGGCGTGATGAACGTCTACCCCAACCCGTCAGGTCGCATGGACCCGATGGAGAACAACGAGCGCTACCCCGAGTTCTACAGCTCGGCGGTGAAGCGCGAGACGAAGGAAGATCGTCACAACATGCTGCGCCGGATCTTTGACAGCACGGGTCCTGCCTCTGAGCAGGCGCGCGCGGAGATCGCGCAGCTTCTTCATCACGGCGCGAGCGGCGACTACGAGTCCCACGCGCCTCTTCTTCAGATGGGAAAGGAAGCTTCGAGTGAGCAAGAGCCCAGTCTCGGAGACCTTGTCCAGCAGCGCTTCGGTCGCTTCTGACGAGCGGACGATCGAGCGCATGGAGCGCGCGCTCGAGGTAAAGAGCCCGGCAGATAAGGTCGCTGAGGGTGTCCGAGCCGGGATGAACGGCCTCATCGGGCAGCCGTACTCGACGGCCCGCATGGAACAGTCCGTGAAAGCTCTCCTCAAGGGACTGAACATCCCGAGCTGGAACGTGACCGTGAAGCAGAACGCAGACGACCCCACGGTGCTCGACATCAAGATGGACGTTCCTCTCAACTACAGCCAAGTGAAGGTCGAGCTATGACGAACCCGCTCGAGGAATACACCCAGGCGAAAGAAGCCCAGCGTGAGACACGGAAGTCGAAGGAGATCGCGCTCTGGAAGACCTGGAAGGATGAGGGCCAGCAGCCGCATCATCTCGAGCCTTTGCTGAAGCTCTACGAGCCGAACGTCGCCTTCAAGGTGAAGCAGTGGAAAGCGCCGACTATCCCTGAGAGCGCGTTCAAGGCGGAGCTGCAGACGCACTTGATCAAGGCGTTCGAGTCTTTCGACCCGAACAGAGGCGTTGCACTCAACACGCATGTCGAGAACCGGCTGCACAAGGCGAAGAGGTACAACGCGAAGAACCAGAACCTCGCGTACATTCCCGAGGGACAGATCGGGAGCATCTCTCCGATCGAGAAGGCGAAGAACCAGCTCTCTGAGGAGCTTGGCCGAGACCCGACGCCGCAGGAGATCGCCGACCACGTGAATGAGACAGCGGCACCGAACAAGCGGCTGACGGCGAAGCGCGTCGAAGTTGTGCAGCGCGCCATTCGGAGGGACATCCCCGGCTCCATGCTCGGTGGCGAGGCGGGTTCCGAGGGCGGGGATACGCTCTACGAGGAGCAGCAGCTCGAGCTCGCGAAGAACCTTCTCCCGCACATTTTCCCGAACAAACCGGAGATGCACCAGCTTTTCAACTACACCTTCGGGACCAACGGCCACCCGCAGATCTCGTCGACCAGCGAGCTCGCGAAGAAGATGGGGAAGAGTCAGTCCCAGATCTCCCGGATGAAAACGAGCATGGGAGCAACTTTGCAGAAAGAGATGGGCTTGACTCCCGGCAAGGATGAGGGGTAGTACTTCTTCTACATTGATTGGCACCCTCTGCCTTTCGGGGCACGAAATCATCTGAGTCTCCATGGTGCCCAGGAGCCTCACCTCAAGCCGACAGAGGTAGTCACGGCGAGACCAACGCGAGAAAGTCGGAGCGGGGGGCTCCCCGCAGATTCAGTTGTTCTTCCAAAGGTGCTTCGGCATCACGAGGGACGTACTGTTGAGGGTCTGACGGCGTGGAAAGACACGCATCTACTTCTTTGAGAGGACCGCCTTGAAGAAGTAGACATTCCGAGGTAGCTCAGTAGGTAGAGCGTAGGGGGCCAGAAGCCCCCATGGTCGTTGGTTCAAGTCCAACCTTCGGAACAGGGGCGGACGGGTACTTCGGAGACCTCTCTGGCGGCGCCGCCAGTTGGAGTAAGCACCGAAGTACCCGCGAGCCCCTTTCTATTTTCCTCGTGCGTACTCCTTCCCACACCTAGATCGGCTGGATGCTTTCGTCTTGGTCGGTGTGTTTCTCCCTTGACGGAGAACTGGTGGTACATTCTCGGGATGTCGAAGGTCGTTGAACGGAACGCTCGGCTCGACAAGCTGGTTGAGGCGACTCATTCATGGGCCAAAACGCAGCGAGCCTCCCTGAACCACCGGGTGGCGTCGAGCAAGAAGATATTGCAGGGGAGGACGGGGTCTGAGCGGCTTGCGCAGGCGGGCGTTCAGGCCACGTCTTCTCTAGTCATTGCGGAGATCGACGAGTTTCTTTTAGCGTAGGGTTTGAGGAAACCTACCCATGAATGAACAGTCGAACGGAAACGTAGGATCGCTGCCTTCTTCGCCCGCTCCCGCGGGTGTTCCCCTCGCGACGAAGCTGTCGAGGGACGATCGTTTGGAGATCGAGAACCTCTACTTGAAGGTAGAGAACTTGAAGCTTCAGCAGCTTCAGCTTCAGAGGGACATCGTCACCTCCGTGGAGCTGCGGCAAAAGCTTCAAGGGGAGATGAGCTCTCTCCAGATTTCCCTCTCCAAGAAGTACAGCGTTGACCTCCAGAATTGTGACATCAGTCACGACGGCTCGATCACCCCGAAAGCTAGTCCGCAATGAGCGGCGCGGCGGCGCCCGCAGCTCCGTCTGTTGCGACGGCGCAGGCTCTTCAACTCGACATCTTCGTAGATGCGGCGGCCTGGGAGGGTCTCTTCGACTCCCTCGAGGTCTGGCGCTCGCGCATCACGGACGGCGGACCGTACGAACCCTTGACGGGGGATGGGTGGGCAGCTGCCCGCGTACCCGCAGGCGTGATCGGCGCGGCGCCGGTGGTTCCAGAGACGGGGCCGAGCGTGGTTCTTTCGGGTAAGACGCTCTTCCTCTTGGTCGACGAGAAGACGCAGCTCTCGGTTGTCTTTACGGGGCTCGACCCGATCATCTTTGGGTCCGCGGCCGCGCAGATCACGGCGGGCGGTCTTTCCCTTGTGCGGGCGTTCGTTCTCTCGAACAACCTCGTCATTGAGACGGTTCAACCCGGTTCTGGCACCATTCTCCGTGTGGTCGGCGGTGACGCCGCGCCTCTCCTCGGTCTCATGACCACGGAGCCCGGCAGCCTGGGCTTTGGGCGAGACGCTCGCATCCCTCTCGTGCGTGGTATCGGGAACTACCTCTTCACCGACTTGAACGGTGACAAGCGGTTTTTTTACAAGACGCGTTTCTTCAATACGCTCACGCGTGTCGCCTCGGACTTCAGCCTCCCCTTTACGGGGAACTTTCTCACGAGCGTCAGCCCCCAGCGTCTCGTGCGTGCCGTCGTCGATGTCGTGGACCAGAACGGGAACGCGGTTTCGGGGCAGAAGGTTCTGGTTTACAACCTCTTCTCAGCCATGCAGGTCGAGGGAAGGACGAATGTCGGAGGCTCTCTCGAGGCTTCGACCAACAAGGACGGCCACGCCGAGTTCCTTCTTCTTCGTGGTTCGCGGGTCACTGTCTCTCTCCCCGGTACTAACCTCGTTCGGGATGTTGTAGTTCCAGTCGACCAGACTATCCAGACCTTCAACCTCCTCGATGCTGCCTACGGGAAAGACGACCTCTTCAACGTGCAGCGACCGGACATCGCGTTCGCCGCGCGGAGGTCATTGTGATCATCATCTCTTACCCAAAGGCGCACGTAGGTCGCGTCGAGCTGAAGCTCCCGCACGTCCCGGGCAAGCCGCTCCGTCTCTACCTCAAGGAGGCGGGGCTCGAGTCCTTGCGCATGCGGCACTCCGTCATGCGTCCCAAGACAAGAGAGCGCCTCACGAATGCGCATGAACCTAGAGACGGCGAGACGATTCTCATCGAGCTCGCTAGAAGGGCGATGAGTTGATGTCTTACGAGATCGTCGACATCTACATCAAGGATTCGTCCCCTGCGAAGAACCCCGCTGAGGGCGTTGTGGTTCGCGCTTTTTCGGAGAACGGGAAGATCTTCTATACGCAGGCCACCACCGACGTCGGTGGTCATGCGGGCTTCTTGCTTCCGTCGGGCCTCACGTTTCAGCTTCGCTTCTTCAAGCAGAACGTGGGCTTCGTGAACCCTCAGTACATCGTGATCGCTGCATCCCCTGGGGTGAACAGCTTTGATGTGACCTGCGACGTCCTCACGCCCCCGACGTCGAGGAGCGCGCGCCTTTGCGTGGCCTTCGGGTACTTCTACCGGATCGACGGGTCTCCCGCGGCGAACGTAGACATTCACGTCATCGCGAAGTTCAACCCGCTCCTCCTAGACGGCAACGCGATCCTCACTGAGCAGCTCGCCGTGCGCACCGACGAGAAGGGCTACGTCGAGATGCCTCTCGTTCGCTGTGGGCAGTACGACGTGACGGTCCAGGGCATCGAGGACTACCAGCGCTGCATCTCGGTGCCCGACGCACCGAACGTGAACTGGCCCGACCTCCTGTTCCCTGTCGTCGATCGGGTGTCCTTCACCCCCACGCCGCCGACGACGCTGGCCGTTGGGCAGGAGGTGTCGATCACCCCCTCGGTTTACGCTACGGACGGAAATCTCCTCTTAGGTGGGGCGATGGGGGACGTCTTCTGGAGCTCGAGCGACAACAGCGTGCTCGTCATCCTCCTCGCCGGCGGCGTCATCACGCTACGGGGCATCGGGCCGGGCACGGCGAGCCTTCGGGCGGTGCGCGCGGACCAGAGCATCGTTCGGATCCCCGACCTTCCCATTCGGGGCCTACCACCGGCGATCACGGTCTCTTGATGCACATGGCCTCCTCGCATCACTTCCGACGCACTCTCCGCGCCGCGCGTCTGCGTCTCGTTCCCTCAAGCGCGTGCTCGCCGGAGGAGAATCTTCGGGTGATGCTGGCGGCCGCGCGGCGGGTGGGGCAAGCGCTTCGGGATGACCCACCTCCGGCGGTCTTCGAGGCGGAGGCCGTATCCGGCGTGGTCAAGGCATCTGCCCCTGACGGCGGTGTCTTGAGCCTACCGCGGCGCGAGCGCGACCCGGCGCTTGTGCTGCAGGAGATCAACGGCTGCAAGTCGCTGCTCTTGGAGATCATTCGGCGGGCGGCGTACGACTGGGTGCTCTACCGCTCGAGCAGTCGTTTGTTGCAGCACAAGCTGGCTGAGCAGGCATTCACGTGGCTCTTCAAGGAGACAGAGGCTCACCCCGACGCGCGCGAGCGTAACGACAGCGGCAAGCAAATCACGTCCTTCGAGGCGATCTGCAGCGCGCTCGATCTCGACCCTGATGCCGTGCGCACCCACGTTCGCCGGCTTACACCGAAGAACGTGATGTCCGTGGGTCGCCCTGCTGAGTATCGCCGCAGGGAGTCTGCTCCACATGCGCCGGAGGAGGCCTCCGTCGTTCTTGGCGGTCGAGTTCTTGCGGCCGAGTGGGCGGATGTGGACGATTCTTACGAAGAGTAATCTCGCGTTCGGCAGGGGATAATCTCGTGGGGGATCACGCGCCCTATGGGGGAGTCCTTGTCGGATGTCCTTCTACTGCACGGCTGTCTCGATCGACACGGCTCGTGATTGCTTTACAACAGTAGGTTTCGGGTTCGCTGCACGCGGGCTGCATCGTTTCCGAGGGGCAACAAGAACCACAATGCGGAGAGGGGAGAATTGTTCCATGGCAGATCGCACTGACAACATTCGGCCGTACTTCTTGGACCTCGAGGCGCACCACGCGATGGGCACTTCACTGACCAGTTCTTCTCCCCGCTCGTTTGGGAAAAGCCTCGAGCTGTCCGTATTCTGGGTGGTTGGAGGCGACTCGATGACGGCACCCGTTCGCGTCAGCATATTGGGGACACAGGATGACGCGTTCTATTGTCCGAGAGACATCTTCACTCGCTCGGCGACAAGGCTAGGGGGCGAGCCGATCTTCAGTCCTCCTCCCTTCGCGGCGCCCTGCAGTGACGGGATCCTCATCATCTACACGCTCTGCACGGCGGCGTGCCCGGGTGAGACTGTCGACGTTCGGGGCGGCTACATCCTCGTACCAAAGGAGATCCTCGAAGCGCAGCATGTTGAGGCTTCAATCTCGGTGTCCTGGGGCAAAGCGCAGAAGCCAACAACGATGGCTGTCATGCTCGAGCGAATGGGCTTCGGAGAGCGTTCCTACAACCAGCTGAATTAGCGGTCTTCTTTACTTCTGGTTCTGGGAAAACAAGGGGAGTAGATGGGATAAGAACCTTGAAGGAGGTTCTCGCATGCCACTTCCCGAAGAGGACAGTTTCATCCGTGCCGAAATCTTCGGCACGAAGGCGCATCTAGACATTCCCGTAGAATGGCTGGTTACGCTCCTCGAGCTTCGAGGCTCAAGGCACCTGGCTGACCCGGACTTTGGCTACCCCGTCCTCCTCGGCATGGCCAAGGACGGGGTAGTCATCGTGGTGCTCCGGCGGCAGAAGAACCAGGACGGAGTTGTTCCCGACGCTGTGGCTATAGAAGCTACGCGGATGCGATCGGTCTTAGGTCCGAAGCATCCGCTTCATGCTGCGTGGAGAGTGCACCGCGGTCGATGTCCCCTGGCATCGCTCATCTTCACGCTTCAGTCTAGAGGTGCAGAAAGGAAGAGAGATCATGACGGATGAACTCATCAAAGTGAAAGAGGAGAAGCCACCCTGTCGCATCATCGCCGTCCTTCTCGTGAAGAGGGAGCCCCTCGCGAAGTTCGCCGCGCGTCTCCAGGACGCGATCAACGAACTGATTCGAGGAGGCTATCGTGTCGAGAGAGAAGCTATAAATCCTAGGGAATACGGCAGGAGTGGCTACATGGTCTTTGGCTACCTCATGGAGCCCACGAGCTTTGGTGCGATTCTCCCGCAGGGGCTTCAGCAAGCGCTGGGGCTCATTCCTCAAGCGGAGAAGGAGAATAAGCTCAGCGCTAAGGCCCGGGCTTGGGTTATCGGGCTGTTAGAGGACGTTCCCGAGGGAACGTGGACAGCAGCGGAGAGCAGGGCGGAGGACCTCGTGCGTAAGCACATGAAGTCGCTTCAGCCGAATGAGATGGAGACCTTCGCAGCAGAGTACATCGCGGAGGGAAAGCACCATGACAGCCAGTGCACTGGTGACGAGAAGTGCCGCATAGGCTTGACGTTCAAGAAGATCGCCGAGGCCCTCCGTGCGAACATCCAGTCGAGGCTCTCGTGAGGACAGTCTGGAAGTATGTCCTGTCCCAAGGCAACACGTTCCAGATGCCCGTCGGGGCGAAGATCTTGTCCGTCGGCCGCGCGCAGGGAGAGCTCGCTCTCTGGGCCCTCGTCGACACCGAGGCGGAGAAGATCGACCGGCACTTCTTCACCGTCGGCACGGGGCACGAGCTCCCGGACAAGGGCACGAGCGATGTGACCTTCATCGGAACCATGATGGTGCCCTACGCCATGCCCGGCATGGACATCGTCATCCACGTCTTCGAGTACTCGAAGCAGTAACACAACACTTACCCCCGCATCGCTTGCCCTCGGCGCCTCATGGTGTCGGGGGCAAGTTCGTTTTGAACCGTAAGAGGAGAACACAATGTCTATCGATATGAAGCTAGGTAACGCAGTTCGTGAGGCCCGCAAGGCCAAGAACATATCTTCGTCTGACCTGGCGAACAGGCTGAAGATCACAATCCCGACGCTCTTGGCCTACGAGCGCGGGGTCAATCCCATCCCCCCTGAGAGGCTCACGACGATCAAGAAGATCCTTCCCAACCTCGATGATGGAACGGCCGACGCGCCCACGCTGAACGCCCGTGAACCCGAGATGACACTCACGGGTGGTGTGACGGTGAAGATCGACGCGATCGTGAGGAGCATGGCGGGTGTGTCGAAGCTCGGGCCCGCTGCGACGAGGAAGTTGGTCGAGGTGCTCGGCGGCCTAAAGACCTCTGACGAGCATCTGGAGTTCGCGAAGAAGAATGAAGGAGAGCGCAGCGCCTGGGCTCTGCATCTTCTGCTTGCCTTCGACAAGGCGAGGGGGAAGAAGGTGGACTTCGACATGGTACAGGCGCTACTTATTCTTCAGCAGGATGACGAGAGATGTCGGTACTTCCTCCACGTACTCTCGACAGCGCGCAAGAATGACCTGACGATCGAAGAGCTTCAACGCCTGATCGAAGGGACAAGAAAGGCTTGAGATGAGTACCCTCGTTGAACAGCTTCGAGATGCAGACAGCGCGTTCTATGCAACGGGAGTCACGTCCATGAAGAAGAGCCATTTGACGCATGAGGAGATCATCGCCTACCAAGAGCTGACATCCGCGGAGGTGAGCTCGGTCTTCTTCAAGCTCGGGGTGCAACGAGGCGCTCAGCTCTTCTGGATGATGCTTCAGTCGTACATGATCGTGACTCGCGCGGCCAACGCAGGCTGGACATTCTTGAAGCAGTTCGACGATGGGGACGCACGTGGGATGGGAGAAGCTGTGAAGGCGTTGAGAAGTGCGATGCACGACTACGCGCCCCAGCACTTCTCCCCTCACGTGGCAGACCTGGAGTTTGCTGCCGACTGCTTTGAGCAGTTCTATGACGAGGCAGCGAGGACATCGTCCAGGGAAGAGATGGAGGAGCTCGTCTTTACATGGACCGAGCGCCTTCGCAACGCGGCGAAGGAGCGGAGAGTTCCCCGCGCGTCGTATCAAGACATTATCGATATGTACCAGCAAAAGAAGAAGTGAACTGAGGAGGTGCTCGTGTCTTCGACGACTTTGAAGGAAGCAGATCTCGAAGCACTGTTTACGAATACCGAGCATCTCTCTCGCCGCGAGTGGAAGACTCTGGAGGGGAAGACGATCGCCATCGAGAAGATGGACGACTCCCATCTCGAGAACGCCATCAAGTGGCAGGAGGGCCGTGGCGTTGTGTCCGTGGGGATCGTGGCGCGGATGGCTGGGCGCAAGCCCAAGACCCCCGAGGAGTCGATCGCCGTGATGGAGGCGAGTTTGAGCAGCCTCTCCAAGCGCAGCTACGACAAGTATCTCGAGCTCTTGGCGGAGAGAGAATGGAGAAGAAACACGTGCGGCTTCAACCCTACACGGCCCTTGGAGCACTTGGGCTCGAAGTCTTTTCCGCTGCCCAGGACGACGAAGAAACCATAGCGAGAATGGAGAGTGCGCTCGCTCGGAGATCCTTCACCGATAGCGGGCGCTTTTCTTCTAGCGTCCCGAATGTACGACTAATGACCTCTCCGAGGGGTCAGCGCATCGATCATGTCATCGTCGAGTTCGGCTATGGAGAGTTCGAAGGAAGAATCCTCGATCTGAAG
>Ga0315284_10008745_pt1 | contig 14457 bp, 5 predicted proteins | sample YL17G09_16_MG_FD_203696 | JGI IMG/M metagenome (GOLD analysis project Ga0315284, IMG submission 203696) | Sediment microbial communities from Yellowstone Lake, YNP, Wyoming, USA - YL17G09_16 | ecosystem: Environmental > Aquatic > Freshwater > Lake > Sediment | place: USA: Wyoming | collected... | reverse complement strand
TCTCTCTCTCTCTCTCTCTCTCTCTCTCTCTCTCTCTCTCTCTCTCTCTCTCTCTCTCTCTCTCTCTCTCTCTCTCTCTCTCTTTCTCTAGGCCGTCGTGGGCGCCGGCTCGTCGGGGCTCGCAGCTGCCCGCGAGCTCTCGCTGGCTGGGCACGAAGTCACCGTCTTCGAGCGCGGGAAGCGGCTCGGAGGCCTTTGGGCCTCGAGCGGCCTCGAGGCCGAAGAGGGCGAAGAAGGAGGAGGCCTGGACGACTCTGAGGCCTCCCCTGCTTCTTCCTCTTCCTCCTCCCGAGGAGCAGCGCGAGCGCCGCGCGTGCACAGCAGCCTGTACCCCTCGCTCCGCACGAACCTGCCTCGACTCCTGATGGGATTTACTTCTTATCCCTTCACGAGGGAGGCGATGGATCTGACCGAGGAGGAGAAAAGGAGGAGGGCGAGGAGGAGGACCGGCGAAGAAGAAGAAGAAGAAGAAGAAGAAGAAGAAGAAGAAGAAGAAGAAGAAGAAGAAGAAGAAGGAAAGAACGAGCTCGAAAACCTCGAAAACGACCTCGACTTCAAGACGTACCCGGGCCACGAGCTCGTCCTCCGCTACCTCCGGTGCTACAGCGACGAGTTCGACCTGGAGCAGTTCGTCAGGTACGGCAGGGAGCTGGTGAGGGCCTCCCCCGTGTTTTCCTCGACGGGGGGAGGAGGAGGAGGAGGAGGAGGAGGAGCACGCGAAGAAGAATCTCCTCTCCCGTGGCCGCGATGGCGGGTCGTCACTCGCGCGACGGTGCTGGCGGGCGAGACCGGAGACGCCTTCCTGCCCTTCCACCCCCCCTCCTCGTCTCCGCCTTCGTCGTCTTCCTCCCCCGACGAGGGCTGCGTCGAAGAGGTCTTCGACGCGCTGGTCTGCTGCTCGGGGCACTTTGCGCGCCCGAGGCTGCCGCCCTCTGCCCTGGCGGCGACGAGACGCAAGAGGCAGAAGTCGCCCCTGGCTTTCCCCGGGCTGATCCTGCACGCTCATTCTTACCGCGGCCCCGGCGTCGGGCCCTTGGCCAAAGCCCTGGAGCGGCGCCGCGAAGAAGGGAACAGGGAAACCGTCGTCGCCGTCGTCGGCGCCGGACCCAGCGGCGAAGACATCGCGAGGGAGGTCAGCGGCGTCGCCGACAGGGTGCTGTTGTGTTCAGCGTCCTGGGAGGGAGTGCCTTGCCCCAAGGGGGCGAAACAAAACATCGAGCCCAGGCCGTTTGTCGTGAGGCTCGACGCGCTGGGCGTTCACTTCGGGGGCAGGGACGAGGGTGGAGGAGAAGAGAAAGACAACACCACCGGCGACGGCGACGGCGACGGCGTCGGCGACGGAGAAGCGCCGTCTCATCCTTCTCCTTCCGTCTCTTCCCCCTCCTTCCCTCCCCCGGAGCGAGTTGACGCGGTCATCTACGCCACGGGATATCTCTACGATTTCCCCGAGCTGTCGGGGACGATCGCCGTCGAGGACAACGAGGTCCTCCAAGCGGGAGGAGGAGCGGCGGCGGCGAGAAAAGAAGAAGGAGAAGGAGACGGAGACGGAGGCGGCGACGGAGACGGAGACGGAGACGGAGACGGAGACGGAGAGCAGCGACGGCGGCGGCGACCTGCTCAGCCTCTCCCGCTCTGGGAGCACCTCTTCTGCCCAGGCTTCTCCGTCGGGCTCTCTCTGCTGGGGCTGCCCTTCAAGGTGGTCCCGTTCCCGCTGGTGGAGGCGCAGGCTCGCCTCGTCGCGAGGGCGCTGGCCCTGGTCCCGAGCACACAAGAGCAGCGAGGGGAGGGAAGGGAGGAAGAGAGACCCGCCGCCTTCCCCCAGAGCGCTCAGGCGATGGCCGCGGCGGCCCTCGCGGCGTCTCGCGAGCGGGACGAGCAGGGGGTCGCCAGGCGTCACACCCACCGGATGGGCTGCCCGTCGCACTTCGAGTACATCGAGAGGCTGATCGATGCCGCCCTTGATCTTGGAGGAGGCGGCGGCCCTTCTTCTCCCTCGGAAAACTGGCGCCTCGCGCCCTGGAGGCAGTCGATGTACATTCGGGCCTCGGAGGCCAGGCGACAAGACGCGGACTCGTACAGGGACACCGCGGACCTGGGGGAAGAAATAATCAAACAGGCTGAGGCGGAGGCGGGCGCCTGGCTGGCTTGGAGGAAGAAGAGGAGGAGGGAGGGAGAAGGATGAGAAGGACGCCTCTTCTTCTGCTGCTCCTGTCAGCACTCACGACAACAACGCCGCCCTCGCGGCCTCGTAGAATCCAGAGAGAGAGAGAGAGAGAGAGAGAGAGAGAGAGAGAGAAGGAATAAAAAGTGTGCAATTATCTGTTTTACAGGAAAGAAACCGTTTCACAGCCTGCTGCTGCTGCCGCCGTTGCTGTCGCCTCCTCTTCCTCCCTCGCCTCCGCCTCCGCTCCTCAGCCCCTTCTCCACCTCCGCGGCCTTGGCAGCGAGCTTGTCCACGGCCTGCGCCACGGCGTCCCTCCCCACGACCAGCATCCTCGCGACCATCACGGGGTCGCGCTCGAACTGCTTCGAGGCCTCAAACTCCTGCCGCGCCGAGCGGCGCAGCGCGTCGCGCCACAGCTCGCCCGTCGGGGAGAGCGGTGAGGTCTTGGAGTCCGTGCTCCAGGTAAAGAGGGCCGTGGCCCTCCAGATGGAGCGATAGAGAGAGAGGGCTTCTCGCCTCGTCGTGAGGATCGCTGGTGCGTTGGGGCTGGTGCTGTCGGAGCTCTTGGGCTTCTCCTTGGCCTGTTTTGGTTGAGAAGAGATGTTTCCCCCCTTTGTCTGGTTGGGACGAGAGCTTCGCTCCCTCTTTTCTTCCTTTGCCCCTCCCTCTACGAATTCTAATTCTCTCTCTCTCTCTCTCTCTCACCAGCGCGTGATCCAGAACCTCGGCGAGCTTCTCCCCGGAGCCGTCGTCGAAGTGGACGCTGCCTTCGCCCTTATCGGAAGAGGTCGAGAAGCGGCGAAGAAGAAGGGAGGAGGAAGAGGTCACGGTCGAAGAGGTTGACGGTGCCGACGACGACGACGATCGCAAGGCGCATGCAAGCGCCGTCGCCGCAGAGCGCCTTGGCGCCGCTGTCATTCAAGAAAGCGCTTCTAACACTCTCGATGCCTTGTTTTCTGACGCCGCTGAGCGTGGCTGCGCGAATCGGACGCCTCTTTCCCCGCGCAAAAGCGCAACGAGAGGAAACAAACGCGACTTTCTTCGTCGATACTTTTGCTCCTTCCTCACAATCTGTGATTTTTTTTCGGTTGTTCGTTATGCTGAACGAAAGCTCGCCCTTCTTGGGGCTTTTGCCAGAGCCCCTCCTCCCTTCCCCGCCTCCGCAGCACCACCAGCAGCACCCCGCTGTCCTCCATCAGCATGATCCAGCCCTTTCCCCTCCTCCGCCAGCTTCCAGCACGGCGGAGGGCGCCCTCGTGCTCCTCGTCGCCCGGTCTCGCGTCGGCAGGGTCATTGGCCGGGCCGGAGACACCATCAAGTCGCTGCAGACCTACAGCGGCGCGGCCATCCAGATCGACCAGTCCTGCGACCCGACGCGCGTAGTGCTCGCCGGCGCCGATGGGGCCGTGCGGCTGGCGGCGAGCATGGTTGGGTAAGCGAGGAAGGGAAAGCGGGGGAAAAGGGATGATTAACAGCAAAGCGACCACGAAGAAAAAAGCAACGCCGATTTTAGCCGCTCGCACGAAGAGTATCTCTGCGCATCAGTATCCTCGCGCGGAGGGCGTTGATGCACTCCCTCGTATCCCCCTGCCGCGCCGCATCATCGAGATCGAGATCTACAAGACAGCGCAACCAGAAGCAGAAAGCACGCCCGTTCACTTATCATTTCTTGGCTCACCGTATCCTTCTCTCTGTCTCTCTCTCTCTCCAAAAAACCTCCTCTCGATTTCCCTCTAAAAAAAAAAAACTTCCAGCGACATCGTCTCGGGCACGTTCAAGGGATTCGCCCTGCTCCGCCAGCAGGCCCTTGCCTCGCGGGCAGATGGAAGGCCGGCGTACCTCGCGGGATACGGCCTCGTCCCCCCGGCGCAGGTGAGAGGAGCTTCGGTTTCTGCTTTTTTTCGATGAGGGAAAACAGCGACCAAGGAAAACCAAGCGCGAGAGAGGGAGAGCAGAGAGCCCCGGATGTCTCTTGCGAGCTCCTCCTCATTCCATCAGTCGGTCCAGCTCAAACCTTCGAGCCCCGCGCGAGGGGGCTGCCGTGTTGATTTTGCCCTTTCCTCTGCGACAAAAGTTGTCCTCGACCGTTCCTGCGGTCTGGTCGGGGCAATTGGCGAGCGATCGCGCGGATTGCAGTGCAGAGAGGGCGCCGAAGGATTTGCCCAATTTCCCCATCACTGGCCAGCTTCGTCGCCTTTGGTCGACCTCGCTCCCGGCGCCGCGAAGGCGCTTCCTCATTTATCTTCTCGCTGTCAAGCCGACTCTCACTCACTCACTCATTTTTCCTTTTCTCTCCTGAAAAAACTCTACCAGGCACTCGCCCCGGACGCGCCGCGCCCCCTCTCGGCGCAGGAAGACGGGATCTGGGGTGGTGCCAACGCAGCAGCAGCAGAGCAGCAAAGCGAGAGCGGCGCGGGAGACCTCTACTTGTCGCCGCCGTCGTCGTCAGCGGTGTCGTTGGCCACCTCCTCTTCTCCCGCCGCGCCCTTGGCGGCGGCCTCCTCCTCGTCGTCGCTCGACGGCGGGGCCGCTTCTTCCTCGCGCGCGCCCTCGCTGACGGGCCTGCTGCTCTCTTCCGGCGGCGGCGGCAGCGGGAGCGAGCTCCACGCTCAGCAGCAGCAGCAGCAGCAGGCTCGGTACGAAGAGCAGCAGCGCTATCACCAGCAGCAGCAGCAACAGCAGCAGCCGTGCCACACCTGCGGCGTGCCCGGATGCTCCCCCGCGGCGCACCAGCACCAGCAGCATCACGCCTACCAGCAGCAGCAGCAGCAGCAGCAGCAGCAGCCCTCTCCGTACTACCAGCAGCAGCAGCAGCAGCAGCCCTACCACGAGCACGGCGCTGCTGTCGCTCCTCCCCCTCAGCAGCAGCGCCGCCTCGCCTCCCCGCCGTCGCCGGCCTCCTCCTCCTCGACGATGATGGTCCCCCCGGCGACCCCGGCGGGGGTCGTCGCGCAGAGGCCCAGGCCGGCGACAATGTCGGCGGCCGCGGCGCAGGCGGCGGCGGCAGCGCAGCAGCAGGCGGCTGGCTCCCCGGGCGGCGGCGGCGCAGGCGGCGCAGGCGCCGGCCCTTCCCCGCTGGGCGCCCTCGCCTACGACTCCCTCGCCGGCCTGCCCCACTACGACCTCTCCGCGTACGGCGCGGGCGAGCGCGTGGGCAGGTCGGGCCCCCCGGCGCCCAGGCCGCTCCACCACGGCGGGCCCAGCCCCATCGCCTCTGCAGCCTCTGCCGCCGCCGCCTCTGCCGCCGCCGCCGCCTCTGGCGCGGCCGTCGCTCCGGGCCCCGGCGGGCCCTCTCCCGCCTCGCACGTTGCTGCTGCGGCCGCTGCCGCGGCTGCTGCTGCGGCTGCGGCTGCTGGAGCAGGAGAGCACCACCACCACCACTACCACGCGCGCGGCCCTCACCCCGCGGCGGCGGCGGCGCCGGCGTCGCAGTCGCAGTCGCACCAGCTCCTCAGCCACCACCTCAGCCACCACCGCCACGAGGACGCAGGCATCGGAGGAGGAGGGGCGGGAGCAGGAGCCGGAGCAGGAGCGGGCGGCGTCTACTCTCCCGCCTCTTCGAGCGGGCACCTCTACCAGCAGCAGCAGCAGTCGCCTTACCAGCAGCAGCAGCAGCAGCAGCGCTCGCTCCCGCACTCGTCGCCGCCCCGTGTCGCCTCAGCCGCCGAGGTGATGTTTGTTTCTGGAGACAAGGCGCTGCCCGCCGCGGATGCTGCCTCCGCGGCTGCTGCCGCTGCTGCTGCTGCTGCAGCGGCAGCGGCAGCAGCAGCGGCCGCGGCCTCTGGCGTCCTCCCCGGGACCAGCTCCCCTGCGCGCGCCCCCTCGACGCCGGACAAAGTCCCCGACGGAAGCGGCGGCACAGGTGCTTCTTCTTCTGCCTCTTCCGCCGGAGTCGCGGGGCAGCCCGTCGTTGCCCTCTCTTCCTCCACCGTGACCATCGACGACGACGACGCCGTCGCGCGCCTCGCCGCGGGCATCGAGGGCCTGCTGGCCGCCGGGGACGAGGAGGAGGAGAACGAGGCTGCGGCCGCCGCCGCTGCCGCCAAGGTCTCTTCTTCGAGCTCCTCCGGCCCCGAGGTCGGAGCAGGAGGAGCGACTGCTTCCGTTTCCGTCTCCGAGTCCAAACTGATACCTGCCGCCGCGGCGCCCTCGTCGCCTTGGGCGGCCGGCGGCGGCGCGGCCGGAGGAGGGGACGGTTGGGGAGCGACGGCGGCGGCGACGAGCGTCAGCGGCACCAGCGTCGGGAGCGACTCGTCTGCTGTGGTCCCGGCGACAGTCGTCGTCGCCGGCGGCGGCAAGAGCTGGGGCGCGTGAACGTGACTGCTTCTTTTCCCCACGCACCGCTTCATTGCTTTCGAAACAAAACATTGACAATCCGTACACTCTTGATTTAGAAACAGCGCGAACATCAACACCACGTTTTTCCGACGCTTATCGACCCCAGGCAGCCCCCTTTTCAGCAAAAGAACAAAACACCAACATAATCGTCTTTTTACCACACCAACAACTTTCGAAACTGAGGAGAGAGATAGAGAGAGAGAATTTGATCCAATTATTATTGCGGCGCGTTTCCCCCTTTGCCTTGTGGGGTTGGGGACTCGCTATCGCCTACTACTGTCGCGCCCCCCCGATTTATGATGACTGAGAGAGTGAAAGAGAGAGAGAGAAAGAGAAAGAGAGATTGAACGAGAGAACGAGAGATAAAACGTTAGGCCTCGCCACACACCACCAACTTTTAACTGCCGATTCTCTTTCCCCCGCATTTTCAACGCACCATCGTCGCCGCTGTCTATCCGAGCGAGGGGGAGCGGGGGTGGGTTGCCCTCAATCCCCTTGTCTTTGAAGAGGCCACGGCAAGAGAAAAAAAACTACCTTCACCGCCTTTTAACAAGAAAAATTTGCAACCAAACAACAACAACAAAAAACCCTGTGTCGAGAAAAGAAAAAAGTCTCTCGATCCTCTTTGATTCGATTTCATTTCATTACATTTTTTGTTTTTCATTGCTGTTTTCTTAGAATGACATAGTTCTGCGTTTGGGGGGGGGGAGGAAGAAGAACAAAAGAGCGAAAAGACAATCACCTACTGCTGATTCGGGTCGATGAGCCCGAGTCGCTTGCTCAGCTCGAAGTCGCACGGGTGGTGGCACCCGGCCCCCGGCCTCTCGCTGTCCATCGCGCACAGCCAGGGCGCATCGTCGGGCCTCGAGGCGACCGTGACCGCGTGGACCGCGGGAGAGACGTTGCGCCACTGGTTGCACGACGAGCACTGCACCCACAGCTCCTCCGTCGTCGCTGCCGTCGCCGCCGCGCCAGCGCCGGCGATCGAAGAAGAGGCTCCGCCGCCGCCGCCGCCGCCGCCGCCGCCGCCGCCGCCGCCGCCGCCCCCGCCGCCGTAGCCGTAGCCGCCTTCCTCCGCGGCCCGCCTCCTCGCCTGCCTCTCCCTCTCCCTGGCCTCCAGGGCCGCCTCCCTCTCCGCGTCCTCCTCCCTGATCTCCTGCTCGCACCGCCGCGCCGTCGAGGCCCTCGCCCCGAGCTCGGCCTCGACCGCCGCGACGACCTCCCGGGCCAGCGCGGCGATCCCCGGCCCTCCGTACTTGCCCGCCGGGAACCCGCCGAGCTCCTCGCGCGGCTCGTTGTAGGCCTCCGCGGCCCTCGCGATCCTGCGTGCGTCGACCAGGAACTCGGCGACCGTCGAGCACCTCCCGGACTTGGCGACCCTCTCGAGCCGCTCGAGGTCCATCGCCGACGCCCCCGCGGCGCCCAGCACCTCGGCGTAGTCCGGGGCCGCCGCCTTCGAGACGGGCTTCTTGAAGGGGGCGAGGGTCAGCGGCGGGAGGCGCCTCTTGGCCGCGGCGAGCGCCGGGACGAGCACGCGGGAGGAGAGGTGCTTGCGGGCCATCGCTGCCTGCGGCGGCGAGGGCAAGGGCGGTGGGGGTGGCGGGAGGACGATCCTGATTTGAGGCGGTCGTTGCTGGCGCTGTTGCTGCGGTGACGCAGCGGCGGCAGGAGGAGGAGGAGGAGGAGGAGGAGGCGCGCGCGCCGTGGTGATGACGATCTTCTTCTTCTTCTTTGCCGGCGCGGGGCGAGGGGAGAGGTTTGATTCGGGCTCGGGGCGCTTGTTGCTGGTGGTGGTGGAAGGGCCGGCAGTGCCGTTGCCGCCGCCGCCGTCGTCGTCGCCCCAGGGAACCGCCGCGTCGTCATCCGCCGCCGCCGCCGCCGCAGCAGCAGCAGCAGCAGCAGCGGCAGCAGCAGCATAACCACCACCACCAGCGGCACTTGTCTCCGCTCCCCTGCCACCAGCGCCTCCTCTTCCCCCTCCTCCTCCTTCTCCAGTCGGTTCGTCAGCCCAAGGGATGCCCCCTTCGTCGATCTCGGCGAAATCACCGTCGTCGTCGTCGTCAGAACGCGCCCTTTTCTTCTTCGAGAGAGCACCCCGGTAGATCACTCCAGGGAGGGCCGCCGCCGCCTTTTTGGCCGCATACGGTCCGCGGACGCCGGCGTTCGTGGCCTTCTGCTTGCCCTTTTTCTTGGCAGCAGCGGCATCAGGAGAGGGAGACCGGCCGGCGCCGCCACCCCCACCTCCGCCGCCGGCGGCGGCGGCGGCGGAAGCCGGAAGCGACACTTTCGGCGCCGCCAGCCCCGAGAAGCGGAGCCTGATGCCGCCGCCTCCCTCGCCCCCCGCGCCTCCCGCGCCTCCTGGGACGGGAGAGACCATCGTGGAGCCCCCTCCGGCATTTCCAGCGGCAGCACCAGCGGCAGCAGCGGCGTCGGCACCAGAGGGACCACCGCCGGCCCCCCCGTCTCCGCCTCCGCCGCCGCCGGCGCCGCGCAGGCGCAGCGGCCTGCCCCTCACCGTCCTCTTCCCAAACCCGCTGCCGCCCCCCGCCGCGCCCTCCTTCGCGTACATCGCGTTCAGGGCGGCGACCTTGTCCTTGTCCGAGATGACGAGCACGGTCTGGCGCTGCTCTCCCGACGCCGGGTCGGTCCACCTGATGGTGCGCACGACGCGGCGGTCGCCCTGCGCGGCCTCGAGGCGCGAGCGCGCTGCGCGCGCCGCGGCCGCGGCGACCTCGGCGCCGCCGACCGAGGACGCGTCGAGGAAGCCCTCGGCGATGAGCTCGGCGACGGCGGCGGCGTCCTCTCCCTGCTGCTGCGCGCCGGTGGTGGTCGGAGCGGCAGTGGAAGACGAAGGGCCGGCGCCGCCAGCTCCTCCCTGCCTCCTCCCTCCCGCCGCCGCCGCCGCCGCCGCCGACACAGCGAGCTCCGCCGCGCTCTTGGGCGTGGGGTCCCTCTGCGGCGGGTCGTCGGGCAGCTGCGTCGCCGACCTCAGGGCCCGCAGCTGCCTCTCCCAGATCGCGTCGGCGATCGCGGCCCGCTGCGCGTTGAGCTCGTGCGCGCCGACGCGAGAGACGCGCGCGTACCTCGAGCCGAACTTCTCGCCGAGCTCGCCGCCGTCGACGGCCGCGGCGGCGGAGAGGTCGCGGATGTGGCCGATGCGCTGCCACCGAGGGAGCTTGTCGACGTCCGCGGGGTCCATGCCCATCGAGACGAGGATCTCCTTGGCCTGGATCATCGAGAGCCGCCGGAGGTCGCGCCCTGTCCCGGAGATGGCCCCGGCGTCGCGCCTCGACGTCCCCGGCGGGAGCTCCACGACGGCGCGGCGCATGTCGCGGGCGTACGAGAAGCCGCGCGCGCGCCCCGTGGGCTCCGCCAGGCCCGTCAGGGCCAGGCTGCCCCTCTCGCCGTCGTGCATGATCCCGCAGAAGGCGTCGGTCAGCCCCCAGGGCGTGGTGGTGACCACCCACTCGACGACGGCGGCCGCGGCCTCGATCCCGGGGTGCAGCGCCGGGGGGATGCAGTCGGCCGCGACGCGGAGCCTCTCCGGCGGCAGGGCGGCGAGCCTGTCGTGGCTGCGCAGCCCGGACTCGCGGACGCGGGCCAGGCCCGACCTGCACGACTCGACGCCGCACCACTGCTCGGGCGGGGCCAGCCTGCGGAGCTCGCCCTCGACGGGCAGGATGCCGCCGGGGCGGAGCGCCCACGCGCCGTCGTCGTCGTCGGCGCGCACGGGCAGGCAGTCGAGCTTCTCCTTGAGGCGGGCCTTGATCGAGAGCGGCGGGATGGCGGGGAAGGCGTCCCGGAGCTCGGAGAGGCGGATGGAGGCCGCGGCTTCGGTGTTGTTGGCGGCGGCGGCGGCGGCAGCAGCAGCAGCTCGCTTGTTCCCTCCGGCGGCGGCGACGGCGGCAGCGCCGGCGCGCTCAGCGCGCGCGATCCTCTTCCGCAGCTCCCTCGCCGCGAACGCGACCAGCCTCGCCTCCTCGTGGTCGCGCATCAGCCTGTCCCCGGGGGCCGGCACGCGCGTCTGCGGCTCGTGCTGCCCGGCCAGGATCGTCCCGGTCATCTCGCGCAGCGACAGCGCGCCCGTCGGCGAGCGGACGAGCAGGAAGTCGGTCGCGCGCGGCGCGTGCGCGACGGCAGGCGCGCGCGCCAGCCCCGTGTCGATCGAGAGCACCGACTCCCCGGGCTCGACGGGGCCCAGCACGAACGGCCCCGGGGCCTGCGGGGCCAGCTGCTCCACCGCCCCGACGGTCCAGCGGCCCGCGGCGCCGCCGCCGCCCCGCTTGGCCAGCTTGGCCCCGGCGGCGTCGGCCGGCGTCCTCTTGCGGTAGTAGGTCGCGAGCCGCGCGCCCATGCCGGGCCTCCCCAGGCAGAGCGGCCGCTCTTCGACGTGCTCGACCAGGATCAGGTGCCCCGGGCCCCTCGACGTGAGGTCCCTGCGCCGAGCAAAGGCTCCGGGGGGCCTGGTGGGGTGGCCGCTGGCCGGAGGGGGCAGGGCCGAGGCCGCCGAGGTCGGGAGGGGCTCGACAAAGGGGAGCGCGACGGCGACCTCGAGCAGGGGCTCCGGGGGAGGGGGACAAGTCCCTGCCGCAGCGCCAGCAGAAGCACTGGCAGCGGCAGCAGCAGCAGCAGCAGCAGCAGCAGCAGCAGCAGCACTGGCCAGCGGAGCGCTGGGATCGAGGCGGGAGCCGCCAGAGGGCGTCCTGAGCCAGAGCACGGGTCGCCTCGCCCCGGGAGCCGAGACGGCAGCCTCGAACTTGCCGCCGCCGCCCCTCTCCCCCCCTCCCCCGAACCCGAGGGCGCGCTCCCAGAGCGCCTCCCCGGTCGTCCGCTGGAGCTGGACCTCGGGAAAGCGAGCAAAGAGGGCGTCGCGGCCGCCGGGGGCTCCCCCGACCAGGGAGGACAGGCGGACGACGGCAGCCGGGCCGGAAGCGAGCGCCGCGGCGGCGGCCCCCCCGCTCGCCGCCGCCTCCCGCAGCCTCTTGTCCGCGGCGGCGGCGGCGGCGGCCATCATCAGCGCGCGCGCCCCGGGGGCCAGCGGGGGCTTGGGCGGCGGAGCCCAGATCCCGCGGGGCCTGTGGCAGAGGTCGGACCTCGACGGCTGCTTCAGCGGGAGCGTCGACAGCGTCGCCGCGGGCGTCGCGTGTCTGACCTGCCTGAACCCGCCGGCGGCGGTGCCGCCGGCCCCTCCCCCGGGCCCGCCAGCGCCGCCCGCGGCGCCGCCCCTGCTCCTCCGGGGCGCGTACGCCGCGTCGTTGGAGACATTGAGGCGGTTCAGGGCGGCCACGGCGGCCTGCACCGTCGCGGCGCGCGCGCGGTGCGCCGCCGCCGCCGCGAGAGAGCCGCCCGCCGCGGCGGGCACGGCCGCGGCGGCGGCCTCGACGAGCTGCTTCTGCTGCTGCGCGAGCAGCGCCGCGACCGTGGGCGCGCCCTGCGGCGGGGGGATAATCTTGGCCGCCGCGTGCGAGGCCAGAGGCTCCAGGATGGGGGGGAGGAGGCGAGCGGAGGCCTGCGGCGGCGGCGGCGGGGGGGGAGGCGGGAGGCCCGCGGCGGCGGCCGCGGCGACCGCCGCCGCGTGGGCAGCCGCCTGCGCCGCCGCCGCCGAGGCGGCAGAGGCGACCGCGGGGCCCGCCGCCAGGGACTCGAACACGATCCCCGGGTCGTTGGAGTCGAGCAGCAGAGGTTCGCCGGCTCCCCTCGCCGCCGCCGCGGCCGCGGCCCTCCTCGCCCGCCGAGAGGGAGCGCCGGCCCCTGCGGCGGCGGCGGCCCCGTCGAAGTCGATCCTCGACTGCCAGGGAGCGGGCCTCGAGGAGGCGAAGGCCGCGGACGGGGCGGCAGCGGCGGCAGCGGCAGCGGCAGCAGCAGCGGCAGCAGCGGCACTGCCGCGGAGGAGGCGGCTGCTGCCGCCGCCGCCCCTGCCGACAGCAGCAGCGGCCCCTCCTCCGGCCAGCGCGGCGTTGGCGGCCGGCTCGGCGCCTCCGGGCGGGGGCTTCCTCTCCGGGGGCCTCAGGTCGAAGCGCAGCGTCAGGGGGTGCAGCGTGGCGGCCACGGCGCGGTCTCGCGAGGCCTCATCCCTGGGCTTGCAGAGTGGCGACGGCGGCGGCAGGAGAGAGAGGAGGCGCGGAGGAACCGGCGTCGTCATCGTCGTCGTCGTCATCTCGTCTTCGTCTCCTTCGCCGTCGGCGGCGGATCCCTCCTCGTCTTCTTCCTTCGCGCCCTGCCAGTCCACGTCCCTCTCCCACTCGTCTATATTGGCGTTGGAGAAGCAGGCCTTGGGAAGGCGAGGGAGCCGGGCGACGACGCCGGGGGCCGCGGGGGCCAGGGCCTGCGCCTCCTCCTCGTCGAGCTCTTCGTCTTCGTCGTCGAGCTCGCCGTCGTCGTCAGAGTCGCTCTCGCCGGCGTCGTCGTCCGAGTCGCTCTCGCCTCCTCCTCCTGCTGCTGCTGCTGCTCCTCGCCTCTTGTCCCTCGCGGCGGACCTGACCATCGCCGCGTCGGCGCTGTCCTCCTCGGGCCACGGCTCGTCGGCGCGCTCCCCGGCGACCAGCGCGGGAAGCTCGTCGGAGAAGTCGGACGAGAGCTCGGCCGCCTCGTCGGCCGCGTCCTTCTTCCTCTTGTCGGCGGCAGCGGTGGTGTCGGCGGCCGCTGCTGCCGCCTCCCCGGCCGCCTTCTCTTCCGCCTCGTCGGCCTCCTTGCGCCTCTCCGCGGCCTCGGCGGCGGCCTTCTCGGCCTCGATGACCGAGGGAAGGGCGCGCGCCAGCAGGAAGGCGGCCTCGTCGTTCTCGATCGCCGCGGCGGCGGCAGCGGCCGCGGCGGCGGCGCGGGCGGCGGCGGCAGAGGCGGAGGCCTGGGCGGTCGCGGCCGTGGCGTCTGCGGTCGCCGCCGGGACGGAAGCCGGGGAGCCTGCGGCTGCTGCTGCTGCTGCGGCTGCTGTTGCTGCTGCTTCCGTTGCAGGCGCAGCAGCAGCAGCAGGAGCAGCAGAAGAGGGAGCACCAGGAGCAGCGGAAGCAGCAGGAGCCTCGGCAGCCGCGGCGGCCTCCTCTTCCTCCCTGTCCCTGGCCGCGCCGCGCAGCAGCCTCGCCGCCCTCGCCCTCGCCCTCGCCGCGCCCCCCGCCCTGCGGGTCGCCGCCGAGGCCCCGCCGGGAAGCATCGACCTGGCCCCTTCCCCCGCGACCAGGGGCTCGAAGAGCTGCGACTGGCGCAGGAGCGCCCCGGCAGAAGGGTTCGGAGGGAGCGCAAGAGGAAGAGGAGCGGCGGCAGCAGCAGCAGCAGCAGCGTCGTCGCTCGCGGCGGTGGAGGTCGACAGGAACGGGAGCAGGATCCCGGCCTCGGCGGCCCTCGCGGCCTGCTCGGCCCAGCTCTGGGCCCCGACGCGGCGCAGGGGCTCCATCGAGGGCTCGAGCAGCGGGTCCGGGGTGGCCGCCCTCTGGTTTCCTATCTGCTGCTGCTGCTGCTGCTGCTCTTGGGGCCGCTGCTGCTGTTGCGCGGCAGCAGCCGGCTTCGACGTCGGGAACGCAAAGACCGGCGCCGCAAGGGCCTGAGCAGCCGCCGCGGGAGCTCCCTGCTGCTCTTGCTGCTGCTGCCTCGGCGCCGCGGGCTCGTCGGCGTCGTAGTCGTCCTCGTCCGCCCCCGCGGCGGCAGCCAGCGCGGCCGTCGCGGCCGTCGCCGTCGCAGACGTCGGAAACGCAAACGCTGGAGCAGCAGCAGCAGCAGCCTCGGGAGCGGCAGGAGCAGGGGCTGCGACGGGCTCATCGGCGTCGTAGTCGTCCTCGTCTGCTCCGGCCGCGGCGCTGTTGGTGTGGTTCGTTGGTGGTCGAAAGAGAGAGACGAAAGGGAGGGGAAGAAAGAGAGAAGTGAGCACGAGGGCATGGGGAGCAACCAAAAGGGGGAAAGCAAGCCCCCCATGGAAACCTCTCTCTCTCTCTCTCTCTCTCTCTCTCTCTCTCTCTCTCTCTCTC